>ENA-UENX01000329-UENX01000329.1-marine-metagenome-genome-assembly--contig:-NODE-329-length-23278-cov-156.650893_pt1 | contig 23278 bp, 13 predicted proteins | sample MGYA00237875_ERZ529327 | MGnify/ENA primary metagenome ERZ529327 (study PRJEB26372, sample SAMN05368347) | marine metagenome | biome: cultured habitat; feature: ocean water; material: water; isolation... | reverse complement strand
GGCAACTAGGCTAAGATCAAGTCAAGGAAAGGCTTTGTTAATTTTTGGAGATGTCTAATATTTAAAAGAGCAAAGACCGGGAAAAAGATTGGCAATATTTTGGGTCGGTGCAAGTTATTATAACTCTCAATATTTTCGAGAATATTTGATGTTAATTAATCAAGAAAAACCCGAAGAAAAATGGTTGATAAATTGTCTAAAATTTGCTCCGAATGCCCCATAAAAAACTTTGTAGAAGATATTTAGTTACAAACCAAAAACTTCATTAGGCAATTTTATCATCTTTGTAGTTCTTTTAAAATAGTTAAGTGGTTATTTAAATTTTTTGCAGACGGTCAAATCTTTGATTTTCCAAAACTTTTTCAGTATGGAATTTTGCCACAACTTAAATAGGATTGCTATATTACTAGTAAAATAGTCTAAAACTTCAGGGATTATTTAAGCAATACTAAAATAATAGAAAAATTCATACTTTTGAAAAAATAGATTAGTACCTATTTCTAAATCTTTGCTTCCTTTTGAAAGAAGAAAAAATTGTTTTATTATACAAAAATTATTTGAAGATTTAGATTCATCTATGCATTTAAAATTCCTGCCAAAAATTCCTTGGCTAATGATTTTTAAAGCACGATAACGCTTTATTAAAACTAATCTTTTACCACAGTACATAAATTTGCTTGTGGCTCATTAACTTTTAAACAGTTATGATTTAAATATTGAGTCATTTTAATTCTTAGTTATAAAATTATCTAGATAAATCATATAATACCAATTTAATAAACTTCGGCTACATTTTTAGAAGTTATTTATTATAGAAAGTATCCCCATATCAGGAGTAATAAAAATTGAGATCAATGGGTCAGTAGAAACTCTCAAAAAAATTTGAAAAAGTTCGAGTACAGCTCAAGAAAAGGAAAGAATTCAAGCTATTTACTAGTTGAAAACTCAAACAGTAGAAATAGTAAAAGAAATTGGGATAATATTAAAACCCAATTGAGTAAAAGTAAAAAAATTGTTAGGTAAATATCCTACAGGTGGACTAAATATTTTACTACAACCAAAGAAAAATCTAGGAGGAAAGCTAAGTTAAATTCCACTAAATGTAATCGAAAAATTAGAAGCACAATAGCATAACCCGGAAGGTTTCTAAAACTATGGTTAAATTCAGCAATGGTTAAGGACTTGTTTTGATATCGATCTATCTTATTGAATATTTTATCAACTAGTCAGTAAAGTAAAGCGATCGCTTCTTTCATAAGATATTATCTTCAGTAAAGTGAAGCGATCGCCTCTTTCATAACTTGATTTATTTCTTCTTGCGTTCGAGCTTTACAAGAACCGAGAAACTCCTTGAATTTTGACCAAGATAGTCCAATAGTTGATAATAGGAGTGAGTAAGTAGGTAAGAAAATTAACCAGGCTATTACTGATAATTTAGAATTTTACTTTAGCTAATTTAGATGCTCTTATTACCGCTCCTTTGACTATTACTAACTATTTTAAAAGTTTGTTTTATTTGATGGGGAGTTTGTACAACTTAACTAAAAAAGCTGATTTAATATATTTTTGTGTTCTTCAACAATATTTTCGGGAATATAATCAAAAAGTTGAATTTTTTCTCCTTCTTGATTTTCTGAAGGAAGGAGAGAATTAGTAGTACATAAAAATACTAACCCTACCGACCAACCAAAACCCCTTTGTTTTACTTCACTAGGATATTCTAAATATCCTAATAACTTTTGTTTTACAACTGTAATACTCAACTCTTCTTCAGCAATTCTCTTAATAGCATCCTCAATATATTCTTGATAAAAAACCGTACCTCCTGGAATATGCCAAAGATTATTCCAAGCAGTATCTTTTCTAAGAGTTAATGCCACACCTATTTCAGTTTTCACAATTACTTCTACAACAAGTCTGGGAACTTGAGAATATAAAAGTTTAAACTCTTCTGGAGAAAAAGGTTTTTTGCGAGTCATTTAATTTAATATACCTATCTATTTAGCAACTAGTATTCAGCTTTAAATTATATAAAATTTAAACATAAAAAAACTGGCAAAAATCCTAAAAATTGGAATCTGCCAGCTTCAAAATAAGAGTTATTTCAGTTATCTAATTTCTCTAATTTCTCTAATTATTAATTATCAGTTATCAGTACTTACCATTAAAACCCCAGGCTTGAAATCTGATTTTTTTTAATCTTCTTGAAATAGCAGAAGTTTGAGACCTTATTTATTAGTCAAGAATTAATATTTATTTGATCAGAAAAGGATCAAGTTAATTAGCAGGTATTAAAATAATTACTGTGCGTTGATTTATATCGCTAGCAGGATTACTATTAGGCAATGGTTGAGAATAACCCATTCCTTCGCTAATAACCTGATGTGGTAAATTCTTCTCTTTTAAATATGCGACTACGACATTTGCTCGGTCTTGAGAAATTTCTTTATTTAACTGAGCATCACCAACCCTAGATGTATGACCTTCAACTTTAATGGTAACTCTATTAGGATCGTATTTATTAATTTCTGGAATGAGACTATTTACAGTTTGCTTTGCTGGGGAAGATAATTCAACTTCATTGATCTCAAATTTAATTTGACCTAAAGTTTTTGCTTCAGTTAAATATTTTTCTTGTGAGTCAGATGTTGCCACTATATCTGTTTGACCGCTGACTGTTTCAGGTTTTGCTTGTGATGCAGCAGTTGATTCTATAGTGTTAGTAGTAGTTTCTATCTTATCAGTGGTAGGTTGTTCGGTATCCCTAGAAGTTCTTGTCTCTATCCTATTCGTATTAGCAGTAGGTTGTTGGGCAGAAGTTGTTGTTTCTGTCCTATCAGTAGCAGGGTTTTTTGTAGAGGTTGTTGTTTCTATGTTTACCTTTGAGGGTTTATATATAATTTTAGCAGTTGTTGTTGTTTCGGCGTCTTTTGTTTCTATGGTTGTAGTTTTAGTTGTTTCAGTTTCTAAGGTTTCTGTTACTTGATTTTCTTCTGTTTGAGAATTTACATTTTCCGAATCTATATTTTCAGTTAATTGAACATCAATATCGGGACGTTTAAAAGCGTTAGGACGAGCAAAAGCCCAGGCACAAATGATCATCAAGCCCATAAACAGTGTTAAAATTATAGGGCCTAAAACTTGTTGGTCATCTGTTTGGTCATCTATTTGTTTTTCTGTACTCATATCTAAAATATAACTCCAAAATAGATTAGTATTATTGTTTTTATTGAACTAACCTGACAATATAATGATTGGGGTTGATAGAATCTCCCAATTAAACCAAATTTTAGTAGTGGTTAAAACTTGAAGATTCTTGACCTTGTTTATAACATTTATAGCAAGATTTTATGAGAAGCTATATAAACCGTAATGTATTTTTTTAAGTTCTTTATATTCCATTGAATTTTGCTCTCCTGAAATAGTGAAACGCTATTATACCAATTCAAGAAAATTATGCATTTGACCTCTCCAAAAATTGTCGAAGTCATTTCGTCTTTTGACTAAATATTTTTGATAATTGTCAGATATATATGCTATTGTAAGTCTTTGTAGAATTCTATATAAGCAAAAGCTTTAGAAAAAATTAGAGACTATTTTGAGATTAATTTTATCTCTTTATACTGCTTGAAAAATTGTTATTAATTAGCTTGGGTTATGAAATGTATGTAGCTTATAGATATATGAATATACAGGATAAAAATATCTATAAATTGTGGTTAAAGTTTAGGTTTTAAAACTAAAATATTACAAATTTTAAAAGCTATATTTATTTATCCATAAATACAATCTTTATAAGCAATCTTAAACAATCTATAGCTAAATTTTATATTTATTAATCCCAGCATTTTTTTATCTAATAAATAATACTTTTTTTACGTTACAAATGAAAAAAAATAATTCATTTTTATCTAATAATTAATAAAAAAAATAAATTTTTATATAAAAAAACATGGTTAATTAGAAGTAAAAAAAAATTAAAAATATAGACATTAACTAGTAGTAATTAAAGATTTTATAGCTAAACAAAAAACAGCCAAAGTCACTCAAGAACATAAAAATTACCTCAATCCCTAAAAATGCTTATAACTGCTAATATCCTTGAATTTATTCCTTTTTGATATCAAAGATTTTACCTATCTATGGCTTGATTTTGTTGAAGTTATCCTAGATAATAAGCAGGTATACAAAATTAATTACACCTATATTTGAGACTAAACCTCTTATACTATATATTTCACGTCAAAATAGAGTAGGTAAATAATAAGTATAATGGTGCTTATCTGATATCAAAACTATCAAATAGTTGCAATAAAATTTACTCCCCAATACATTAACACTTGAAATAGATAAAATTTTCAAAAAAAGACAATTACCAAAATTTAAAATTACTGTTTTGGGAAAATTTAGTCAAAGTAAATTAACTTAATTGAATGCTTTACTTCAGGATAAAATTCAGTACTTTGATGTGATAAATGTGCTATATTAAAAAACTGTTGCTAATAGAGATATATAACGGAAATGTCGACAAAACCTACTATTGCATTTACTCACCTGGGATGCGAAAAAAACCGCATTGATACTGAACATATCATTGGTTTACTTGTACAGGCAGGTTATGAAGTAGATGCTAACGAAGAATTAGCAGATTATGTTGTTGTCAATACTTGTAGTTTTATCCAAGCTGCTAGAGAAGAGTCTGTCAAAACTTTAGTAGAATTAGCTGAAGCTAATAAAAAAATAGTCATCGCAGGTTGTATGGCACAACACTTCCCTGAAGAATTACTAGCTGAGTTGCCAGAAGCAATAGCACTGGTGGGGACTGGTGATTATCATAAAATAGTAGATGTGATGCAACGGGTAGAAAAAGGGGATCGTGTCAAAGAAGTTACTGCAGAACCTACTTACATCGCTGACGAAACTACCCCCCGGTACCGCACAACATCTGAAGGTGTTGCTTATGTGCGGATCGCCGAAGGATGTGATTATCGTTGCGCTTTCTGTATTATTCCTCATCTCCGGGGGAAAGCACGATCACGCACCATAGAATCTATTGTCGTCGAAGCTCAAAAACTAGCGGACCAGGGTGTGAAAGAAATCATCCTCATTTCCCAAATAACAACTAATTATGGAATTGATATTTACGGTCAACCTAAATTGGCAGATCTGCTTGAGGCCCTCGGAAAAGTTGATATACCCTGGATTAGAATGCACTATGCTTATCCCACTGGTTTGACACCCAAGGTTATAACTGCCATCCAAGATACTCCCAATATTTTACCTTATCTTGATTTACCTCTACAACATTCTCATCCCGAAATTCTCAGGGCTATGAATAGACCTTGGCAAGGTCAGGTTAATGATGATATAATTAAAAGAATAAAAACAGCTATGCCTAATGCTGTATTACGGACAAGTTTTATAGTAGGTTTTCCTGGTGAAACTGAAGAACATCACTCACACTTAGTGGAATTTGTCAAGCGTCATGAGTTTGATCATGTCGGAGTCTTTACTTTTTCTCCAGAAGAGGGAACTCCTGCTTATAATTTGCCCAATCAGTTGCCCCAAGAAGTTATGGACGCTCGTCGTCAAGAAATTATGGAAGTTCAGCAGTCCATATCTTGGCAACAGAATCAAAAATTAGTGGGGCAATTAGTTGATGTATTGATTGAACAAGAAAATCCTCAAACAGGAGAGTTAATTGGTCGATCCCCACGGTTTTCTCCAGAAGTTGATGGACTTATTTATGTGAAAGGGGAAGCTAGGTTAGGATGTATTGTTCCAGTGATGATTACAGATGCTGATATTTACGATTTGTATGGTTGTTTGATAAGCTCTGCGGCCTAAAGGCGGAGCCCAGAGATTTTGCTGAAACTTTAGATTATTTATTAATTGACTGGGATTATTTATTCATTGAGTCCACTGAGATTAAAGACCTTGATATATCTAATCTGGAAATATTAATTTTCTGTATGTTTTGGTTCATTCTAAAAGTCTTTTCCCAAATTCTCTTAGTGGTTTTTAAATTTTAAAATTATGGGTTGAAACTAAATTGATTATATTTGGGGGGACATTTAATAGATTAATTATTAAATCAACTTTTAGAGAATACAAGGATACAGTTCAAACTAAAAAAAAAGTTGGTTCTCTTGTACCTGTTGCTCAGATATTTCCCATGAGCTTTTCTACTTTTGGTGACCATAAAATAAAGTTGTCCCCTATTGAGTAAGGCTCTAAACCAAATTTTTCTGTAAAGCGATCGCTAATAATCCTAATTAGGGTATAATCTTCTCTGGTAAGTTCCTACTAAGGTAGTACGGGTAGTTTGTAGATTTTATTAAATTAAAAGGTGAAAAGACTCCGAAGGTTCCAAGTCATTAAGTCTTTTTTGTATATACTTTTGAGGTAATCAAAAATCATCAAGTTAGTTTAATTCCACTACTAGGAAATAAAAAATGAAAAAATTGGTGGGTAAGGCTTTTAAGATTTTATACATATAGGCTATTTATTTGTACCCTCCTGCTTCTCATTATCAATGAGACTTGGCTTGCTAATTAACTATCAAAGGATTTAAAGATAAAAGCTTGAGCCGTCTGGGAATGAAAATATCCTCAGCTTTTAAGTTCAAAAAGCTCACATAAAGTTATTATTTTGGATATACTTGCGCAGAAAGATTAAGGGATAATTATTACTCTTACCTATTCTATATTTCTCTTGACTCTCTACTCCCTAAAAATACTTTTTCACTTTTATTGCGGGAAATTATGGGAATAACTTTGCGAGCTTTGGCTTACAGCTATTTCAAGGTTAGAAACTTTCTCAAAACAAATATAAATGCTGTAAGCAAATTCCTATAATACTTTCAGCCTTTAAAACTACTGGTTTTTTTTAGGATAACTTTGTACTGTTGAGTTTTTCAGTAAACCCTAATTATTTTAACGGTTACCAACCTAACACTGGACAAGTTCCCCTCTGCAAATAGCTTCTATCACTGTGGGCCTAAACCTTTATTAGGCTGTCCAGGCTTAAATTGGTAGCTATCTGAATTTAATATCGAATAAAGACATGTGAGTCCAAAAATTGGATAAGATTAAATCTACTTGCTTTGAAATCTTATAAGAAAAGGAGTTTATCGGATACAGATGTTAGTATAGTAGGCCATCTAGTACTTTCCTCGGTTTCCATATTTTATTTATGGCTAGGTGATTAACTCTAAAAGCATTTAAATATAGAAAGGTTTTAATTTTATGGAAGTGTGAAAAATGCCTAGTTGTAAGTCCGAAAAGCCACTAGCATTTTGGAAAAATTTGGGTAAAAAGATTAAGGGATAATTTTTAGTGTTACCTCATGTATGATTCTCCCGACTCCCTAATCCCTAAAAATACTTTTTGAGCACATCCTATTTATACCAACTAATATTACCAGATTTAATATAATGTATTTTTTGGATGTAAAACTATATCACAAAAAAGGTACACTAAGAAAAATGTTTAAACAATACACTTAATGTTAAGTCATTTGTTATTATGTAAATGATTATAAAGCTTAAGAAAGGCCACTAACAGTAAACTGTAGATTATCTGAAGTGCTCGTTGAAACTAAATTCTTCCAATGGGCGATTTTAAGATTCATCACAGGCAACTATTCTTAAATAGAGGTTCCAACTTAAGATTTCAACAAATGGGTATTTAACTCTACCCAACTAGGGAAAAAGGAAAAGGGCATTGGGCCAAAAATTATGTCTCTTTGAGAGAATACACAGACACCGCTTAACTGGTAATAGTTAACTCTGGTGCTATCAGTTTAGTGGAAATTGTTGGCGGCAAAGGCATATTGCCCTACCAAGATGTTATCTATTATCTATAACTATGGTCTAATAGTTGATAGTTAGCAAGGGTTTATGATCGCTTATGGTTGAAGGTAAATCCGCCTCCAAGTTGGGTGACTCAGGAACCAGAGATTGAATTAACGTAACGTCACAACCGGATAAACAAGAAACTTGAATGCTTTTATCAATTAAGTTCATACGGTTTGCTTAGCCGTTAACGCCTGTAGACAAAGTGCTGCCAATAGTCTCGTTTGAAGCAGGAAGTAAACATCAAATTGTCATGTTGTGAGGTTTTGTATAAGTTTTATGGAGCAGAATGAATGGATTTGTCATTTGCAAGTTTAGGAATTTCAGAGGAACGTGCAAATCATCTGGAAACAATTGGTTTTACTGAACCTACCCCTATCCAAGCTCAAGCAATACCCCCTTTGCTAGAGGGAAAGGATATTGTGGGTCAAGCTCAAACAGGAACAGGTAAAACTGCAGCGTTTTCGTTACCAATATTGGAGCAAATTGATATAGATACTAATGCAGTTCAAGCATTAATTTTAACTCCCACTCGTGAGTTAGCACTGCAAGTGACAGAAGCGATTCGTCAATTTACTGGAATTAATAGTAAAGGTCCTACTAAACGGCGGTTATTTGTTTTAACGGTTTATGGTGGTCAGTCTATTGAACGTCAGAGCCAGCGTCTGCAAAAGGGTGTTCATATTGTAGTGGGAACACCAGGGCGAATTATAGATATGCTGAATCGAAATAGCTTGAAACTAGATCATTTGAAAATGATGGTTTTAGACGAAGCTGATGAAATGTTGAGCATGGGTTTTATTCAAGATGTGGAAAAAATTCTGGAAGCAGCACCTGCTGAACGTCAAACAGCTTTCTTTTCCGCTACTATGGATTATTCAATCCGGAAACTAGTTAATAAGTATTTGCAATCACCAGTAACAGTTAAAGTTGCCCAACAAAAAACTACTCCTAAGCGCATCACTCAAACTGTATACATATTACCTCGTGGTTGGTCTAAAGGAAAAGCTCTACAGCCAATTTTAGAACTAGAAGACCCAGAAGCAGCTTTGATATTTGTCCGCACAAGGCAAGCTGCAGCAGAACTAACAAATCAATTACAATCAGCAGGTCATAGTGTTGATGAGTATCACGGTAACTTAAACCAGTCTCAACGAGAACGGTTGTTAACTCGCTTTCGGAATCAACAGGTACGTTGGGTTGTGGCAACTGATATTGCAGCTCGTGGTTTAGATGTAGATCATTTAACTCATGTGATTAATTACGATTTGCCTGATAGTGTAGATAGTTATGTTCATCGCATTGGTCGTACAGGTCGTGCAGGTCGGGAAGGAACAGCAATTTCCTTGATTCATCCTGTAGATAAGCGGAAGTTGCGGTTAATAGAACGTCATTTACGTCAACGTTTGAACACTCGTTCAATTCCTAAGCGGTCTCAAATTGAAGCTCGACAGTTACAGAAATTACAGGATAAAGTGCGAAGTGCTCTGAGTGGTGAGCGGATGGCTTCTTTCTTGCCCTTAATTTCTCAGTTAGGTAAAGAATATGATCCCCATGCGATCGCGGCTGCAGCTTTACAGATAGCTTATGATGAAACTCGTCCTGCTTGGATGGGACTTGATTATTCTCAGGAGGAAGATGAGCCTATGTACGAAACTCCTAAACCAAGGTTGAAAAAGCAGTTACCTAAGAAGTCTAATAATAAAAGTTATTCTGATAAAAATAAGAATTTAAAGGATGAAATATATGTAGAAGAAGCATCTCTGCCACAGAATAATTAAGTTATTTGTGACTCAAATGGTCGAATAGGATTTTTAGAGACGCTATTGCCAACGTCTCTAATTTTTTTATATAGAATCTCGTTATATAAATAAGTGTCTGTGCAAAAATATTTACTTATTTTAATTAGGCTTTGTTGAATAAGTTTTATTGGTAATGGTAAGAGGTAGGTCGGCACGGAATTAGCAAGAAGGTTGTTACAAAGATCCGAAGTTAGGATAAATGGGAATAACAGAGGATGTAGTTGAAAGTATTTTCTCTAAGTACAGGACAAAAAGCTTGACTTTCTAATGGGGGAAAAGGTTTCATATAACTTAAAGCATAATGTCCATGAAACCTAAAGATTTGGGAGATTAGTTTACTACCTGGGGGAATGACAAAAAGGTTAAAAAGTCTTCAGTATCAAGAATTAACCAAAAAATGATCAAAAAAGATGAGCCTAGATATTCTCAACAAGGCTTATTTAATAATAACTAATAAACTACCTTTATCCCACCATAAACATTTAAAAAGTCAATCAAAATTCAATTTTGGTTAATGTTGAAAGCTTTGATTGCTATCATTCAATAATCTCGATGAATACCTTGAGAAACTCTGGCAAATAAAATACCAAAATATATAAATTTTGAGAGCTGTCTTCGTTCTATGCAAAGGTTTTTATCATTAAAAATACTAATATTTTAAACTTTATGTTTTCTAATTTTCAAATATTTTTTTTAATCAAACTTTGAAGCTAGATAAATACCAACAATTGCGATATATGTAAGTCAATTTAATTGGGTAAATTTATTATTAATAAGCCTAATTTATAAACTTAATAGTATGCCGATTTATATTACTAATATTGACAAAAAAAGTAATAGTAATTTTAGAGGAAAGCAAGAATATTTATCTAAAGTTTTATCCCGATAGTTTTAGCTCGATTTGATGATTGCCAAAAAGTAGCTTTATGAAATAGATTATTCTATATTATGGAACTAGCTAAATAGTTAAAAATCAATAAAAGACATGTTTTTATTTTAGAGAAAAAAAAGATTGTATATATAAATATAACTATAACTATATATAGCTATAATATAATTATGAATAAAGCCGAATATATCTATATATTTACAATAAAAAAAAATCAATAAATCTAAGTATTTTATATCAATAAATATTGTCTTAAAATAGAAAAAAATATAGATAAATATCAACAATTGCGATATATGTAAGTCAATTTTATATTACTAATATTGACAAAAAAAGTAATAGTAATTTTAGAGGAAAGCAAGAATATTTATCTAAAGTTTTATCCCGATAGTTTTAGCTCGATTTGATGATTGCCAAAAAGTAGCTTTATGAAATAGATTATTCTATATTATGGAACTAGCTAAATAGTTAAAAATCAATAAAAGACATGTTTTTATTTTAGAGAAAAAAAAGATTGTATATATAAATATAACTATATATAGCTATAATATTATTATAAATAAAGCTGAATATATCTATATATTTACAATAAAAAAATCAATCAATCTAAGTATTTTATATCAATCAATATTGTCTTAAAATCGAAAAAAATATAGTAAAACAGCCATAATTTATAATTACAAATTTATGGGATTTATAAATGAAAATAAATACCTATAAAAAACGAATAGGTATTGAATAAATGTTCCCATTTCTTAATACAATAGGCTATAATTTGGAAGTAACTAAAGTTAAGGTAAAATATTAATTTCTATCATATTATTGATGACTTTAGCTTCCTATTAATTATTAATTTTTGAAAAATACATTGTCAAAAAAGAGTCGTAAATTATGTAAATTATCCAATTTAAAAAGGAATAAAATATAAACAAAATAGCTATATTTATACAGGAAATAGAGGTCAATATTGGTTAAATTCCTTGTTCATGTTTGCAGAATAAACAGAGGAATTGATAGCCAATAACTCTCAAAAATGGCTCAATTATCAGAGAATTATAAAAGCTACAAACCATTTTATGTCAGCTTTTTAGTCTTGCCTATTACCCCTCCAGAGTTGACTACAAAAAACTTTAAACACTACTTTTATTAGCATGAAGCCAGAGTCAAATTTCTTCTTTTATTTATCTAGGTTATATTTCAAGTCAAAAGTATTAACCAGGTACAAATAGCAACTGCATTCTCATCTAATGCCCAAGTAAGTTCTAATTACAAACCCTTACAAAGGTTTTCCCTAACTTTGACATAGATACCAGAAAATTCCTCTAGACTTTGATCACCATTATGAACTGCTCATAAAAATGGGTTTTGAGTAATTACTGAACTCAATAGTAGCTTGAAAACATACAAAATTATCATATTAGGAATTTCTAAGCATGGCTTGGCAATTCCCATAATTTGGGAGACTTTGCCGAAAAAAGGAAGTTCCCAAACTACTAAACGAATAAATGTAATGGAGAAATTTGCTGCCCTATTAAGTAAGGAGTGAGTAGCATACCTAACAGCATACCTAACAGGATATAGAGAATTTCTATGTAAACAATGGTTTAAATATCTTTCGTTTAATTGGGGGTTTTCTATCAGGATTTATCACACAGACTTAATTGTTGATGGAAGCTGATATTTACCTTTAAGAGTGATTTTTAGCAATTTAGCCGTTGGTGAAGTCAGAATATTTTTGGGTAATATTTTCTTGAATATACCTAGCAAAATAGCTGATTTTCATAACGTTTTAAAATGTTTTGTCCTGTACTGATGTCTTTTCTTTCAATTTTTATCCCTGAAAAGCCTCAAAATCCTTAATTTTAATCATTGGGAAATCAAAAAGCTTATATCTTTTTCTGGCTTTTTTGCACTAAGGTGGGGATATAGCTGCCACAATTGCTCCCTTACACAAACCACTCTCCCAAAAACAAAGCTTTTCCCAAAGGCCTAGATAACCTTTATCAAAATGGTATTATTCAATCGCTTAATGCAAAAAGTCTCTCCTATTTCTTTTCCTAATGCTTTATGTCTTTTACTCGGTACAACAGCACTTAAGGCAGCCAAAAAATCAGTGTATGCGTTTTTTTATTCGCTTCATATTAACTTTTGTAGGATTCTATAATTTCTATCGAATGCCAGCATAGGTGGATGAAGTAAAACTATAATTTTGCGAGTCCCACTTTCAGAGTTTTATTTAGCGACAAGTCTAATAATTATTCCCATTTTTATACTCAAGAAAATCTCAAAAGTATAACTATAAACCTTGATTATTTGATTTTTATGGAGCAAAAGATACTTATTCAATTTTAAGAGCTGTCAATAATTGGACTACAAAAGTTTTGATGTGAGCAGGAGTAAAAATTTCTTTATAGTTTCGATTGTGTATTATGTTAACAGTCGGTGCAACTATTGACAAAGTTAGTAGTTTTGTATACAAAACATAGAATCTATGAATATAATTCCAGCGATCGACATATTAGGTGGACGTTGTGTAAGATTGTATCAAGGAGATTATAAGCAAACCCAAATCTTTAATGATAATCCAGTTGATGTAGCAAAAAGGTGGGCAGATGAAGGGGCAACTAAGCTACACCTAGTAGACTTAGACGCTGCTAAAGTAGGTCAACCTGTCAATCAAAAGACTATTGAAGCAATCATCAAAGCAGTAGATATACCAATACAAGTAGGCGGTGGGTTACGGAACTATTCCACAGTTGCGAGTCTACTTGCTCTTGGAGTACAGCAGGCTATTTTGGGTACTGTTGCTATAGAACAACCTGAGTTAGTTTCTGATTTTTGCCAAAAGTTTCCTGGTCAAATTATTGTAGGTATTGATGCTAGAGATGGCAAGGTTGCCACTAAAGGTTGGTTAGAAACTTCACAAGTGTTAGCAACTGACCTAGCACTTCAAATGGCCAAATTGAAAGTTGCAGCAATTATCTATACTGATATTCACCGGGATGGTACTCTCAAAGGACCTAATATAGAAGCATTAAGGGAGTTAGCTACTGCGGTTAGTATTCCAGTAATTGCTTCTGGCGGAATTAGTTCAATTAACGATTTATTAAATTTACTAGCATTAGAAACCATTGGCGTTAAAGGTGCGATTGTTGGTCGTGCCTTGTATACTGGAGGTATTAGTCTTAAAGAAGCAAATCAAGCAGTAGGTCAAGGGCGTTGGCAAGATGTACCTCCAAATTTGGGCTCTTCTACATTTGTCTAATCCTAATCAGATAATTGGTGTTGCTCATGGGTAGTTTGTAATACTTCCTTTGATAAAAGCATTCAAGGAGTTAGTTATTGTGGTCGGTATTCAGTGTGATGGTTTCTGGTAGTATTAATTAAATTACCAATTTGTTCAGTTTCATAGCATGAAAAATTATTTGTGTTAAAGGTCCGATTGTTGGTTATACCTTATACACTGGAGATACTCTACCATTTCTCAAAAAATTTTAAACCCTATTCTCGGGCTTTGCATATTTACGAGATTAATTACAGTTTTAGAGAAAGAGGAAGTCAAATATAGGATTGACCTTTTCTGCAAATTCTGCAAAAAACTCATCCCTTGGTTCAGCAACATCCATTCTCCAGTGAAGCAGTACTTATTTAAAATAGCTGTAAATATATTTACTTGCTCAAGTTGAAGAAAAAATACACCATTATTTCCAGACTTGGTTAAGATTAATATCCTTATGATGTGAAAAGCTAGCTGAAAGCTATATCTAGAAATAGATTTACTTTCGATAACTTAATAGTAATTCAACTAAAAGACAACGCTTATTGAGAAATTTTGAGGTGTAGTGCGTTTGCGGAGAAAACACACTACACTACTACTTTTGGTTGATTATTTACTTATTTCGGGAACTTTTGAAAGACTTAAATATTAAGATAAAAAATGGTTAGTAATTACAAATAAAAATCAATAAAAGTGAAGATATTAGGGTTTTATAAAAACCATATTAAGCAAAATTTGAGTTCATCTCAAGTAGAAATATTATAAATATTATTATACATGAGTATTAGTACATAAAATTGTAAAAATATCAAAATTCAGTAATTATTTTATCCTGCTAATAAAATCAAAAAGTAAACGCAAAGACATATAAATATTTTTGAGTTTCAAGGAGTTAAGCTGACTTTTATTCTAGTTTCCTTTATTGAAAATAATGACAGAAAATTTATTCCGCCTTACTTCAGGATTAGTCCTGATTTTGGATAAGGCTCAATACTAGAATATCAATATATTAATGGTTAGTATATTGTAACAAGAAAGTTTCACCTGTATATTGAAATATTTTGACTTATAAAGGGGCTAGTAATTTAAGATAACAACTAGTAGTAATATATCCTATCTTTAAACTTCTAAAAAAAATACAAAATAATCCTCACAGCAAGTAGAGCACTTCACAGTATTTTCCTATCCCCTTGAAAAAAAAATATCATAAGCAAATTCTAGATAGTTAAGTTACTGTAAAGGTAGAATAGAAAAACTATTAACAATTGATACCAGTTATGGTCGTCAATCTTTAATTCCAGAAATATTTAAAGATTAATTAAAAGGAGAATTAGAAGGTCCAGAAGGTTTTTATAGTTATACTGAAATTTATAAATGGTATTGAGTGTTTATAATATCCCAGCAAGTTATGGAACTATATCTAAAATAGCTCATTATCAATTAAAAACCAAACTCACAGTTCCACGTCCAGTTAATATCAAACAAGAAAAAGATGCTGTAAATAACTGGAAAAAAAACTACCAGGTCTAATTCAATCTCTGTTAGATAAAAATCAATAAATGTTGAAAGATAGTATAAAAATTCGTGATTGGTGTCAGGATCAAAGTCGTTTTGAGATTAAAACTTTTTCTGGATAAAAGGTGACTTTCAAAAGAGTAAAATCGATAGGAAAAGAACAATGAAAATTTTGATATAGATGGTTATAATAGTTAGTATAACCATTAAAAGGAGAAAGCTTTTTTTGGGAATTTACTCTCATTAATTGTATTGGCTTTGAAAAGTTTTTTGAATTATTTGGATAGCAATTGAATTCATAAAATATACATAATTTAGTTAGAGAATAGTCGTTTACACAAAGCTTTAAACTTAAATCTTCCTGAGAATATTATTCTATTATTTCAACCACCATATAGTCCACAAGTTAATTATATAGAGAGATTGTGGTGATACATTAAAGAAGATTTTAAGTTAATTAATTTTGACAGTATAGAAAAATGACAAATTGCTCTGACTAAGAGTTTAAATAAGTCGTTTACACAAAGCTTTAAACTTAAATCTTCCTGAGAATATTATTCTATTATTTCAACCACCATATAGTCCACAAGTTAATTATATAGAGAGATTGTGGTGATACATTAAAGAAGATTTTAAGTTAATTAATTTTGACAGTATAGAAAAATGACAAATTGCTCTGACTAAGAGTTTAAATAAATTAACTCAAAAAGTAATATCTCAAATAACTGGCTGGGAATTTATTACCAATACTTTATTAATGGCCAATGTTTAGGCTGGCGATCGCTCTATTATTTTCTTCACTATTACATCTTGTTAATTTATATTAAGCACAGCTTCATAGAAAATTGGTATCAGAAAGAACAATAAAATATTTTAGACATAGAGTTGATTCTGTTGTATAGTTCAAGATTTTTTCGGTTAAGTCTAAATACTTACTCAAATTTTTTCTCTGTTACATACTACTTTTTGTAGTATAAATCTAGGATATAACTAAAGCATAGAAACCGGGTTTGTATTAAATGCCCTACCATAGCCATCTCCGTCTCCGACAAACCCAGTTTCTGAATAATTTAAATTTTAACTTCTGACTTTTGATTTGCTTAATTATTAACTTTTTCTGCAACGTTATTCACAATTTCTTGAAATACAATCTCATCTCTACGAGGGTCAGCATGAGCAACCTTTACCTCTAAGCGATCGCCCACTTCAACTGATCTACCAAACCGCATAGCCAACTCTAACCCCAACTCTTCCAACAACACCAACCCTAAATTAATTTCTTCTTTCAACCACCGAATTACCAATGCCTGCCAAACCTCACCAGAATTACGGCGTAAATATTCCAAACCCCAATAACGGTTAGTAAACCTTTCCACACTAGAAGCTTCCTTCACCGCCGGAACTAAACTCATTACCATTTCTTGCATTTGTTCTAGAGTAAAAGGTAACGGATCACCCCGCAAATGAGCCTTAATCTGAAAGTGGGCCAATAAATCACTATAACGCCGAATAGGAGAAGTAACCTGAACATAAGTTTCTAAAGCCAAACTTGCATGACGAGCTGGTATAGTACCCATTTCACTTTTAGGCATACATCGACGCATAGCTGTAGAACGAACTGGTCCTGCTGGCAACAACATTAGTTCTGCATCTGGTGGAAGTTCAGGTTGAGGTTGACTACGATAGGGTAGAGGAATATTATTTTCTTGACCATATTTTGCCCCCACTTCCCCTGCCAAAATCATCATTTCCGCTACTAGCTGTCTTGAAGGTGAATCATCCAATACTTCTACCGTAATTTCTTCACCTTCACCTTTCACTTTAATTACCGACTCTGGCATATAAATACTAATCGAGCCTTGTGACTGTCGCCACTTAAATCTTTGTTTAGCCCAATCATTCAGAGCATGAATTTCTGGTTCTAGCTTAATCTTCAACTGTAGCATTTCATCCACATCATCATAAGTAAGACGGTAAGTCGGTTTGATTAAGCTGGCATGAATTATATAATCTATAACTGCCCCACTTTCATCTAAAAGAATGCCAAAACTCAAAGCTCTGCACACTTGTCCCTGAATTAGACTCATTGGCCCTGTGGCCAACTCTGGGGGAAACATAGGAACCATACCAGTAGGTAAATATAAAGTAGTCGTTCTGCGTCTGGCCTCTAGGTCTAACTCATCACCAGGAATAAGTAAACGAGTTGGGTCAGCTATATGTACCCATATCCTGTGTTGACCATCTTCTAAAAATTCTATGCTCAGGCCATCATCTATTTCTTGGGTACTTTCATCATCAATTGTATAGACTTTTAAATGAGTTAAATCCAAACGGTTTGTTTCTGGATCTGGTGGGAGGGATTGCAGGCAGCTTTTGGCCACTTCTAGTACCTTGGTAGAAAAACATTTTGGGATCTGGCTACGTCGCAAATATAGATTTTCATGCTCACTCCATATACCTAGATCCACTAATAGTTTAAATGCTGCTTCTGAAGTTTCTGGTACTTTTAAGGTAGCCAAAGTTTCCATGGCCTGACTACGATGGGAAGTTTCTTCTCCATGAGTCGCAAATTTTTCTATGATGTCTAGGCGGTTATAATCACTTTGTTCCCATTCTACCTTTTCCCCTGCTAGTCGGTTATGCACCCGCAGTAAAAAGTTCTCTAATTCTTCTTTTCGTTGTTTTTGGACTTCTTGTTGATGTTTAATTTCTGCTACTTGGGCTACAGAGCGGGGTTCGTAACGATCGCCTTTTTGCTTAAAGTAGAGTTTATCATCCGATAATAATATATAAGCTGCATAACATTGGATCGGTGTTTGTTCTGAAAATAGCAATAGGGCCATTTCTTCTGGATTTACTGCTTCTGCTTCTTCTACTAGCAATTCCCATGCTACTTCTAAACTAGAAGGATCCAGGTAAGTTTTTACCTCCTGAATAAACTGGGGAATTTCTGATGATTGATAACTTTCTCCTCCTACTTCATAACTTATTTGCTTTGGGGGTATACTATTAGACTTACCATTTGCTTCTATCACGACCCAATTTTTTTTACCGTCTGGACGATCTGCCACAGCTAGTCTACGCTCTCCGTGCAGTCTAAATTCTATTAATTTTCCCTTCTCCACTTGCTCTTAATGTATATAGTTTAAGTTTTCTTGAGCTTTGTGCAATCTTCAACCTACTCAAAGCTCTGCACGTTGAATCAATGTAGCATCACTGATTAAAGTAATGGCTCTTACCATCTTAAGAGTAGCCCCCTTGCCCATTCATCTTTGCTAGCATTTGGTCTCTCTTAACTCAAAAGATTTTAAATCTTAACTAAAAATTAACCTTTATAATAATTTTTACAATCAATTATTTGTTTGATAATTCAGCTCTCTATTTCAAGAGCTGACAACTCCTCAGCCCTTAAATGCTCAACTATTCCTTAACTAGATGCCTCACTCAAAAGACTTGATCATTTTTCCCAACATTATGAAATTTCACACAGTCCTAGCCTTAGCTTTCTTTATTAACGTAAGGCAATAATGCCACTAATCTGGCTCTTTTAATACTTTTTGTCAAATCTCTTTGCTGTTTAGATGTTAAACCTGTAATTCTTCTTGGCATAATTTTTCCTCTTTCAGTAATATATTTTTTGAGTAACTCAACATCTTTGTAATCAATGGGATCTCCTGGTTTAATAGGTGATACTCTTTTCCGGTAGTAATTTGCCATAGCGCGTATTATCTGCTAATAATTTTTATTTACGTTTTAACTTAATTCAGAATTCATATCAATCAAAACTTTTACCTATAAAAGTCTAAATTGTATCAAACTCCTAACACTTTGTTTATAGCTTATTAAGCACTTTACTATAGTTTAATACTCACTAAATTTTTACTTAATTTCTTTATGAACTGTATGTCTATTACAGTGAGTACAAAATTTCTTCAACTCTAATCTTGATGTTGTATTCCTACGGTTTTTAGTACTTGTGTACCTAGAAACACCTTGTGAACGTTTATTAGGATTAGTTCTACACTCTGTACACTCTAGTGTAATAATAATTCTTACTCCTTTAGCCATATGTCACTTTCCATTAATGCTAAACACAAACCAAAACTTTATTTTATCATATAACGCTTGGCTTCGTCAAGTAACCATCTAAGCTTAATATCTAGGGAATAACCACGCATAGTTCCCACTACTATCGTATGAGATATTCTGTCATGGAAAGCTTGCTGATACCTTTCAATATCTACCAAAGCTACTGTAAAATCTAAAAACAAGGGCATTATTAGTAGTAAAACAGCAGCATTTCCAGATGTCAAATTACTCATGCCTAGCATTGCTAATGATCCAGCTAGTGCTAAAATTCCTTCTCGCTTTGATAATTCTAGGATATCAGGAGCTCTTTGGTACTTACTATCTAAAACTTTCATATCCAGAGCAAAATGGCCGATGCTCTGACCTTGATTTTTGTAGACCATTACAACTCGTATAGCTATCCAAAATACCACAAAAAATAAAATAAATGTGAACCAATTATTACTAATAATGGCACTAAGGAACCAAACTATTCCTGCATCTATACTGAATGCTAGTGCACGACGAGATAGAGGAGCTTTTGGCAATTGGGGTACAATATAGTCTCTCATTATGTTATATTTATCTGCTTCAATTATTTTGTCTTTTTAGCAATATTTACAACAGTTACCATGTCACTTATCAAGAGAATCTCCCACTTCTCAAATTTAGTCCTTGCTACAAATTTAACTTTGCGCCTTCTGACTTGTGACTTTGTGCCTTTTAAATGCAGCTATAAATACAGCGCTTGACCTTGTTATGAAGTACACCCAGGCGGACAAGATGCCTGCAACACATAATTTTCAATATTTACCCTGCAGTTATATGGTCGAAATATGCTGTATAAATGTTTTATTTACTGTTTTTCTATTATAAATTACTGTTGTTAATTTCCTAGTGGTATATACAGAACTTGACATTCTGATAAGGTACACTAACGTGAGCAAGATACCTGTGCTATATAATTTTCAGTATTCATCTTGTACCTTATAGACCCGAAATATGCTGTAAATAGTCATTTTTTAGGAGAAAGTAAATATAGCAAGTGATTAATATTGCTTGAAAACTGATTAATTAACCTAACTTATGAAAGATAATTGGCAAAAACTTTAATTCATATATATAGTTTTTGCATAAGTTATGAAAAAACTTTAACAGAATGCAGAATAAAGATAATTAAACTAAAACTTAGATAGTATAGAAAACTTCAGTAAAATTATTACTTATGAAAGTTAATTTTAATATTGTTAGGCAAAATCAAAATACTCAGCCAAAAATTCAAAGTTACACCCTAGAAATTGAACCAGGCAATACAATTTTAGAATGCCTAAACCGGATTAAGTGGGAGCAAGATGGAAGTTTAGCTTTTAGGAAAAACTGCCGAAATACTATTTGTGGTAGTTGTGCAATGCGAATCAACGGTCGTTCAGCTTTAGCTTGCAAAGAAAATATTAGAAATGAATTAGCTAGACTCGAAAAAATAGCAACTAACAATCATCATGATTATGTCACCAATACTACTGTAAAATCTATTCCAGAAATCACTATTTCTCCTATGGGAAATATGCCAGTAATTAAAGATTTGATTGTAGATATGAACAGCTTTTGGCAAAATCTAGAAGCGGTTCAACCTTATGTAAGTACAGAAGCACGAAAGATTCCAGAACGGGAATTTTTACAGACTCCTAGTGAACGGGATAAACTCAATCAAACAGGTAATTGTATTCTCTGTGGGGCTTGTTATTCTGAATGTAATGCTCGTGAAGTAAATCCAGATTTTGTAGGGCCACACGCCTTAGGGAAAGCTTATAGGATGATAGCTGATTCACGGGACAACCAAACAACAGAAAGATTAGAAAAATATAATCTTGATACTGCTGGAGTTTGGGGCTGTACTCGTTGTTATTATTGTAATTCTGTCTGCCCCATGGAAGTTTCACCTATGGATCAAATAGGTAAGATTAAGCAGGAGGTTCTGGCTCGTAAAGATCAACAAGCTAGTCGTTCTATTCGCCACCGAAAAGTTTTAATTGATTTGGTTAAGAATGGAGGTTGGATTGATGAAAGAAAATTTGGTATTCAAGTAGTGGGTAATTATTTTCGAGATCTTAAAGGTTTATATAGTTTGGGCCCTTTAGGATTAAGGATGTTGGCTAAAGGTAAGTTTCCTTTGATTTTTGAACCTTCTCAAGGAACTGAAACTGTGCGATCGCTGATTGAATCAGTTAAAAGCTTAGATAATAAATTTACTGGGAGCAAGCAATAATTTTTATATTTTTTGGTTTTTGGTAGCACTAAAAAAGTAGTTATTTTGTTCATCTACCTTCTGAAAACTGAAGGATAGAAATCATCCATTTAATAATCCTTCAAAAGATTCAGTATTTGATGTACTAAAATCTTGATCCTAATATGATCATAATAAGACGGAAAAAGGAAATATTTTGATGGTCGAACGTTTCTTATTTTTTCGTATTCTAAATTTACACTAAGATGATATATGTAAGACTTATTTTCAACAAAATATCAAATATTTCTTACTAATATATTACCAATTTCCTAAACCACTAGCACCTATAACTAATAGATTATTAAAACATGACACAAAAACCTATCAATCTTTGATTAAAATTATCAAAAAATTAGGAGCTTTTCAGGTTGAATTTTGGAAATTAAAGGGATAATTTAAACTTTTCAAGCACTCTTTTCTTATATCGAATTCTCAAACAAATATGTTACCTATAATTTTTTCACTCGCTGGAACAATTTTATCTGAGGCTGAAAAACAATTATTTACTCGCTCTCAACCTGCTGGTTTTATTCTATTTCAACGCAACTGTGAACACCCTACTCAAGTTAAACAATTAACTGATACTTTGAGAAAATGTATTAACCAAAAAGACATTCCTATCTTAATTGATCAAGAAGGAGGTCGAGTTGCTCGTTTACAGCCTCCCCATTGGTGGGTTGCACCTTCTGCTTCCTCTTATCTTCAAGAAATTAATGATCTTAATGATGCTGCACATAGAGCAAAAATAGATGCTAAACACATAGCTCAAGATTTACAAAACATTGGTATTAATGTTAATTGTTCTCCTGTACTTGATTGTCCTATACCTGAAGCGGATCTAGTAATTGGTACAAGAGCTTATAGTAATTCACCTTCAGAAATTATCACAATGGCTAAAGCTGTTATTGAAGGTTTTCAAGAGGAAGGAGTTATGCCTGTAATTAAACACATCCCCGGTCATGGTCGTGCTTTAGTAGATAGTCATAAAGCTTTACCAGTGGTTGAAACTTCTCTAAAAGAATTATCTGAATGTGATTTTTTACCTTTTAAAGCTTTAGCAAAATCTGTTACTTGGGCCATGAGCGCTCATGTTATTTATACTGCTATTGATTCTGAAAATTGTGCTACTGTTTCACCTACTATTATACAAGAAATTATCCGTAAGCAAATTGGTTTTGAAGGTATATTAGTTACTGATGACTTAACTATGAAGGCTTTATCAGGAGATTTAGTTACGAAAGTTAATCGCTCATTAAAAGCAGGTTGCGATTTAGCATTATATTGTGATGGCAAGTTAGAAGATATGGAATTTTTAGCAGATAATATTACTCCTGTAAAACCGATATTATTTAGTTCAAAAATATCTTAAATTAAGGGGAGAATTATAGTCGAATTTTTCTATCTATTCCTCTTTAATGAAAAGTCACAAATGATTTTTTTTCATTCTCTGAAGCTCCAAAAAAAAAAGCGGCGCGCTACAGAAATTTCCCTTCCATTTTCAGATTTTTTATGATAATATAAGATTAGATGGGGAATATTGCCTATATACATGACTTTTTATTCAACTCTTTTTTTTAGGAAAATA
>ENA-UENX01000327-UENX01000327.1-marine-metagenome-genome-assembly--contig:-NODE-327-length-23520-cov-4.381445_pt1 | contig 23520 bp, 36 predicted proteins | sample MGYA00237875_ERZ529327 | MGnify/ENA primary metagenome ERZ529327 (study PRJEB26372, sample SAMN05368347) | marine metagenome | biome: cultured habitat; feature: ocean water; material: water; isolation... | reverse complement strand
CGCGGCTCTGAATTCACGGTGGAATTCCTGCAGAAGCTCAAGATCGAAGTGGTGGTCGAGGACGACCGCGTTGAAGAGGTGGTCAAGTCGATCGCTGATGCTGCCCGCACCGGTGAAATCGGTGACGGCAAGATCTTCATCAGCCCCGTGGAATCTGTGGTGCGCATCCGCACCGGCGACCGTGATAGCACTGCCCTCTGAGGCCCTAGCTCACCAGGCCCGATAGACCAGTCGCCCCAACAGTTCCCGCAGGGCGCGGGAACTGTGGTCGAGGGCCCTGGCACTGGGCAGCCACTGGGTGGGGTCGCGCCAAAGCGGTCCGGCCCAGCGGCCACGGGCCTGAAAGTCCACCGGGAACGGCAGCACCTGCAATCACTGGCGCTCAAACAGTCGCTGGAAGCGGCGCATGTGAAAGGCGCTGGTGACCAGCAGCACACGGGATTGGCTGGCCGGCAGCAGCCGACGAATAGCCCTGGCTTCCTCTGGCTTCCTCTGCCGTATTCACCACCGGCGGCGTGCTGGCCATGGCAGCTTCAGGCACGCCGAGCAATGCGGCTTCCTGGAGGTAGTGCTGCCCCTCTGGGTGCTGCCCGGGACTGAACGGGCTGGCACCGCCGGTGAACAGCAAGCGTGGTGCCTTGCCGGCGCGGAACAAGTCGACGCCAGCGAGGAAGCGATCAGGATCGTGCCACTCGCGGAAGCGCGCAGAACCGGTAGCGGGATGGCGGCCGCCGCTGAGCACGACGATGGCATCGGCCTGAGGAGCATCCATCACCATGCGGCGTTGCCAGGGAACCTCCAGCCACCGCCAGAGGCTCTGGCTCACCAGACCCAGTGAAAAAAACCAGAGCATCAGGCCCGCAGTGATCACGGGCCAGCGCCAACGGCCGATCAAGCCCACCAACAGCAGGATCAAGCTGAGACCGAGCGGCAACAGAGCCAGGGGGAGGAGTTTGCTGAGCCAGTAGGCCATGGAAGCTTCAGAGCAGCCAGCGCAAGTCGCTCTTGAGCTCCATCGCCATGCGAGAACCGTCGTTCAAGCGTTGCTCCAGCTCAGCAGGCGTGAGCACCAGGGCATCACAACTGAGAGGGAGCTCAGCCAACGGCCATTGCTGCAGGCGCTCGACTTGGCCTCCACTTGCCTCAGCATCCACCAAGATCAAATCGAGGTCGCTGCCGAAGGCAGCGGTGCCGCGCCCATAACTGCCGAACACACCCAGCCGCTGCAAGCTTGGAACGCGCTGTTGCTGCTGCTGCGCCCAAGCCTGAACGTCCGTGAGCACCTGCTCAGGGGCTGGCCAGCGCCAGACGGATTGCTTCAACGAGCGCACGGGCAGGCTGATGGCGTCTGAACTTTGCAGGCGTCCGAAGTGGTCGGTGGGGGCACCTTCCGGCAGGCTATCTGGATAGCGCGTGGGGATGTACAGGGCATCGAGCACCCGCAAGCGGTCTTCCAGGTCCGTCACCGCTGCGGCCAACTGCTCAATCACTGCTGGCGGCAGCTCTCGATAGGAGCGCCCCAAGCCGTGCCCCCAGCTTTGCTGCCCCGCTGAAGATGCAGGGCCTTCAACGCCTTGTCAACAGCTTGATGGGAGGCAAAGCAGGCCCATTCATGGTGGCCGGCCTCAGCGCTGAGGCTGGCCTGGGCCAAGTCTGCCTGGGCTTGATGCAACCAATCCAACGAACGATTCATCGAATCATTCTGAACTGGCTGCGCGACGCCACACCAATCACCAAGCCGGAGCAACACAAGAGATCGGCCTCAACCGCCCCGGCGCTCAGCCAGCACCAACGGATCAAAGGCCACCGAAATCCCAAACTCCTAGGCGAATTCCAGCACCCGGCACCAGGCCCGATCCCCGTCGCCCCCCGGGCGGAGAATGCCGCTGAGTATCACCGGCGCACTGCCCGTCTGCAAGGAGAGTTCCACCAAGGGCCAGCCGACTGAAGCCTGCACGGCGTCATCGCGATAGGTGGGCGTCACATCCAGGGCACCGATCAGGATGCGACGGCGGCTGGCATCCCATACGTGGGGAATCTCGTAGCGCTCGAGCAGTTCAGCCACCAGAGCCCAGGAGCGGCCCTGCCCATCGATCTGGACGCGCAGATCAGCGCTACGGGCCTGAATCGTGGTCTCCCCCTTGAAGACCAACCGCTGTTCAAGAGGCTGTGCAAGAGAAGGTGGCGGATCCCCGCGCAGCAGCGCACGAATGCGCTCGCGCAACTGGTCTCCCCCATCGTTGGGGCCACCCTTCTCCAGCTGAAGAAGATCCCAGCGTTCCCCCATGCCGCCCCAGATCACGGGGCCGTAGTTGTCGTGCATCCAGCGGCCATCGCGGTTGGAGGCAGCCTCGGCATGGGTCATCACCGATTGGATGGTGATGTCGGCCTCACGCCACCCCCAATCTCGAGCGATGGATGCGGTTTCTGCGCAGAGGCTGTTGAGCTGAGCCGTGGTGGGCGGCTGGGTCCAGGGATCGGGGATGCCACCCATGCAGGCGCAGGAGAGGGCGACGCTGCTGCGGTTGCGGCCGTAGGTGTGGGCCGGCAGATCCACGCTGTAGGCATGCAGCCGGTGGACGCGGCCGTCACTGCCAATGATCGAGTGGTAGTGGCCGGGCCGAATCCAGTTGTAGCCGGTCGCCGTCCAGTGGAGGTAAATCACAGCGGCCATGGGCAGGCTCGGCAGCTGCCTCCAGGATGGCGATCCAGATCGGCAGTGGGACAATGGAATGTTTGCGTTCCCCGTCTTGCTGATGAGGGCATCAACAGGTGCACGCCGCAACCGGCGCCCCAAGAAGCGGGAGTTGTTCTGTCCGGCCCATCCGGATCAACAGATCCAGGGCAACGGCAAGAAGTACTACCTGCATCTGCTGCAGCCGGAACAGCTGCAGCAGCGGGGCATGGCTGCCAAAAAAGCGCAACTGATCATCAACGCCTACCCGGTGCTGGTGTTGAGCAACGAATGGCTCGAAGAGCTGTACTGCCCCAAATGCGGCAACAGCCACTGGTGCCACGTGATCAAGCACGACCGGGTCGCCCATACGGTGCGCTGGGCACCCCGGGATCTCTGGGAACAGGTGGCCCATGTGGATCCCACGGCGGCCAATCCAACCGTGAGCGAGTACAGCCGCCGCAACGCACGGCGCAATGCGATCAAACGGGTGGACGGCAAGCGCTTCTTTGACTGATGGCGCGGGGGCAAAAGAGACAGAATGACGCCATGGTTCAACCCATGCCACTCGGCACTCTTTCGACTGCAATGCCCTGGACAACATTCAGGGCATTGCAGCTGCCCGATCAACTTGGGGAGGGTCTAGACCGGGACACCCTCCTCGCAGGCCTCCAACGCTTGATCGCTTGTGAGGGTGTCATGGCGTTGGTGATGTTCGCCTCACGGGCTCAGGGCACGGCACGAAACGATTCTGATCTTGATCTGGCTGTGATCTGCAACGAGCAGAAGCTGACCAACCAGCAGCGCACGAAGCGCTGGCGCACCTACCGCAACGCCATCGGCCCCTTGGGCTGTGGTGTCGATCTGGTGCTGTAGGGACAAGCCGATGCCGCAAGGTTGGCGTGCTCCCGCTGGCATGTGATGAAAGACGTGGCCCGCCATGGGGTGGTGCTCTATGCCACCCTCTGAGGACGCTCAGCTGCTCGCCGGCGAGGCCAATCTCGAGCTGAAAGACCTGCTCCTGGACCTGCAACCGTTTGCGGTGGAAGCGCGCTACCAGGACGGCGACTTCAAACTGCCCGCCAGTCGGGCCACAATTGTGGAGGAAATCCAGCTGTTGGCGGACCAGCTCCGCCAGGCCATCGAAGCGGGAGCCAACACAAGCCCATGACGAGTTTTCAAGACCTGCGTCAGCGCCGTCATGCCCAGTGGCTCACGGAACTGAAGCAACAGATCTACCTGTTTGGCTCACGGGCCCGTGGGGATTGGGACGGCCTCTCGGAAACCGATCTGCTGGTGGTTGCCGACTCCCAAGGGGAAGCTGATCGATGGGCTGATCACCTGCTCGATGGTGGACTCGCCCAAGACGTGATCGGCCTCGACCAGGAGGCCTGGCACAACTTGCCCAACCATCCCTCGGTGATCTTGCGGCATGTCGCCCGGGATGCCCAGCCTCTGCTGGAGGCTGGACCATGAATGCTCGCCCTAATGCCTGGTTGCGTCAGGCCGAAAACGATCTGGTGGGTCGGCTGAAGCAGAACGGTTTAGACACGCGAGCACTTGAGGCCCTCCCCTTACGCAGCCTCAGTCGAATGGCGATTCAATCCCGCACTCCCATGGATGCAACCCCGCCAACGGAGCTCTTTGATCTGGCAGAAGCCGATCAGGCCCTGGCCACGGCACGTGAAATGTTGACCATGCTCAAGGCTCTGGATCAAGGCACGGGTGATTGATCAGACTGAACCATGACCCTTCACGCCCAGGAGTATTGGAGGCAACGCTTCGCGGCGGATCGCGAGCAACTGGAGAATAGACGCCAAGAAGGCTTTGCTCAGGGCGCCAAGGCGGCTGCAGCGATGCGCAAGAGATGGTCGCAGATTCGCGCCGTACATCTGTTCGGTTCCGTTCTCGATGATCGCTTCCGCAGCCATTCCGATCTCGACCTGCTGGTGGACGGACTGCCGCCGGCGGCGTTGCTGGATGCCATCGCCCTCGCAGAAGGCGCCGGACCCTTGCCAGTGGACCTGAAACGACGGGAAGATCTCAGCGATGATCTGGTCCAACGGCTGCTGCGCAAAAGCCAAACCTTGTAGAACCACACCCCACCAATGCCCTCATGCAAGCCGCCGATCTATTGGAACTGCGCGATGACCTGAGCCGCGAATGCTCTCGCCTGCACAAGTTGGTCTCTGGCTTGAGCGATCTCGGCCAGCGATTGGAGCATTCAGCCGATGCTGTTGAAGCCTCTGCCCTGCGTCTGCACAGCTTCTACACCGGCGTCGAGCGCATGCTGCTGCTGATCAGCCGTGTCGTGAACGGAGGCACACCAGCTCAAGGTGAAGGCTGGCACCGGAGGCTGTTGGAACGCATGGCGATGGCCACCGACACCCGGCCAGCGGTGCTGAACGACGCCACACAAGTGGAGCTACAGGAGTACCTGCGATTCCGGCACCTCGTGCGCAATCTCTATGCCGATGAGCTGCGGCTGGAACCCATCCAACGCCTGATTGAGCAGCTTCAGCACACCTGGCCGAAGCTGGACGCAGACATTACAGGCTTTCAACGCTGGCCGACATCGATCGCCAGGGAGACCAGGGCCAACACCCCCCAAAGGAGTGACTACACGATCAGTCAGGTGGACGAAGCGCTGCCACAGCGTCCAAGCGGCTCAAGACACCGCGCTGATCTCGTGTCGACAACTGCCCAAGAGAACCAAGCAACAAGCTCTGATCGAGGCTGAAAAGCTTGAAGCGCACAACACAAGCCTGAGGCAATCCTGCGGTCTGAAGATCCTCGATGGGCCAATCAGAGGGCCATTGACTGTGTTTTGCACTGGTCACCATCGCCAGCAACAAATGCCCACTGTGTTGCTGAAACATTGGCCGCGAGATCACCAAAGCTGGTCTGCGCTTGGTGGCTTGCCGGTCGGTGAACGGAAAAGGAACACGGACGAGCTCAAACGACTGGGCGATCCTCACAAGCCAGCAAAGGCTTCTTCATCGGCCTCACTGCCCCATTCCGTCAGCCCAGCTTGCACACCCTTCAGGTAAACGTGGTCGATAGCCGGTACAACTCTCAGCCTTACTGACTCCTTGTCAAGCTCCCAACTCACGAGGTCACCACGCTTCATTCCTAAAGCCTCCCGCACAGCCTTGGGGATGGTGACCTGCCCTTTGGCAGTCAACGTCGCCAACTCCACCAGCCAACCTCCTTTCGCCTTACCTCCTTGACAGTGTAAGAGGACCTCTTCATTCCTTCAGCAGGGCTGACGGCTGCCGTGACTGACCCGCACCACGGTGTGGACATTGCCGCGGGGGTTGAAATCGGCTTCCAGCTGCATCCAGACGGGATCCGTTGCCGCGACGAGGTCATCCAGGATGCGGTTGGTCACCTCTTCATGGGAGATCGACTGTTCGCGGTAGCTGTTGACATACAGCTTGATCGCCTTGAGCTCCACCACCCTTGGGCCGGGCTGATAAATCAGCCGCAGCACGGCGAAATCCGGATAGCCCGAGAAGGGGCACTGGCAGGTGAATTCCGGCAATTCAATTGACACCCATAGGGCCGACCGGGCGGAGGGTTGTCGAAACAGATCAGTTCCGCCTCAGCGATGGCACGCTCGCCGTAGAGCGGTGTCTGGGTCTGCGGGTGGGTCAAGCGGGTCGATCAAGCCAGAAACGACCTTAGGCAACAGGCGCCTTCTGTAACGGCAAACACGCCTCAGGCCCCAGTCCGCGGCATTCTGTTCACAGGACACACCACACCCCATGAAAAAGGTTGAGGCCGTCATCCGTCCGTTCAAGCTGGAAGACGTCAAGGTCGCCCTCGTTGAAGCCGGCATCATCGGCATGACCGTCAGCGAGGTTCGCGGCTTCGGGCGGCAGAAAGGACAGGTCGAGCGCTATCGCGGCTCAGAATTCACTGTGGAGTTCCTGCAGAAATTGAAGATCGACGTCGTCGTCGATGACGAACGGGTGGACGATGTTGTCAAAGCCATCGCCGATGCCGCACGGACCGGCGAAATCGGAGACGGCAAGATCTTCATCAGCTCCGTTGAATCTGTGATACGAATTCGTACCGGTGATCGCAACAGCACAGCTCTTTGATCGTCACTCAAAAACATAACCCGTCCTGCAGAGCGTTAATTCTGGGCTTTTTTCCACTCAGGAACGAGCTCAGAAAGAATGTCAAGAGCCTTCCCTGGATTTTGAATCTTGAGTGCCTCCTCCAGTTGATCCAATCGAGGCCAAAGGTCTTGTGGATGCAGTGAGTGCTCAGTCGCTCTAAAAATCAAAGAGTGTTTCGTGGGCTGCGATTCAGCTTGGATCAACAACTCCTCATACAACTTTTCACCCGGCCTAAGACCAGTACAAACAATTTCAATATCTCCGTTTGGGTTCTGAGCATCGCGAAGTGACAGTCCGCTCAGGCGCAGCATCTGTTCGGCCAGGCTTTTGATCCTCACCGGCTCACCCATATCCAACAAAAACACATCACCCCCCTAAGCAAGGGTGGCGGCCTGGAGCACAAGTTGAGCCGCCTCAGGGATCGTCATGAAGCAGCGGATGATCTCCGGGTGGGTGAGGGTGATTGGGCCACCTGCGGCAATCTGTTTACTGAACAGCGGCACCACCGAGCCCGACGATCCCAACACATTGCCAAAACGCACCATCGCCACACGGGTGCGGGGCTGGGCAGCACCCTCGGCGCCATGAGAAAGCTCCAGCGCTAAGGCCTGCACCACCAGCTCAGCCAGGCGTTTGCTGGCACCCATCACATTGGTGGGACGCACCGCTTTGTCGGTGGAGATCAGCACCAGTTCGCTGACTCCGGCTGCGACGGCGGCTTGGCAAACCACCCGCGTGGAATTCACGTTGTTGGCGAGGCCCGCCAGCGGGTTCGATTCCACCAAGGGAACGTGCTTGTAGGCGGCGGCATGAAACACGGTCTGCACGCCATGGTCTGCAAACAGCCGTTGCACCAGCGCCGGATCAGCGGCGCTGCCGAGCACTGGTACCAACTCCACCGAGGCAGGCAGTTGCTGGCGCAGTTCCTGCTCAGCTGCATAGAGCGAAGGTTCACTGCTTTCGAGCAGTATCAAGATGCTTGGGCTCAGTTGCAGGATCTGGCGGCAGAGCTCAGAGCCGATCGAGCCACCGGCACCGGTACGCACACCACTGCATCCCGCAGACCAGGACCAAGAAGCTCCGGCACGGGCGGCACGGGATCACGGCCAAGCAGGTCTTCAATGGCGACGGGGCGGAGTGCATCAATGCGAGCCCGACCGGAGGTGAGGTCATCGACCGAGGGAATTTGCAACACCGGGATCGCCTGGCGCTGCAACTCAGCGACGATGCGGCGCCGTTCGCTGCGAGGCATTGACGGGATTGCCAGCAGCACCTGATCAAGCTGATCCTGGATCTCACGCAGCTCCTGGGATCGAGACAGTCGGCGATCTGGTGGTTGTCAGCCAGGCGCAGTGCCGCGGCGAGCTGGGCTCCGGCGTTACCGAACGCAGCGACAGGAGCAGATCACGCACCCACGTAGCGCGTGAGGGCTTTGTCTTGCCCGGTGAGGGCAAGCAGCGGCAGGCCAACCAGCAACACCGCTGGCAGCAACCACAGGCTGGCAGCCTGAAAGCTGGGATGGAGCGGATGGGCCAGTCGCAGCCAGAAGCTGAACTGATTCTTGTCGCTCGGCTGCGTCGAACGTGTCACCGAAGCCAGTCGAGAGAAGTCGACGGAGCTTGCACTCGCGGCCGCCAGCTCGTTCCGCCGGAACCACACCTGGGCCGCCTTCAGCGGACCACTCAAGGCGCCACGGCGACCTCACGGGCTACAGCCGGAACAACTCGCGAGCGGTGGCGCGGAACAGAAGCGGAGCCTTGGGCCCGCGTGAATTCTGAACAGACTGCACAGAATGGCAAGTCGGGCAACCAGGAAGTCAATGCACATATCCATGGAGCAGGGGCAAACGCCGACAACAACCCCCAAACCGAAGCCATGGCCAGCATCACGCGGTAGCGGCATATGGGTATAGACGCATACTTCGAACACAAGAAAGAGCATCCGGCTGTCTCTCCAGCTTCAAATTCCTTCTCATCACCCCCACACCCCCTCCAGCTCCCGCCGCACCAGACGCTCGGCTGGGCAGCGACCAGGGCATCCACAAACGCTTCGGCCTGGCCTTCGCGCTGCCAGGCTGCGTTGAGCTCGGGGGGTTCGGGGGCCAACACTTGCTCGGCATCGAAGGCAGCCGGGAGCCGCCACACCTGCACGCAGGCAGCGGGATGGCTCGCACTCCAGGCCTCAACCAGGGCTTCGGCGGCGGCGAGAGTGGAGCCGGCGATGCCGGATCGGTGCGCCGCCTGGTGGCTGCTGAGCAACACAAGGTGGACACCGCAATCGAGCAGCGTCTCCAGGCGCTGGGCGGTGGCGCGGATGTTGCGGCGCACGGCGGTACACACGTTGCGCTGCAGCAGGGCTTCGGCGCGGGAGGTGTTGCCGTGAATCAGCCAGCCGAGGGGCAACATCGGCGCCACGAAGCTGCTCTCGGGCTCTTCGGCAAGCCACCGAAGCGCGGTTGGCAAGCCCTGGGCTGTGCACCAGGCCGAGAGATGGGTCTGGAGATCGGCGAGCTCCGGCAGCTCGGCGCACAGCTGCACGGCAGCAAAGCGGCGACGCAGGAGGGCGTTCAGCAACGGCCGTGTGGCGATCGAGGCGGCGCCAGTGAGGATGAGGGAATCCGAGCGGAGTGGAGCCATCGCGATGTGTAGCAGCTCGCTCAAACGCTGGGTGCGGCGCCTGGGGCTGATGCGTGTGGCTGCCTGGGCTTATGAGCTCTACCGTCTGGTGCGACGCCCGCACACGCATGGGGCACTGGTGGCGATCTGGTGGCATGAGCAACTGCTGCTCGTGCAGACCAGCTACCGGCACGGCTATAGCCTACCGGGCGGCGGGTTGCGGCTTGGCGAAACGGCAGCCCAAGCAGCCGTTCGAGAACTGCAGGAGGAGCTGGGGCTGACCGTGCCAAGCAGCTGGCTGCAGAAGCCCTGGACGCTCACCGAGCACCAAGCGGGAGGACGCAACACGGTGACGATCTTTTCCCTGCCATGGCCGGCTGCTGGCGAGCCAACTGATCAACCGCCACCGCTCAATCCTGATCAGCTGGAAATCGTGGCGACGGCCTGGATGGCTCGCGGGCAGGCGCTGGAGCACGTGCTTCCAGCGCACCTGCGGCGCTACCTGGAGGAACAGCGCTGATCCCACCCAGCACCCCAAGGGCTTCGGTGGAGAGCTCGCCCAATCAATACGCATTGGGCGAGCTCAGATGCAGCAGGGGGCTGAGCACAGCAGGACGAGAGCGCTGAGCAGCAGATCGTGCATGCGTTTGCCTGACGATCAATCAAGGAGCGCTCGCTGCCCCAGAGCTCGATGCAGGGCTGATTGCCGATCGGCTCGGTGATGAAGCGCATCTGCGCACGGGCTGGAGCACAGCGGTAATGAGGGTGGACCTGATTTGCAGGCCTGCTTCTCACTGTTGCGCTGAGCAACCAGGCCCAGCGCTCCGGAAGTGATCCGTCTTTTGGATGCCGTGATCTTCAATGCCTTGATTGGTAATCACGACGCCCACGCCAAGAATTTCTCGATTCTTTATCAACAGCAGCGAGGAATCCTGGCTCCGCTTTACGTCCTGCTTTGCACAGCGGTGTATCCCACGCTCACCGACAAAATGGCCATGCAAGTGGGCAGCAAAGTCCACTTCTCCGAGGTGCAGGCGCGCCACTGGGAGCAATTGGCCAAAGCAGGAGGGTTGTCTGGAGCACAGACGAAAAAGCGCCTTGCGGGGATCGCCAAACAACTGCCAAGCTGTGCTCGCGGTTTACAAACGCAAGCGCTGTATTCGGGTCAACCGCTAGTGCAGTTCATCATCGCACTGATCGAACAGCGTTGCGTACTCGCTCTGAAGCGTTTGAACACCTGAGAGCACAATCGGCGGGCGAGGCGGCCAACTGCGCGAGGATCTGTTTGATCCAGCAGTGATCAACGGGTTCTCAGCTGACGCCTGAGATGTTCATCAAGCAGCTGCTGCTCAAAGCGCTTCAACACGGCGTCTTGGCCGAAGTGCTCCTCCGCCAGCTGACGAGCCAAACGGCCGCATTGGGCGCGCAGCTCGGCGTTTTCGATCAACTCCTGAAGCGCATCCGCAAAGGCTGCGGCATCACCTGGTGGTACACAGCGCCCGGCCTGGCCAGCCAGCAACGCCAATTCACTGCCCTCCGGTGAACTGGCTACAAGAGGGCGGCCGCTGGCGAGAATACCCAGAAGTTTGGAGGGGAGCACAAGATCAGCGGCGCCGGCTTTCTGAGGAAGCAGATGGATGTCTGCGGCATTCAGCCAGTCGTCCATCCGTGCTGCTGGCTGCAGCGGCAGGTGGCGCACCTGGGGCAGACCGGCAGTGGCTTGGATGAGCTCCGCCTTTGTGGGGCCTTCACCGGCGAGGAGCCACACCAGGTTGGGCTGAGCGCTGAGGCATTGGATCACCTCAGCAAGCATCTCCAGGCCCTGCTTCTTGTTCATCGAGCCCGAATAGAGGAGCACGATCTGATCAGGGGTGATGCCGAACTCACGCCGGTAGGAGTTCTCCTGGCGAGCAGATCCCAGCTGCGGACAGATCGCATCGAGGTCGACCCAGTTGGGCAACAGCAAACTGCGGGAAGGAGCCACACCTTTGGTGCCCAGTTTTTGCACCATGGCGGTGCTGATGCTGCTCACACGATCAAAGCTGCGCAGTGTGCGGCGCTCCCAGGTTTCTGCCAAGGAACGGAGCAGCCGGCCCTTAAGCAGGCCAAGCTCAAAGGCAGCATCGAGCTCAAAATCCTGGATGTGAAGCCAAGTGAACGTACGACTGCCCCAGAGGCGCCCAAGCCAAAGAGCAGCGGGGGCACAGAAGAAAGCTGGCGCCACGGTGATCACCACATCAGGCCGCCTGCGACGTTGCAACAGCAGGGGCCCAAGGCTGGAAAGCGCGAAGCTGGCGAGATGCAGCAAGCGCTTGAGCCCGCTCGGCTGGCGTGGCACCCAGAGAGGACAGCGTCGCACCCGAACCCCTTCACGCTGCTCCAGGCTAAAGCGGTTGTGATGACCTGCTGCGATCTGCCAGGCGGGGAAATAGGGCGGCGCTGTGATCACACGCACGCTATGGCCACGGGCCGCTAACCAGCTGGCGAGTTCACCGCTGTATTTGCCGATGCCAACCGGTTCCGGCGCGTAATTGAGGCCGTAAAGAAGGATGTTCAAAGCAACAGTAAAGCCAACAAAAACAACAACCAGGCGAGGAAATCTCGTGAGGATTGAAAACCTGATCCCTAAGTACGGTTATATGAATTTCAGCAGCAAGAGGTTACGCGGAGGATCATTACAGCTGGCGGCTATGAGGTCGAGGAATCACCGGTGGATGACAGAGAGTTTGAGCCAGACACCTGCTCGATGCGAACGAGCCTGGACTCGGCTGCAAGCATGCGATCAAAAGGGTCGCGATGGAGCTGGCAATTAGGCGCCCCGTACACAAGGCATGGTTGATGGCAATCGAAGAGGATCTGAAGCCCATCAGCGACGAATTCGCTTTTTTTATCACAGCCTCGCCAATCACCAGCTCTCAGTTTTGTCTGCAAACTCAACCAACAAAGCTGGGGCTGGCTGTGCACGCTGCCTGAGCGCTCAACCCTCACAGCAAGAGGGGCCATGTTGAGCTCCAATTGACCACATCATGACCGAGGAGAGGCTGCTGGCGGTTACGAACAGAGCGGACTCGGGTCCATCCAGCCTGGGTCAATCAACTTTAAGGTTTGATGCCCTTCGCAGACGGCTTTAGAGCTGAGACGTGAGTCAAAACTGACAAGCTTTCTTTGGTGATGCACAGCGTGCGCAAGTTAGGTAGGTGTCCGTGATTTGCCCGTGGTGAAGCAGTGCTTCTGCCACAAAGACACCAGCGGCATCCGAGGACAAAGCATCAGGCCCACTAGGGCTGTTGGAGTAACGCGGGTTACCGAGAATCCGCAACAGCGCGTTCTGATTGAGGGAGCACTTAGCCCAGCCATCAGCAGCTGAGGAGCATTGGCTTCGCGACCCCTAAAGGCTGCTGAGCAAGTTCACTTCTGCACCGTGACGGCCTTGGGCCTCGTGCGCTTGTTGAGCTAACCCAAGTTGATGGGCCCAGCCGTCAAAAACACGCATGAGGCTTCAGCCCTCCTTCAAGCCTTGTGCCAAAAGCAACGGCTTGCGCTTGGTGCGCTTTGATCGCGACTTCAAACGTTTCGGAGATCTGCAGCGGCTCTCACTCAACGGAACATCGTCAGCTTTAGCACGCGGCCAAGATCGATCAGAGCTCTGCTGAAACGCTTAGCCCGCCGTTTGCATCTGCAGCAGCTCGCCGCTTGCGGCTATGAGCTCTACCGGCTGATCAGAAGGCCCCATACCCACGGTGCTCTCGTTGCGATCTGGCACAACAACCAAGTGCTGATGGTGCAAACCAGCTAACGGCGCGGCTACGGCTTACCCGGAGGTGGATTGCAGCCTGGAGAACGTGCACGCGAGGCGGCCGTGCACGAGCTCAATGAAGAACTGGGGCTGGCGATCGAAAGCAACTGGTTGGAGGATCCGTGAACAATCACAGAACAACAACGAGGCGGACGCAACACTGTGACGATCTTTACCGTGCCATGGGTGCAAGTTGCATGCGCTCCTGAGACGAGATCGACGCATTCAGCCTTAACCATTGATCAGTTGGAGATCGTCTGGACAGCCTGGATGAACCCAGATGAAGCCCTCAAGAAACATCTGCCAGGACACTTGCGCCCTTACCTCGAAACCAATGAATCCGAATCAATGGCTCCTGAACCTGCTTACATTCGCTCCAGCAGGCGATAAAGGAGCTTGCCAGGGTTTCCACGCAACACAAGGAGATTGCTTTCATTTCTGCTCAAGCAGGGAGGCACCAACCATGGCAACACATTGAGGCCCTGACGGGCAAAGGCATGAGCGGCCGGGGCATTTGCCAGGGATCATTGAGTAACAGAACCGGTGCCCCTGGATGGTGAACCTCGAGCCAGGTGTTGGTGCGAGTGGCGTTTTCCCAGGTGGTGCGTGCACAGGAGTCACCAGCTACACGGCCTGCTGGAACACCTGCGTCCAACACCCGCTGGGCTGTTGAGCGGTGACCACCAGACACATAAACGGCCTGAACCATGCGTGGCTTCAAAGGCGTGTGATGCGACTGGGACGTCGTGGAACCCATCAATGGCAGCGCTGAGTCGAAAGGTTAGGTCCTAGTACAGAGCTAAAAGGATTTCTCTAGCTCTTGGAAACAACCCAGGTGGAGAAATAGGGAGGATCAGTAATCACTCGGACGCTGTGACCACGGCCCGCCAAACAAGTGGCAAGTTGACAACTGAGTTCACAAATGCCAACTGACTTGGGTGCGCAGTTGAGGACGTAAAGAATAATTTTTATCCATTAAAAGTGCACAACTCAGTGATAAAGGCTCGACGTAAGAAAAGCTGTACAGATCGCAACGAAAAGAATAAATCGACAAGTCAACCAAGAAGAAACATAAGGCGCTCAAAAGCAGCAAATGCAAGCAATACGCCTTGGAAACAGTCAATCAAATCGCAAAAATATTACACAAGAAAGTCAGGTCAAACTACAAAAACTTATAAAAATTAAAATACAACAATAAAGCACGAGTATGTTTTCTTGTATTCGATTTAGGGGGCCTTGCTGGAAGCACCGCTCATCTCACGGACCTTAAGAACAATCATATATTCGTAGATTGACTGAAGAACAGCATAAGTAAATCCGGGTTTACCATCCAAAAAACCACGCTTGAATAGATACAAAATCAAGAATTTGACAAAAGGCCTGAATGGAAGCTGGTAAAATAATTCCTTTTGATGAAAACGCCTAACATTAAAGTCTGAGGAAAACAATGCCAATCTAAGATCGAAAGAGGACCTTCCCCTCCTGTTACTAACAATTTGCAGTGCTTCAAAAGAACTATAAGAATCATGTCGCACAAACCAATGAGACACTCCTTTGGAGAATGGATAATGATCTAAACAAGAAATTAAATCACCTGTTTTGCCGGCAACCTTTGTCACTGGATTAACAAGCCGTTCATAAGAAATAAATTCTGGAACGAAGAATCTTATATACCATGGAGATGTTTGTACATGCTTTAAATGTTTACCCTGAAAAAAGTCACGACGCTTTATTCTATAAGCAACAGCATCATACTCAGAGAAAGGAGTACTAGCAATTTTTTTCAACTCAGCGATAGCACTTACAGGAAGTCGTTCATCAGCATCTATATAAAAAACCCACTTGTTTACGAAATCGATATTTCGAAGACCCCAGTTTTGATGAGAAGACCAATTATCAAATTCTCGAGAAATAACACGACATTTTTTTGATTTTGCGATCTCGACTGTAGCGTCAGTACTGCAAGAGTCATACACTACAACATCATTACTCCAGGATATAGAGTCAAGACAACCAGGAAGGTCAGACTCCTCATTTTTTGTAAGAACTAAAAAAGAAATCATACGAAGAAGAAAGGGTTTGAATAAGTAGATTAACGCAATTTGTTGGCAATCCAACCAACTCGCCTAACAACGATGCGAAAAAACGAAGAATATATTTCAAAAACCCTGAGAACCCTACACTCAAGGAGAAGTTTATCGAGATAGATTGGCAACATTCTTTTAGCTCTTGCTCGTTTATAGTAGGTTATTGATATGGTTGAAATTCTCATCCTCAGTCGATATATTATTTTTCTAATCAATGGAATATTACGTGAGGGTTTAAATCGTTTAGTAGGTACAGCCAGGTTCTGTTTAGTACGCAAATATAAACGATACGCCAAGCCTTCCCCTCGCTGCCTAAAGCCACCAGCTTGCGCCCACAAAGCATCATCGGAAGTACACGTCTCAATATTAAGCTCATTATTTCTTCTACCAGCATCCAGTAGCTCATTAATCATATAGTTTCTAACTATAATCAAATTATTGCCTTTATTGTCAGTTTCATATCGCGGGAGCCACGCATCACCTAATGTTATATCTGCCGTTTCACCAACAACATCATCACAAAAATTACAGGCATTAGCCATAAATGCTCCTGAATTAAATTTACCACCGGGTACTTCTGCAGAATCTTTTAAAATTGATTTACCATTTACAGATTTTGCTGTAAAAAGATATTTTCTAATTTCAAAATCTGGAGATTCTAGCTTGGTTCTGTGACGAAATTCTGCTAAATGGCCAGGTTTTATTCCTGCACTCCAAGCTAGCATTTCTGTCCAAAAGGAGGACTTCATGTGGCCACATACAATTGCAACAGTAAATTTAATTTTTTTTCTCAATGTAGGGTGCTCAAGCTGAAGCAATCTCATGGCTTTTACGAAGCACGGAATGCCCACAAAGCAGTATGAATGCTCCTCGGGATCGTCAATTACTTCTTGCATCACATCACGAAAATTTATTGGATAATATCTCGATCCACTTGCAAAATTTATATCTGAAGTACTTCGACTAATTGAATATTCAAAATACGGATGTTCGGGGGAGTGCGTAGGTCGAACATGTATAACTCTATCAATTAAGCCTGAATTAAACATGGACAATGTAATCCAAGTCCCCATGCCACCAGAAGTACTATTACGGCGTATAAACTGATCTGTGACGTGGCCACAATATAGTGAAACAATATTTCCAAGCCTTTCAACATGTTGTTGCCCCTCTGTAAATTCTGCAGACAGAAGATCTTCATTATGATTTGAATCGACAAAGGGACATACACTCGAATTCAATGATTGATCTATACGAGAAGGCTTATAAAAACCATCTTGGTCAAAGACCATAGAGTGTCTTGTGTTTACTGTACATGCCCCACATCCTATGCAGAGATCATTTGCCACAACATCAAAACTGTTATTAATTTGAGACATGATTGGAAGACCTGATTGAACGTTTTTTCAAAAAAGTGGCAAGATTTCCTGTATAGACCTCCCAAGAGGGAATTGTTTTGAATGCCACTGATCGTGCTGATAAAACAGAACCCTCTCCTATTGTAACTCCAGGCCCAACAAAAGCATCAGCGCAAATCCAGGCGTGATCTTCTATAGTGATGGGCTTAGATATTTGTGGCTTAGAGATCAATGTAATATCATGACTACCGGTACACAAAAAAGCTCCCTGGCTTATAGTTACGTTATCTCCTATAGTGATCTGTGAAATATTGTATACAGTGGAGTTCGGCCCTATGCAGGTAAAGTTACCAACAGACAATTTCCAAGGTGAATGGATAGCTGCAGAGGGATATATCTTAGAGCCACGACCAACATGAGCACCAAATAAAAGGAGTACCCATCGATAAAGCTTGAAAATAAATTTTGGGGGAAAAAAGCAGAAACAGAATCTAATAAACGACCAGAAAATGCGCAAATATCTATCTTTCCAAGAAATCTCGTCTTTGTAATATCGGGATGGCAAGTTAATTTTTCTCATGTGAACAGTAACAAGAGAACTAGTTGGTCAAAGATACTATTTATATAGTGATAGAAAAACTACAAATTAATGGCCAATCAACAGTAAAAAAAGATTACTTTTCATGAGGCATGATTCAAAGCTTTTTCAACAAATGAAGAACCATCAATAAAAAGTTTATTGATTTTGTTATTAACCGAATTCCAATCAATAGGAGAATAATAAATCTCTCTAAAATTACTATGCATCTCCTCTGGCTTAACAAAGCGATTAAGTAAATTTAACTCTAAAAGTATGTCATAGATTCTTGAACTGAGACCAGCTTTCTGACCAGGGAGCGAAAGAGCTATAAAATTTGTATTTGTAAGGATACTGGTGACAACGCCATGAAAAGAATTCGATATGGTGATTTTGGAATTTTTTATAGCGCCAATAAACTCAAATGGAGACAATTCAAGCTCCTGTCCTAACTTCTTCCAACGCCTCCATGGAGTTGCAGCAGAAAAATGCATTACATTTGGATCTATAAAGCTAAAATCATTACGCAAGAAAGAGTGCATATAACTAGAATCTCTTAAAATGTATGAAAAAACATAAGGATTGGTACTGCCTATTTCAGCAGGCATAACTGCATAATTTGCGAAATTTTTATCTAAAAACGTAGGGTCTGGAACAACCTCAGATGTTATATTCATTGATGCAAGAAAATCCCTTCCTGACTTCTCTCTAATTGAAAGTAGATCAATATTGTCAAGGATTCCTGGAAATAGATCACTGTATTTTGAAATCCTTTCTATACTTCCGAAACTAGGAGCATATGATGCAATAGATTTTGAAATCGAAGAGATGTGTTTTCCAAAGTATACAGGGTCTAAGCCAAACTGATCGCTAGGATTCCATATCTGATCACTGCCTAAGAATATGACATCATATATCTTCGAATTAATACGCAGTTCATTCAATGACGTGAAGGAAAAAGGAGAAAGAGATAAAGACTGTTCGCGAAAAGACTGAAACTTATCATATAAGAGTTTATACTTATACTTAGCACGAAAATCAGTATAATATAAATAAATGGATTTAAGATAAGACTTGGTTGGCTTAGGGATGAGGAGTGATTTAAATGATGCACCTTTTTCAACATGAGGAGGATTATAATCAACAAATTCGACTTCGTGTCCGAGAGACTCAAGGTAATTTGATAAACATTTTGCCTGAAGCATCGCACCATAATTAAGGCTATGGTGAAATGTTAAAATACCAAGTTTCATTACTGAGAAAAAATTGAGAAGTAAGAAATAATAGTGATATGGAGTTTAGACAAGGCTCCTTTCAAGAAGTGATGGCTTAAATTTAATGCATAGGATTAAGAGGTTACTCGAAAAGCGAAAGAAAGCTGGCCTGTTGGCCGCTTCGTGAACGTTGGAGCCGCATCAATCCTGTTGAGCGCTAGCAGAAGCCTGGTGTGCAGCATGGACGGCCCTGAATGCTTGGTCAGGTAATTGGTCTTGCAACCATTGGACCTTACCTGATCGCCTTCATGCCATCACCGTCTCTGCCCTCAACAGGTTGGTGAATCGGATCAGATCGTAAGCCGCAGATGCATGCTGAATACGACTCCCACCTTTGATCTGTCTCTAGATTTGAGTTGCCTCAACCCGACAGACTGTTTAATACAGCCAAGCACCTGCTCAATTCGCTTTCGGGAGTTGATCGATTGGGCATAGGACTAGTGGTGGGCCGTGCGGCCATCAATCGCAGATCCAACGCAGCCTGAAAGGTTCTGCGCTACTTGGGGAGTGATTCCCTTGATGCGTAGGCCTGCCACGAACTCCCTAGTGTCGTAACCCTTGTCGGCAAACAGGGTTTTCTGGTGCGCACCACGGAGCGAGCAAGCCATTCTTAGTGCCGCATCGCGCTCGGCGTTCCCTGTTGCCTGGCTGACTTCACTTGCCACCATAATCCCGTTGCGGTTCTCCATAACGCAATGGCCCATGAAGATCAGGAAAGCGCCGACGCCCAGGGCTTTCCTGAACAGCCGGACCTCGTCGTTGCTTGTGGAGCGATGGGTTTAGTTGAAGAGCAGCAAGCCGAGGAAGTCAACTTTGGCGCGCTTCTTGGCAGTGGTGGCGGATCGTCATCCATCCCGTCGATCCGCTCCAACGAGCTGTAAGAAGCCCAAGCCCTCAGCAAAGTGATGTCCACCGAGATGTGCTCCGAACTTAGCAGTGGCATGACTTCAGGTACAGCCAGCAAAAGCTCCAAAAACTTGGCCATCAGCGCTTCATTGAGCAGCCGGTCGCGGTTCTTGATGAATGTAATCGGATGCCAGACCGGATCATTCGGGTTGAGGCCCACAAGCCAGCGGAACAGGAGGTTGTAGACCAACTGATCGATCAACATCCGCTCGTATCGAATACCGAAAATTGCCTGCAACAACAGGGCCAGAGTAATTGCTCGGACGGGATCGAGGGTCTAACGCCCTCGGGGTAAAGCTTGCAAAACGTGGGAATTAGCCGATCAAGCACCTGATCATCCAACCGCCGCATCTGCATTAGGGGGTGAGTTGCCGGGATCCACTCTTCTGTGGAGATGTACGAGAACAAGCAGCCGGGCGCGTTCCTGCTGGCCGCATATCCATTCAATCCCGTTGCTGCATTCTCCCACAGATAGCAAGCTTTTTAAGCATCCTCCGAAAACGTTGAATGCAAGATTGAAATAAGATTGTTAACTACTGCAGATATTTTAAACCTTGAAGAGTATAGATTGAAACCGTTATCAACCATAGTCTCTATCTGAGAAGAACTCATTTTTAACCATCTACGCAATGCATCTTTCGTACCGATAGAAGTGTCGTCATGTACAATCCCTGCATTCGACAGCAATACATCCGTGGATAAATTGACGGGATTTGAAATTGCAACAGGTACTCGACAAGCCAACGCTTCTGCTACTACAACACCAAAGTTCTCCTGATGAGACGGTAAGCAAAATAATTCAGCAGAACGGAAAGCTCCCCATTTAAGATCACCTGTAATCATACCTAACCAATGAACTTGATGAGTGATTCCGGCAAGCTGAACCTTCAATTCAAGTTGAGACTGAAAGCCAATCTGATCCGGACCAGCAATGACGAGACATAAATTCTGGTCACTATTGGCAATAGATGCAAAAGCATCAATTAATAAATCTAGTCCTTTTTTTGGATGAATACGACTTAAAAATAAAACGATACGCTTACCTCTTAGGTAAGGAAATTGCGTGAGAAATTTGTCACGCTGAGATTCGATGTCGTCTGGAGGAGGGGAAATGCCGTAACCTGTTACACACTCATTAGCTTTATATAGCCAAAAAGATTCTCGTGCCAACAATCTCTCCTGCTCAGTCGTAAATAGAACGTTTACTGAATCTCTCAAGACGCGGTAGTCTGACCAAGGCCAAAAAATCCATTTTTTAAGGTGTTTCAGAGGAAAATTATTTTTAAACCACGGGTCAAGCATTCCATGCGTGTAAACAAAATATGGTAAATCAATCCTGCGAAAAGCTCTCCAACAGGCAAAAGAGTGATAACTCCAAATTCCTTCTATAATTGCCACGTCAAAATCACGAGCGATCATACAGATCTTATTTGACAGGCCTTTGCTATATCCATATTTATTATTAACAGGTCCCAGACAAATCAAATCACCGTCTAAATCATTAGACCACGGAGAGTTAGGATCATCCAAACATACGATTTTAACAATACATCCATGGTCCTTGAGAGATTGATGCATTTCTCTAATACCAGTAGAAATGCCTCCAGAAGATGGACTCATTGAGCGAACTATACGCAGCAGTTTCATCGTTCAGAAAATGGCAATGCAATGAAAACAGAAGTGAGGGAGCATTTAACCCTTAAGAACAAGAAGTACACAATAAAACGGGGTAGAAAACTAGGGACGAGGGAAGCAGAGCTGATACCATCAAAAGAAAGAAAATAAGTAGGTGCTCTAAAAAAACAAAAAAGAACGAACAAAACCAAGGAAATTGGACTATTAAATAAATCGTTTGTACCCAAAAGGTTCAAAATCATTATGAAGATAATCAGTAATTTTAGCTACGAAGGCATCAGTAAGACTTTCTGATCTTGACTGAGTTGGCGACTTAATTATGTGTTGGAGTGTTAGGGAACCCCTGAGAACCCCTACAAAATAGCTGCAGATCTCAGCTTGAGACTGGAAACGGATGGCGATCCCCCTCCAGTTGGGTTTTGCGGATTACGAGCAGACCTACGCCAAGAAGAAAACGCGACGGCAGATCTTCTTGGAGCAGATGGAGGCCACGCTGCCGTGGGATCTCTTCCTCTCCCTGATTCGTCCGGTTTACCACCAGCCGTCTGCCAAGGGAGGGCGGCCACCGTTTCCGCTGGAGGTGATGCTCCGGTCCCATCTGCTGCAGCAGTGGTTCACGCTGTCTGACCCGCTGATGGAGGAGATGCTGATCGACACCCCCTGCTTTCGTCGCTTTGCGGGGATCGACATGATCGATGGCCGGATCCCTGATGAGACCACGATCCTCAACTTCCGGCACCTGCTGGAAGAGCACCGGATTGCTGAGCAGCTCCTCGAGCGCGTGAACGAGAGTCTGATCGAGCAGGGCCTGCTGCTCAAGCAGGGGACGATCCTCGATGCGACCATCATCAACGCACCGAGCTCAACCAAGAACAAGACGGGGGAGCGGGATCCCGAGATGCATTCCGTGGCCAAGGGCAACCAGTGGTTCTTTGGCATGCGTTGCCACATCGGCGTCGATGCCGACTCAGGCCTGGTTCATTCGGTTTTGAGCACGGCCAGAACATGCATGAGCTGAACACGGCGGCTGATCGGGTCCATGGCGAGGAAGAGGTGATCTATTGCGGCTCGGGTCACATCGGGATTGAGAAGCGCGATGCGTTCAAAGACTGCGGCGCCCGGATGCGCATCGCGATGAAGCCGGGCCAGCGCCGGGTTCTACCGGATACCCCAGAAGGACGCTTGTTGGATCTGGTGGAGAGTGCCAAGGCGCATGTGCGAGCGAAGGTGGAGCATCCATTCCGGATCATCAAATGCCAGTTTGGATTCCGGAAGCTCTACTACCGAGGCATCAGGAAAAACGACCTCAAGCTCAAGATGCTGTTTGCGCTGGCCAATCTATGGATGGTGCGCAAGCACCGCAGTTGCCTGGCATGAACAGCAGGAACCGTGCGTCTTGCAGGAGCCCAATCAACCGCAAAGTGCACCTGCTGATCGTGTAAAACGGGAGAAACCGGGGCTGGCCAAGACCAAAAGCACCCAAATCAAGACAAAACGCGATTCGCGAGCGTCTCACAAAGGAGAATGAGACGGGCATGCCCGGCGAAAGGCTGCTTGTTCGGAGTTTCCTTAAAGGAATACTCAATTTTTGAGAAATATACTGCAACGATTGATTCATACATTCAACTTTGCCAAGGCATGAAACGATTAATTGCTTTTCAGCATAATAAAAATCAGCAAATTGCGTCGCAGAAAAATGTGTAACGCCTAAGACATTTGCCATATAATCATTTACGCCAGTGCATTAAGTAATGCTTTCAATCGTGTGGATTGCGAACTTTCGAGAATTTAATATATGAATACAAGGAATAAATACGATCAAACGGATATATCGTAAAACCAAATGAAAAGTACGTAAAATAAGAATCTCCTAATAGTTCCAAAATCTTAGAAGTTGTGCAATGTGCACACAGAGGCGCTGCTCCGAGGATTAAAGGAAATCCGAGTTTACGGGCCGAGTCACTTCCAGAGGTGTAAAACCCGAGGCCCGATTGCCGTGATTCGAGGGTGCACAGGGGTGAATGACGGCCTGTCACTCGCGAGTCAATGTGCATCTCGATTGTTCACGATGAATCCAGGCGATTGACTTGTCAAGTCGTTCGTCTGGGTTGGTGCTTGGTTGTTGGCTACGCCTGAATCTCTGCTGCTCCAGATGGCGCCGCCCCCCGGGCGGTGAACGCCGCCGCTGCGCCCTGTGGGGGCGCTTCAACGCCGCTCACATGGGGCCTGTGTGTTGGCCGTGGGTTTAGGCGGTTGCGTCCTGCAGCGAGGGCTGGACCGGCAGCTCCTCCAACGCCGGGATGGCGGCCATGCTCTCGGCCGAGAACATGCGGCAGCCCTCGAGCTGGCAGTGCTCGTCCTGCTCAAGCAGCACCGCGCCCACCAGCCGTGTGATCGCCGCGTCGTTGGGGAAGATCCCCACCACGCGGGCGCGGCGCTTGATTTCCTCGTTGACGCGCTCGAGCAGGTTG
>ENA-UENX01000326-UENX01000326.1-marine-metagenome-genome-assembly--contig:-NODE-326-length-23521-cov-148.149353_pt1 | contig 23521 bp, 20 predicted proteins | sample MGYA00237875_ERZ529327 | MGnify/ENA primary metagenome ERZ529327 (study PRJEB26372, sample SAMN05368347) | marine metagenome | biome: cultured habitat; feature: ocean water; material: water; isolation... | reverse complement strand
AATATTTTGGATTTAATATTTTGGATTTAATATTTTGGATTTAATATTTTGAATTTAATTTTTTCTGATTCTAAAGCGCTGACAATTTCCTTAACTTCTGTTACCTCACCAGAAATGACCACACTTTTCGGTTCATTTATCCCTGCGATCGCTAATTTATCCCCATTAGCTGTTAATTTTTTTTTTACCTTGGCTACTGTTGCTATCACAGCTACCATTTCTCCTTCTGGAGGTAATGACTGCATTAACCTTCCTCTAGCTGCCATTAGTTTCAGACCATCTTCTCAAAAGAAAACTCCGGCTACTGTTGCTACCACATATCCTCCTACACTAGGATCCATCACTACATCTGGTTGACAGCATTTTTCATATCGGTAAACCACAATAAGGAGGTTAAATGCAACCTCCCTACAAGGTTTTAGTTATGACGATATAGTTCACCAATTTAAAAAGTGCTATAATTCCCCAGGTCGATCATAAGTTGGCTAAAACATATTCTATGACAAATATAGCAGGTTGGATATAAGCTGTTTAGCCAACTAGAGAATTGGTATGACAAATAGCAATAATAATTCCAAGACTTCTAACCTTATAAGTGATGACTCTTTGATCAAAAAGAGCAATTCACCCACATAAATGATAATATTTCTCCTAATTAAGTCCTAACTAATGACTTCCAACAATAATGTAAATATTTGTAGAAAATATTTATCATAGCTGCTATAAGAGACAATACTAACTATTAACAAACTCTAGTCTTGATGTTAAAAATCTATCCATCCAACCTTCGAAATAGGCTTGATTTTCTGCTTGTTCCTCTAGGTTTTCTGTATCTAAAGGATGAGGTGTTAAACCCAAAACTGCTGCCGTTGTTACACAAAACATTGACTTTTGAAAAGTGGCACAAATTTTCACTCGTAAATTATCTGTACCCCGGTTAGTTTTTTGATAAAATTCAAGAAGATAATCTGGTATAAAATGTCGCATATCTTGCATTAATAATGTGGGTGGAATTCCTGCACCACCAATAGGTAAAGGATCTGCATACAAGGCACCATAAGTAAATTGACTTTGATCAGGGTCAATTTGTTGAGCTTGAGCGTTATATGAAACTGTTCCTGAAAATGGTGTTCCTCGGAAGAAAATTGCTTCCACATAAGGAACCGCTGTATCTGTTAAAAACGTTAAACCTACTGACTTAGGAATTATATCATGAGGTTTACCTTTAATATTTACAGCAAAAGTAATTGGTAAATTTGCTTCTGCGACTAACCCTGATAAAATATGATTGACTACTTCAGGAATAGATTTTATTTGACCTTGGTCATATTGATCAGATAAGGTGATAAAGATATCACTCATTACCCGCCAAAATTGACCTAAGGCACTGTAATAAGCTTGTTGACGTACCATATCTGGTAAAAATTCTGGAAATAATTGATTGAGTGGCATTAACATCAAATTCCCGGAAATTTTAGCATCTATTGCTGCTTTTGCTAATTGTTTAAACTCAGCTGAATCTAAATATGTATCCAGACCTCCCCCTCCATGCCATAACATTCCCCTCATGCAATATTCTGCATATTCATAATTAATTCTGTCATGAGACCAAAACTTGAGTAATTTACCTAATGAAATTTTACCATTAAAGTATTTGAAAAAGGGAAACATTTCTAAAAATTGATGTTCGGCAATGTAATTAAGATTTTGGGAATAAGCATCTAATACAATGCCGTAACTTTTTAAAATTCCGACAACTTCTAAGACATTTTCTGGGCTATCCTTGAGCAGAGCTTGACCAGATTTTAAGCGGTTTATATAAGCTGAAAGTGGATGAGTAGAAGATTTTAAAATAGTGTTTGTCATAAGCTTAGTGTTTCCTAAATTCAATTCTTAATTGACATCCTCCCGGCGCTGCTGTACTTGAGACAGCAAGGGATTCTTTAGCATCAGTGTTAAGCGCTTTCTGCTTCATAGCACTTGCCCTCTGAGATTTACTCTCTTCAGGTCTTACAGTCGCGACCCAGACTGACACTGCCTGCCCAGCAGCCAAAATGTTTATACTTGCGTTTATGTCCCTGTCATGGTGACTAGCACATTCAGGACAGTCCCATGCTCTAATATTTAAAGGTAATTTTTCTACTACATGACCACAATTAGAACAACGTTTAGAACTGAGAAAATATCTCTTAATTTTTATTAATGTACCACCATACCATTCAGCTTTGTATTCTAATTGTCTCAGTAATTCTACCCAATTAGCATCATTTATTGCTCTAGCTAATTTATGATTCTTGACCATGTTACCTGCAGCTAGATCATCAACTACAATAGTTTGGTTTTCTCTAATCAGTTTAGTTGTTAGCTTATGGGTGTAGTCTAGTCTTGAGTCTTTAATTAAGGCGTGTATCTTTGCTATTTGAAGTCTAGCTTTCTGATAATTATTAGACTTTTTACCTCTTTTTCTACTTAGAGACTTTTGATCACGCCTTAATTTTTTGTGTAACTTTTGAAGATTCTTTGGGTAGGCGACTTTTGCTCCATCGCTAGTAGTTACTAAGCTGTTGATTCCTAAATTAATATAGACTTGGCCATCTTTACACTTAAAGGCTGCCTTAGTCAACTCAGTACTGCCACCGTGGCACTTTTTTTTTAATTTAGGATATTTAGTTCGTCCGCTAAAAAAGTTGTTGAAAGCAGTTTGTAAGTGTCTTAAGCCTTGCTGGAGCGGTACAATACTTACTTCAGTTAGAAAATCTAAATCTTCCTGTTTTTTCCAGTTGATCAGCATAGGTGAGGTTTGTTTGTAACCTACTCGTTCCTGGTATTCATACCAAGCTTGAGTTCTGACAGCTAAAGCTTTGTTGTAGACTAAACGCACACAGCCCAATGTTTTCCTCACCAGACTTTCCTGCTGAGGAGTTGGGTAAAATCTAAATTTGTATGCTTTTTCAACCATCTACTGCTTACTTTTCAACATCTAAATTCTAACAGATTATTTGTAAAACCGCAAGATTGATTGGCATTCATCCCCCTTGGAAAGCTATCGCTTATAAGGAAATCTTGAAACATTTGTGAGAGTATTGGGAAGAGTGGGAGGAATAATTCTGTCTACAGCCTTCACTTCTTTGTGTCTAACTCAATACATTTTTCTCCCGCAAAAGCTAGGTCAAAACCTACCCATAACTTGTCAATTTTGTCAAGTTTTATGTGAATAAAGATTTTTGTAAATCATAGCTGGGAAAGGGGGTAGAGGGGATAAGGTCTGAAAACAAACTCAGTTTCTAAATTTATTCACCCTAATACCAACAAATTTGATATCAAAAGTCAAAAGTTAAAAGTAATCTCTGACATCATGTCCACTGGCATCCTTTGTATAAACCTAAGGGTGAATATCTACAGGAAATTTAATTTTTTCCAGCTTTTAAGTCTTCTTTGCTGAATTCAGGACTTACACATAACTACCATATTTAGTAGGGGTTAGTGGCCGTTAACTCCTGCCATTAATTCCTATAGATATTGTATTATACCACATCCTCCATTCCACTGTGCGATCGCCATTTTGGATTCAACCGGCCAATACTCAGTTTCTAGAATCTCACTCTCTCTTAAGGTTATAATAGTATTTTTCCTCAGACTGCTACACCCCACTAAACTTAATATCATCAGCCCAAGCAATTTTTGGGAAGAACCTGTTTAGCAAGCCCATGGTCAAACTTTTTGGACTGTAGAAGTTTGGGCAGTTATCTCCTCAATAATTAGCCCTATTTCATCAATAGTAATGAGTTGAGAATGAGTTTAGCTTTTTCTACCTTGCTTAACCCCTCACTCATTACAGCGGTTTTCTGTCCATTTCCTACACAAATCTCAAAATTATAGATTAATTAAGATCAAAAAATTCCGTAGTGTTATATAAGCAAAAAAGAGAAAGAATTCTCTAAGTAGGTAAGCATAAATAGAGGTTAATATAAAAAATATGAAAAAGTAGCTATAACCCAGTTTCCAATTTTTTACTGTTTTGAATTTTTCTTGCTATTGTACTAATAATTAAGTAGACCTACTTACTAAGAATTCTGAGCAAAATTTTTCTTAGTGTTGAAACTGTAAAATCTTAATGCATGACTTTTAACTTCCTTGAAATGGAGATGGGGTAGCGATCGCAGATTTGTTAACTACCTGTGAGACTGTAGTTTTACTAGTGCTCATACTATTTGCTTCAGTTTCAGTCCAACGCACCACCCAATTAGGCTGTATTCCTAGAACAACGATCATAACTGCTAAAACAATTGCTGGTATTCTATCAGACCATTTTACTGGAGGCAGATTGATTACTGTTTCAGATAACCTACCAAAAAATACTCGGTTAATTAAAAGCAAGAAATAGGCTGATGTTAATCCTGTTCCAATCATACACAATAGAGTTGGAATTCTAAAAGCATTAAAACTGCCTCTAAATACTAAAAATTCAGAAATAAATCCAACCATTCCTGGAATACCAGCACTTGCCATTACTCCTAAAATCATGAGACTGCCAACCATTGGTAAACCTTGTTCTGGGTTTAATAGACCTCGCAATAAATCTATATCCCTTGTACCAGCTTTTTTGTAGACTATTCCCACTAATAAAAATAGTAGGCCTGAAATTAGACCGTGGCTAATCATTTGAAAAACTGTGCCCAAGATACTGAGGGGAGTTGCTGCTGCACTAGCTAACAAAATGTAACCCATGTGACCAACTGAACTATAAGCCACCATTTTTTTCATGTCTTTTTGAGCGATCGCATTAAGTGAACCGTAAATTACACTTACTACAGCCCACACTGCTAACCAGGGAGAAACATCTGCCCAAGCTTCAGGAAACATATTTAATCCAAATCTTAGCAAACCATAAGTTCCTAATTTTAATAGTACTCCTGCTAAGAGTACAGAAACTGGTGTAGAGGCTTCAACATGGGCATCTGGCAACCATGTATGAAAGGGAACTAGGGGAATTTTAATTCCAAACCCGACAACTATTGCTCCTAATAATAATAGTTGAGTTCCTAAAGGTAGAGTATGGACAACTGCTTGGTCATAAGCAAAATTTGACGAACCACTTAACCAAACTACTCCAAGAAAGCCTACTAAGATTAGGATTCCTGAAATTGCTGTATAAATAAGAAATTTAGTGGATGCGTAACCCCGTTTTAGTCCTCCCCAAATTGCAATTAATAGGTATAAAGGAATAAGTTCGAGTTCATAAAACAGGAAAAACAGTAGTAAATCTTGAGCAAGAAAGGCTCCAAATACACTAAGGGCCAATAATAATATTAAGGAGTAATAAAAACGAGGTCTATTAATTGATTCATCTGTAGCATATATGGCAATAGTGGTTAATATACCGTTTAATACCACTAATGGTAGAGATAAACCGTCTATTCCTAAGGAGTAGTTTAGGCCTAGGGAATCTATCCAGGGAACCATAACAACAAATTGTTGATTTGGATCTTGTGTATTGAATTGGGTAAGTAACACCAAAGACCATAAAAGACTAATGATGGCCACTATTAAAGCTAGTTGGCGGGCCAATTTTGGCGATAGGTAACTTGGCCAAAAACCAATAATACCAGCACCAATTAGTGGTACTAAGATGAGACTATTGAGCATTTATTTATATTTTCCTTTAACGTCAAGATACAAATTGATTAACTACAAATAACTTATTACAATATAATAGTATTCTTTGTGTCTAAAAGCAGATTATAAGAATCAACGTGATCAAATTGAACTAAATATGATAGTCTGAAAATAAAATCCATCTATTCATAGATTTGACCTCAACTAAAGTCAGACAAGACTATACTTTAGTTCTGTTTAAAAAATCATCAATAAAAATTAACAACATTGTTAATTTTAAATTAACTGTTAGTAGGGCTTAGGGAAATCAATATGAAATAGGGTTTATTGCCCTGATTATTGTCTTTCGCGAATAAAATACGTTTAGTATAATTAATAAATTTATTGTTAGCTATAAACCTCAAAATAATTACTAAAATTACTTTCTATTATAATTTTAATTTTGATATATTTTTTATGCATAGATTATGGGAAGTTGGACAAACTATATTAGGCTTAATATACCCCCATCCTCTTACGGATACTAGTACAATAACTATTTTACCATTAGGCCAAATAGTTTTAGTTCGTCTTCGTGACAATAATCAATATACTCTGCTAGGAGGTATGGTGGAATAGGGCAAGGATGTTTCGACTACTGTGAAAAGGGAGTTATCTAAAGAAACAGAGTTATAATTAGTAAAAACTATAATTATTGATAAGGGATATATTTTACACTAAATCTGGAGCCAATAGTAAATTATATGAATATTCTGCTTGAGGCTGATGTGAAGGAAAATATGGATTTTAAAGACAACTTAGAGATTAGTGATATTTAAGGTTTTGAAATGACATCTTTACTACAGGATTGATCATCATTACTATCGATGATCAAGGATTATCTGAGTTCTTGACAGTTTTGGCTTAAATATTTCTTTAATTATAGCAGTTTTGAAATTAATTAGGTATCAAGTTTTACGGATTTAGGGAATAATAAATAGAGAATAAACATTAGTATTAAACTCTAACTCACTATCCTCAAAACTACTAATAAAATCAGAAAAAATTGTGTATAAAAATATATATTTATTCCTCAGTGTGTATGAATAAAAAAAAATTAATTTGTACTAATTATTGAAAACAATATTATGTTTGACTGTGTTATAAGTATATATAGAAATCCACCTATAAGTTATCAAAATTCAAAAACTATAAATACACTTCAAAACTCTTGCCCCTTGCTAGGATTATTATTTCCAAAAAGAACAAATATTTTAGATATAAATAAAATAGGATGGCTATATCCAACATTAAAATTTTATCACCTCCTAATTCCTAAATTTTCACAACTACTTTTTAATACTTCAGTGTTTTTTCCCAATAATTAACACCTCAAACCTAGCACCTAAAACTTTTGTTCAGGATATCTACCATTACATAGGTAATGTTTAGGTATTTAGGTCAAATATTTGTGAAATTTTCCCATTAAATATTTATGCAATCTGTATGGCTTAATTCTCGTGTAAAATTGTCTGATGGACTATTATTTTGGCGTGAAATTGGTACTGGTTCAAAAAATATAGTTTTTCTACATGGAACTTGGTATGACAGTAGTCAGTGGTTATCAGTGATGGAAAAATTAAGTTTACATTACCATTGTTTTGCACCAGATTTACCTGGATGTAATGAGTCGAAATTTTATTCTACTTATTACTCAATTAGTCAAATGGTAGAATATTTAGCTGAATATATAGCTGCCTTGAAATTAGAAAAAGTTTATTTAGTTGGTCACTCTTTAGGAGGTTGGATAGCGGCTAGCTATGGTCTTAAATATCCAGATAAATTATTGGGTTTGATTTTAGTATCCCCTGAAGGAATTGATATTGCTGATGTAAAAGTACGTTGGCAGTGGTATCGCTGGTTAGCTCCGAAAGTTTCTTTGTTGTATTGGATGTTGCGATTAATATATCCTTTTACTAGGCTACTAGGTCTTAATAAGAAGGTTAAACAAATACTACAAATAAGACAAAATTTGCGTCTTAATTCAACAGTAAATCAAATTTTATTCCGGCGCCGTTGGGCACAGATAAAACATGAATTATTAGCAGAAAATTTAGGTTATTTAAAAGTAGCAACGTTGGTTTTACAAGGTTATAAAGATACGGATATTACTCTATCTATGAGTAAATACTGTGCTGAACTATTGCCGAGGGCTAAACTTAGTTTAATTAGTTCTGGGGAGAGTAACTTACCTGAACAAATACCAGATATAGTAGTACAAAAAATTATAGATTTTTTGAGTGACGAAGATAATTTATTATAGGAGTAGGAAGTAAAAGGTAGGTTTTAGGAGTAATAAATAATGGCGCTTTTCGCCTATAATTATTAAAGATATCGTTATTATTTACTTATTACTTAATAACTAAAATTTTGAGTAAGGCCTTGGGCTATTTTCTGGAATTGGTATCACTGACTCAAATTAATTAATGCAGCTATTAATTGCTGAAGATGACTTGTTTCATGGGTAGACATTAGAGAAATACGAATGCGACTGGTATTAACAGTAGGCGGGCGAATGGCAGGAGCAAATATTCCTTCCTGTTTTAACTTTTCTCCAACTTTCAATGCTTCGACTGCATTTTTAAGGGGAAAACAAATAATTGGTGATTCATAATTAGAGGTTTTCTTACCTTTGTGTAACAATTGACTTTCTGTTTCTAGTAAATTAATAAAAATCTCTAAATTCTGCCATAGTTTCATACGACGTTCTGGCTCTTTTTTAATAATTTTTATAGCTGTTAAAGCTGCTGCAGTATCAGCAGGAGTTAAACCTGTGGTATATATCCAAGTGGGTGTTCTATTTCTGAGAAATTCTATTAAATTTTTTGACCCGGCAACATAGCCGCCTAAACTTCCTAATGCTTTACTCAAAGTACCAATTTGAATTAATTGTTTTCCTGTACAGTTAAAGTGTTCAACACAACCTCCTCCATTAATTCCAAATACTCCTGTTGCATGAGCTTCATCTACTAAAAGCATACTATTATATTTTTCTGCTAAATCTAATAACAATGGCAATTTACATAAATCACCATCCATACTAAAAACACTATCTGTAATTATTAAACTGCGGCGATAATTTTCTCGTTTTTGTTCTAATTTATTTTTTAAATATTCAATATTATTGTGGCTATATTCGATAATTTTGGCACCACTAAGAATAGCTCCATTTTTCAGGCTAGAATGATTATATTCATCTGATAAAATTAGGTCACGTTGACTGACAACCGAAGAGATTACACCAATATTTGCTAAATATCCTGAACTAAATACTAATGCTGATTCTGTTTGTTTTAATTTGGCTATTTCTCGTTCTAATTCCTGATGTATTTCTCGATGACCTGTTAATAAACGCGAGCCTGTACTACCGCTACCAAATTCTTTTGTTGCTTGTATAGCTGCTGCGATTAAACGTTCATCTCCTGCTAATCCTAGATAATCATTACTGGCAAAATTTATTAGTTTTTTTCCTTCTAATTTAATTATTGCACCGGGAATACTTTCAATAGTTTTGACCGAACGATACCAGTTAGCTTTATGTATTGTTGATAGGGATGACTCTATCCAACTATAGGGGTTATTTTGCATTTTTAAGGAATAGGAAATATGGAATAAGAAATAGGGAGTAGAGAGAATAAAGTAGGGAGTGGCCAAAAATTAAATTATTTATCACTTAACATTTTTAAGGATTATAAATACCGAGACTCCCTATCTAAACTCTAAATCTAAAGAGTGTTAAAATAATACTATTACAATATATTTTTGCTTTACTCCACAAGGTTAAAAGTTAGTAAAGTAAGTTTGGTTCATTTTGTACAATTTGCTTTCAAGCCCCGAAACAATCTTTGAAGAATAAGGGCCACGGTTTAGGACTGTACTAAGTTTGTCAGCTTATGGCTTTTGGTAGGGTCTTTCTGAAGTTGCTGCTAATAATATTCAAATTTAGGGACTATTTCTAGTCCAATTTTCTTCCTATTGAAGGACAACCTGAAGGCTGAGGCTGAAGGACTAAAGATCACTAACTTGCTAAAAACTAGATTTAGGGAAGTTGACCAAAAATTATTAGATCGTGTAGAAATTTTGTTAAGTTATCTTCTTCGAAAGGAGAGCCCGAGAGATGGTAACCAGGTCAGAGTAAATTAGATATCTCCAAAAATTAAAAATTAAATCAATACATACTCATTACGGGATGAGAACTATTAGGCATTAAATATAGCATTACTATTCAGAAATGCTATAATTAGAGATAAAACTATGGCAGCAATTTTAGTATAATTTAGCAACTTAATTATTAAAGCGATCGCTTAATTCAGTCTCTCAAAAAAACAAAAAAAACAGGCGCAGAAGTTGATATTCTGGGAGCAAATAATGACAACACTTGACACAAATATAATTTTGTTCACCTTTTTCTAGATTTAATGGCTGTGGTCTTACGGATACTCTATTGTATTTTTCCTTGAATTATACACAATTATTATTGTATGAATTCTCTCAATAATTTGTCAAATTACTGAGTCTCTTCTTAAAAAATAACTCTTTTTTGATTTCAAGATTTATATTAACTAACTACAAGGATGTCGGTAAGATACTGATCAACATTTTAGTAAGAAAAAACTATGAAGACAAAATTAGGTCACCCCATGCTACCACAAGCTAATAATGATGAATTAGCACGGCAAAATTTTCAGTTTGAGAAAATATATGTTTAAAAAAATGCTCCCTGAATTGAAGGTGGTATAGGAAGAAACTGTCAAACCACAATTTGAAGTAGAAAACCAACGTCTTCCTAAAGACCGTTATGAAATTCGGCGGGGTATGAAGCAACAACAATGCTATAAATGGTTTAGTAGCTTAAAGCGGACTATCCAAGAGATGATGTGGGAGTCAGTTGCGACTACAGTCGAACGTCAGCTACCAGAATTGATAGAACAAGCAAAAGATCGAGAAGCACCCCAAGGAACAGTTACCTTAGACCCTGAATTGAAAATACCAGCCTACCAAACTGCGGTAGATATTCATTGTATGCCTGGGGGATATAATGGTGAATACACTCAAGATGATATATCTGCTGGTGCTATCTATAATTTAGGTGTTTATATATATAGTCTGGCAAACCGTGACTCCATTCGCGATGACAGAGTTCAGACAGTTATCCACAAATTCTTGAAGCAGGAATACCCAAATTTTCAGCCTGGAAAAATTCTAGATATGGGTTGTACGATAGGTGATAACACTTTGCCTTATGTAGATGCTTACCCAAATGCTGAAGTTTATGGTATCGATCTAGCTCGGGCTATATTACGCTATGGTCATGCGCGAGCCGAGTTTTTAGAAAAACGGGTGCATTTTAGTCAACAGAATGCCGAGAAAACTAACTTTCAGGATGAGTCATTTTATTTGGTGGTAAGTCATATTTTACTACATGAAATACCTGTACCAGCAATTCAGAATGTTTTCCGCGAAAGTTATCGTTTGTTAGCTCCAGGTGGAATAATGATACATCAAGATGCGCGTTTGTATTGTCATCTAGATGTATATACTGCGTTCCTCTACGATGAAGAAACAACTAATAATAATGAACCCTTCTGGAGTTCGATGCGAGATTTAGATTTAGTAGCTGTAGCAGAAGAAGCAGGTTTTTCCAGAGATAGTCTCATTGAAACGCTACTGGTAAAAAATAATGGAATGCAGTTATTTATTATTGTTGGTACTAAATAAAAAAAAAAGACAGAAAAAAAATGATTCCTAAACAAGCAAAAGGTAAACGACCAGTTTATTTAGATAATACAGATAACGATCAATTACTGGCAATAATAATGGCATTGGCAGGAGAGGTGTCAGTATTGCGATAACGCCTAGATACAATTGAAAAATTAGTAGTAGCTAAGGGTATTATGTCTCTTGAAGATATTGAAAATTATCAGCCAGATGTAAAAGTAAATGAGGAACGAGAACAATGGCGTGCTGATTATATTAATAGAATACTGAGAGTTATACAGAATCTTTAATTGCTCTCAGATAATGAAAAAAATTGTTGAGAAATTTGCCATTGTTGGTGCAAAATTAGATTTTTAAGTCAGCCTAAAATAGGGATAGAAGTTAGTAATGGTTCTAATTTTTGCGAGTGGTATATATGGGGATAATAATCAGGTAAAATAGTACAAAATCAAGATAAATTTGAGAATACATGAACATGAATCTACAAGAACAAAATTGGATAAATTTATTCGGAGATCTTTCTCCAGAAGGAATAGCTTGGTATGGTATTTGGACTAGATATTCTCCAAAATTAGAAGTTATAACATCTTTTCAAGGTATCAGAAATTTGTCAGCTAATAATAATAAAACAGTAATTACTCATCGTAATAATTATACTTATGCTGATGGTAGTACGAAAGAAATACAATGGCTTCTTGATAAAGAAATTGCCAATCAACCAGATGGAATAATTCATTCGGGAGCAGAATCTATGAGGGTATTATCTTTCAGTGAAGAAGCCAAAACTTCGATATGCCCACAATTAAAAATAGAGAATCCTTTCGGTTGTGAATTGTTTTTCCAACATCAAAATTTTCGGACTAGCGTTGTCGTTATTTATGGAGAAAATGGCGAGCTAGCAAGATTTACACAAATTCGCGAACATCTAAATAGTTATCCAGACCAAAAACCAGGAGCAAATTTAAATAATATATCAGGAAATTGGGTTAGAAAAAAACAATCTATGACTCCAGATTTACAAGTTTTTCAAGAACCAGAGATGAGAGAAATTGAGTTAAATCTAACTACAGGTAAAAATCAAACATTTTTCCTACCTGATGCTATAGTTATCAATGTTCCTCAACAGCTAAAAATAGGAGAAGAATTTGAAATTTTAGTAGGTAAGATGGTGATAGAAAATAAGTATAAAAGGATGATTGTTAAATACGATAAAAATGGCAAATTTATCCAGTTAATTTCTGAAGTTTTTGACCGGAAAGATTAAACTGGCTGGAAAAGTAGTAATTTTGGTTATTAGTTATGGGTACTTTTGTAAACAATGCATTAAAAATAGCATCAAGCCTTTATATAGTCTAGGTTTGAGATTTAATAAATCTGTTTGATTTTTTCCTAATATATCTAAGTTAGAGCTATTTTTAGCAATAGGTACCTATTTCCTTGACGCCAAAAGAGCAATGATAAGCTAAAAAAATATCAAAGTACCGTTATCAGTTATTAGTACCTCTAAAATCAAGCCAAAAGCTGAAAATACTTTATTCTTTTGATATTCTCCTGAAAGGTCAGCTGTTTACCTTACTTTTTGTCAAAGGTAATTCTTTTAGGGGGAGTTGCCAGAAAAAGAGCGATCGCCAATTGATAATAGGAAAAAATTGACTAAAAATATAGAATATGTTATATTTAAAATCCTTATTTTTTATAATAATATCCTCAAAAAATAGAGATATTTGATAGAATACCTTTGCCATATAATTACTGTCTACTTTTTTTCCTTTATAATATACTCAAGAATCAATTTATTATACCAAAATTTAACAAAAAAATATGTTTTAATAATCAGTGTGATTAAAGAAGTTAATAGGATATTTTCCTTGGAAAAAAAAATAACTTTTGACCTAAAAAATAGTGTTAAAACTATTTGAATGTGACTCCTGAATCCTAATAAATATTTTAGTCATTTCTAACAAATATTTATCACATTTAGTCTAATAAATTAGAAAGGATAAAATTCAGCAATGGTAACAGATATATTCCAGAATAAACCCCTTCCTAACTGGGAAGAATTACTACAAGTTGCCCAACAAAATACTACGGCAAAATGGATATTAAGAACAGATAAAAGTCCTAGCACTGCAACAATATCTAGTTATATTGCTCGACTAAACCCTGAGGAAAAACCCTCTGTTTTGCTTTATAGAGATAATAATGCTTGGTGTCCTTTTTGTGAAAGAGTTTGGTTTGCGTTAGAAGAAAAACAAATCCCTTTTGAAGTTGAGTTAATTAACTTAGCAGATAAACCACAATGGTACAAGGATATGGTGCCAACCGGGTTAGTTCCGGCAGTGAAAATTGAAGGAGAGTTAGTCTATGAGTCGAAAAATATTTTACTTGCTTTAGAAAATAAATTTGATAGGCTTCCCCTATTACCTAAGGAACCCCAAGAAAGGTCTGTAGCTTTAAATATGATAGAAGCTTTTGACAGTAATGGTTTAGTTAAATCAGGATATGAGTTTCTCTTTAATTCTGTGAAATCAAAAGAAATAACACCTGAAGAAAAAGAGGCACAGCTACTGAATTTGCAAACAATTTTTGAGACTAGGTTAGACCAGTTGGAAGAAACATTAAGTCAGTATCCTGGTGCTTATTTTTTGCACGAGTTTAGTTTGGTGGATATAATATATACTCCTGGTATTACGAGATTAGCAGCTAATTTACCTGTATTTCGGGGGTATTCTATATATAATAACGATCGCTTTGCGAGAATTAATCAATGGTTGACGGCGATCAATCAGCGTCCGGCTTATCAACATATAAAACCAAATTCTCAAACTAATAATTTGATCATACAAAAAATATTTCATTTGCCGGCTATTTACAACAGTAAATCAGAACCTCAAGCAAAATTTGAAAGTCAGGAACAAGACTATCGGATGGAGGCAGCCGGGAGATTAAGTAGTAACTACAAAACTGTTGTTGCTGATATTCTCAAAAATTCGGGAATTCAAACATGGGTGAGTCAGGAGAGTTTACCAAAAATTGAATTGGTTATTGACTTTTACTTGAGACGTTTAGTTTATTCTTTAATTGAGGGGGGCGTCCCATCATTTTTTACTCACTCAATTGATGCCAAAACTGAACAACACAATGAAGTCAAAGAGATAAATTCTGCTGATGCTGCCCTTGGAGCGATCGCTCTAGCTTTTCTCAGAAATAGAGTTTGTGTACCCCGTGACATGAGTGCAAATGCTGCAGTGGCTTTTCAAACAGCAATTGATACTATGTTGTCTTGTCTCTATTAAATTTATCTTCAAACTAAAAGTTGAACAAATAGCTTCTTCAGGACTTACACAGGTGAACCTAGAGACCGAATTTTTTCATTAATATTTATGATTAAAAACAAAGACTTATCTTAGAAACCTAGTTTATTCAAGTAATATCATGTCTGGATAATTCAGTTATCAAAAAGTTTTTTTAGGAACTTTAATTATAACTATGTAACCAGACATGATCCAAGTTCTCTTCTTCTGATTATCTCTTATATTTTCGGTTCACTTGGAACCACATAATAATTCCTGTTACTGCCAACATTAACATTCCAAAGGCATTTAAAAATGGATAAATCATCTCTAAATTAATTCTCCCAAACTTGCCTCTATGCCATTCTAATAGCCAAATAAAATCACCAGCTTTACCTGTAATGACTGATATTTGAAATAGGGAACCTGTAATTAAACTAAGTAGTACAGGAAATAACATTACTGGAGCAAACCAATAGTGAAGTTGGCGCAGTCTTGCTTTATTAATTTTCATAGCTTAAAAATTTAATCGCAGGCAAACATCCCAGATGTATTATACAAATTTATCTCAATAAATACGACTTCATTGAAAATAGTAAAAAGGGGATTATAAATAATAGTAAAAAAATAATTTCTCCAGGTTGTACCAAAAAATTATTCATTTGAGCTAGGTCAGAGACATTAATAGCTTTTTGCTCTACAAGTGTTTCTACTTTAGTTTCTACCTTTGGAGAAGATACTTGTGGTATTTCATTTTTCGGTTTTTTATTGACAGAATTACTTTCTACTTGTTTTACTTCTGGGTTTGAATTATCATTTTTACTAGGTACATGCAGTTCTGGGGCATGAGCGAGGAAAGATATAGTGTGCACTATTTTTTTACTCCTATCAATTTCAGTCATATTCGGAGAAAAGGATAATTACATTTAGCTCCTAAGACAAAAAAATATCTTGATTTCATTATTTTACTCGATCATCATAGTAATTGGCTAAAATAAAATGTTAAATCAAATATAAAATTCCCAAAATATTAATTGTGAAAAAAATTAATCGAAGAAAATTTTTCATCCTAAGTTCCAGTGCGATGGCAACTTTAATCACTCAATGTAATATAAATAATACTCAAAAAAATCAACAACTTATATCATCATACCCTCAAATACATCAGAGCCAAGATGGAATTCTAGAAATTGATTTGACAGCTAATATTAGTCAAATAAATCTGGGAAATAAACAAGCTTATGTATTAAATTATAACGGACAAATTCCCGGACCAAGATTAGAAGTAAAACCAAGAGATACAATTAGGATTAATTTCACTAACAATTTACCCCAACCTACAAATATTCATTATCACGGACTACATATTCCCATGACTGGAAATGCTGATAACGTATTTCTGAATATTTCTCCAGGCGATCGCTTGACATATCAGTTTCAAATTCCTGAAAATCACCATGCTGGAATGTTTTGGTATCATCCACATCTCCATGGTTTAGTAGCAGAACAAATTTTTGGGGGGTTAGCTGGATTATTTATTGTCCGTGGAGAGCTCGATGAAATTCCCGAAGTAAAAGCTGCTTCAGAACAATTTTTAGTGTTGCAGGATTTTGCCCTAGACCAAAAAGGAAATATACTCCCATCTCATGAGCTTTCAATAATGACAGGAAGGCAAGGAAATTTGATCACTGCTAACGGTCAGTCTAACCCTAAATTAACCATTCCCCCTCAAAATTTATTAAGAATTCGTATTCTTAATGCTTCAAGTTCCAGATTTTATCGGTTATCTTTAGAAGAACACCCATTTTATTTAATAGCTACTGATGGAGGAGCATTAGCTGAACCTGTAGAAATGTCAGAACTATTATTGACTCCTGGAGAACGTGCAGATGTATTAGTCCAAGGTAACCGAGAGCCAGGAAAATATCGCTTGTTGAATTTACCTTATGAACGAGTGGGTATTGGTATGATGGGGAGAAATGTATCTGAAAGTCAACCACAAGTTTTAGCAACAGTGAGTTATGACCAACAGTCCACTGCTGTGCCACTGCCAACCAAACTCATCCCTGTCCCAGCATTGCCCGAACCTCAAAAAGTACGTCGTTTTCAGATGAACCATGGCATGATACCTGGTCAAGGGATGGCATTTTTGTTTAATGGTCAGCCATATCAACCAGAAAGAATTGATACTCAAGTTCAGCTCAATACCGTTGAAGACTGGGAATTAATTAACACAGGCATAATGGATCATCCCTTTCATATTCATAGCAATGCTTTTCAAGTTTTGAGTCGGAATGGCAAACCAGAACCCTATCGTGCCTGGAAAGATGTAGTCTTAGTCAGACAGGGAGAAACAGTTTTAATTCGGATGCCATTACAAGATTTTGCTGGAAAAACTGTTTATCATTGTCATATTCTTGACCACGAAGATTTAGGAATGATAGGAAATTTGGAAATTAAAGCAAGACTTTCTATTTAACCAGAAAATTTATCATTACAATAGAGTACTATAGATTATTTAAGGTAATAATTATGAAAAAAGTTTTCTCTAATTGGATAAAGTCTTTAATTGCTGGTGTTGCAGTTGCTGGAGTTTTAGGGGCAACATATTGGTATTTTGTCGGTTTACCAGAAAATCCTACCTTGAGTACAAAAACTCAGACTGTTCTTAACTCTAGTTTATCTACCACAGACTTAGCACCACCAGTCCTTAATGTCACTGTCTACCGTACTCCTACTTGCGGATGTTGTAAGGGTTGGGTGGAACATATCAAGCAAAATGGCTTTCAAATAACTGATATTGTCAAACCTGAGTCAGAAATTAAAACTATTCGCCAGAAATATAATTTACCCTCAGATTTAACATCTTGTCATACCAGTGAAATTGCTGGCTATCTTGTAGAAGGTCATGTTCCCGTGGCAGATGTCAAAAGTTTAATCGCCCAGAAACCAGATGTTGCTGGAATTAGCGTTCCTGGAATGCCCATTGGTACTCCTGGCATGGAAATGGGCGATCGCAAACAATCTTTTGATGTATTTACCTTTGAAAAAGATGGTCAGACTAAAGTTTTTAATTCCTATAAATTCTAGAATAGGGAATAGAGAATAGTTAGAAGTAATTGATACTTTTTCGATGGTAATTAATTTTATCTTTGATTTTAGGAGAGTTTTAATAAAATAAATTAGATAAATATTTTATCCAGCTATAGAGTAGGGAATTTAACTAAAATTTTCCTACTTTATAACTAATTTAAACATACAAATTTATCCTAATTTTTGCCTTGATTAACTTGTTGTAAAACATAATTATAGACAGGTTCAATTCCTCGAAAATATTCAGCTTCATCAGCATTATTTGAGACAAAAAACAAAGTCAAACATTTTATTATTTTCCCCTCATCTTTTAAATTATCATTACCCACAAAAACTTTCACTGGATGTTCAGAAAATCTCTCATTTGTCAATTCAGCTATTTGATTAAAAGTATTAAATAAGCATTGATATTCCTCCTCATCCCGGGGCATAACTGCTACATACCTCTGCCTCATCCCTGCATCTTCTCTAGAGAAATGACCTTGACAACTAGAATAGGTTATACAATTTAATTTCAGAATTAGGGCAATAGTTAAATCTCTAACTCCTTGTTCAATTGACTGTTTAAAATAACGATGATATTTAGTAAAAATTGCCGAATCACAACAGGCAGCAGTTCCATCACTATTAATATTACCCTGAGGACTGTGTTTAAATATGTCAAACTCTGTTACTTCAACAAATCTATCTTCCCAAGAATCAATAAAGGATTTAAAATCACTAAATTCAGTCATAATTTTAAATATTTTTTTAATGCCAAAACAATAGTTAGCTAGATAATTATATAGTATGTATAGCTTAATTCAGAAGGCGAAAACTACAAAATAAGAAGGGAAAATATTTGAATTATTACTGTTACTAAACTTGAGGTAAGCAATAATTTACGCCCTAGTAATGGGGACTACTATCAACAGAAAGTATCTTAAAAAAGTATCTGATTTATTCTGGGTAGTTTAAAAATTAAAAATATTCATCTTCAATATAAAAAATGAAAAATATAAAACTTTTTTTCGGTGCTTTTCAGAGTCTTTGGTCAATTGGTAAAGTATATTAGTGGGACTTTTCAAAAACTTTTCAAGAAATTATAAATATCACAGAATATTATCGGTTTTATTGCTTAAGAATTGGGATATATTTTTGTGACTAGATTAATTTAATAATCTTTCATCGCAATTGAATTATAAAAAAGACTATTTGTCAATGATTTTGTTAAAATGAAATGACCCTACTACTTTTTTAGCTTAATTCCCAACCAGTCTATTCTATTGATGAGCGATCGCTAAGTCTACTTGCTTCAACAAAGCTTCTAAGGTAGAGGAATTATCCACAACAATATCCCCCTTTTGACATTTTTCTGATAGGGACATCTGATTATTAATTCGAGTGTAAGCTTGTTCTTGAGTCAAACAGTCACGTTTCATTAATCTCTCTATTTGTTGTTGGAATGGAGCATATATAACCCAAATTTCTGTTACTAAGTCAGTCATCTTAGCTTCAAATAACAATGGTATTACTAATACCGCTGTAACATCTTGAGAAGTAATTTTATGGGATGTTACCTGTATATAATTTGTCTGCTCAAATTCACTATTTTTGGCAATAAAATACTTAATATTCTGCTCAAAGCGATCGCGGACATAAGGATGAATTTGTTTTTGTAACCAGAGTAACTCTTTTTGATCATTAAAAACAATCTCTCCTAATTGTCGTCTATCTAAATTACCATTAGGTAAGACAATATTTTGACCGTAGTGTTCTACTATGCTCTTTAAAATTGATGAACCAGGTTTTACAGCTTCTCGCCCATAAACATCCGCATCCCAAATTGGAAACTGATAGTTTTTACTCAAATAATTAGAGACAGTAGTTTTTCCTGTGCTAATACCACCAGTTAAACCAATTAAGCGCATAATTTTTAAGTTAAAATTTAAAAGTCAAAAGCAAGAGAAACAGTAGTAGCCCATAATAGAAAAGTTCCATGGAACAGTTCTAGAAGGGCAAAACTCAGAAGTCGGGATAAATGGCCACTACCCGTACATTCTCAGTACGGACTAGATTTCAGAGGCGCGAGAAAGTCCTAACAACTTTGGCAACTGCTGTGTTTTTATGATTTAGTTTTAATCATGAAAACTGTTATAGTTATGAAGTTGAGGTTGATTTATCCAGCCATTGGATAGTCCTACCATATTATTTTCAACCTTATATACCTAGAAATGATTATCGGAACAACCTAACTTCTTATGAGAAGGATAAAAAAAATATTCTTGGCTAAAAAGTTATTTATTATTAAATAATATATCACAAACTAATGAACTATGCACCCTTTGATAAAATTTACAAAATACTCATAGCTATCCCCTTAACTGGACTTTGGGTATTTGATATTGCTACACTCTTACCATTCAAAAACAGCAAAAATAATGCTAAACTCGGAATAATATCACGGGAATTATTTTCCCCTAAAACCACATTAGCTCAACCATCGACTGAACCAATAGTTCCTGAAGCCAACTCAACAAACACAGTAGTAACTCCAGTAACACCATCAAACAATTCTTCCCAAACTCGCTTCGATATTACAGGTGGAAAGTATTCGGAAGATAATGCTAATCTTTTCCATAGCCTTACTAAATTTAATCTGGGAGAAAAACAAATTGTTAATTTTATATCTAACCCCAATATCAGAAATATTTTAACTCGTGTTACAGGTGGAAATATTTCTATAATTAATGGTTTAATTCAGGTAACAGGGGGAAATTCTAACTTATTTATTATGAACCCTGCTGGTATTATTTTTGGTCCAAATTCTAGATTAGATGTACCTGGATCTTTTGTTGTAACGACTGGTTTAAGTATTGGTTTTGATGATGGTTTGTTTAATTCTACTGGTGAAAATAACTACGATATTTTAACAGGAAATCCCAGTATTTTTTCCTTTCCTATAAATAATTCGGGAGTAATAATAAATGAAGGTGAATTCACTGTTAAAGCAGGAGAAAGTGTAGTTTTATTGGGTGGAACAATTATTAACACAGGTAAAATATCTGCACCTGGTGGTGAAATTACAATTTCTGCAGTCCCTGGAAAAAATTTAGTCCGCATTAGTCAAGAAGGACGTTTATTAAGTTTAGAAATACCAACGGAAAGTGAAGAAAACTCAAGCACAAATTCTGCCCAAGAATTAAAAACGTTCAATTACTTATCAATACCAGAACTTTTAACTGGTAAAAGTGAAGCTATAGAAACAGCTACTGGAGTAATAGTTAATGATGATAATCAAATAGTTTTGGTAGGTTCTAATCAAGTAATTCCTACAGATTTAGGTACAACTATTGTCTCTGGATTCCTGGATGTTTCTTCAGCAGAAAAATTGGAATTTGCAAACACAGGTAGAATCAATATTTTTGGAGAAAAAGTAGGATTATTTGATGCCAAGCTGAATGCTGGTGGTATTTATGGGAGTGGAAGTATTCAAATTGGTGGAGATTTTTCAGGTGTAGTAAATATTCCTAATGCTACTCGTACTTATGTCGATGAAAAAACAAAAATATTTACTACATCTTCTTTAGGTGAGGCAGGTAATGTCATTATTTCGAGTGCAGAAGAAACTATATTTTTGGGTAAAATAGAAGCTATTAGTGATGCCACAGAAGAGTCTATAGCGGAAGAAAAAAACTCTAGCAAAAATATAGTAGAAGTTTCTAGTCAAGGAACTTTAATTTTTGATGGTACTATTAATTTAGGTTCTCCAAATACTTTAGGAAATTTATCCTTAAAGTCGGAAAATATTAATATTGTAGATGGAAATATTGCTCTAGAAGATAATCCTTTAACTGGAGAAGCAGAAACAGAATCTCAGATTGCTAAGTCATCTATAGAAACTATATCAAATACAAATATTAGGATTGAAGCATCAGATAATATAACTATTAATAATTTATCTGAAGCTGAGTTAAACTTTTCAAATGTCAGAGGTAAAATATCATTTATAGCAGATAGTGACAAAAATAATTTCGGGTCATTTAGAATAGATTCAGAAAATACTATTAATACTCAAGGAGCAGAAATTAGTATTTCTGGAAAAACAATAAATACAGATAATATTAATACAAAAGGAGGAAAAATAAGTCTGAGTAGTAGTCAAGGTTTTGTTATGACTAATAACTTATCTACTAGCAACTCCAATACAACAGTAAAAACTAATGGAGGAGATATAGATATTAATGCTCAGGGAAATATTACTACAGGAGAAATTAATTCTAGTGGAGAGTCCAGTGGTGGAAATATTAATATCAATAGTCAAACAGGTAGCATTAAAATTACAAGAGTAAATATAGATACTACTTCTTCAAATGGCCGGGGTGGAAATGTCAGAATGAATGCTGCTACTAATATTGACATAGAAAATATTAACGCTGAAGGTAAACAAAGTGGTGGAAATATTGAACTGAGATCTGAAGACACTCTCAACCTTAGGGTAATATCAACCTTAAGTGATAGCAGAGAAACTGGCAACATTTCTATTATTGGAAACGAAATCAACCTTTTAGGTGGAGAAAATAGCATTAGTAGCAATGGAAAACTGAACTTACACTCAGCATCAGAAAATCACAATATTACTCTGGGCGGTTTTCAAAATACAGCAGCACTTAACCTCAAAACATCAGACTTAGCAACTTTTGCAAATGGTTTTACATCTATTACCATTGGCAAATCAGAAAATTCTGGTACTATTACTATATATTCTCCAGAAAAAAGTAACAACAATGGAGTCATATTTCGCGATCCGGTGACTCTTCAAGGAGAAAAAGTTACAGGTCAAGGTAAAATAACCGGAATAGATGATGCTAAAATTACGATAAATGCTAAAGGTGACATTCTTACTGGCAATATTTCTGTGCCTGGAGACATTAGTCTTCGAAGCACTCAAGGAAATATCAAGACTGGGAACATGGCTGTAAATATATCAGAAAATAGCATTGGTAACATTGATATTGTTACTGGTGGTGCTATAGAAACAGGGAAATTAACCACTACAGGAACAACAGCCGGAGGAAATATAAATCTCCAGGCAGGCGCTCACTTAACTACAGGTATAATAAATTCTAGTGCGACACCAGGAAATGCTGGAAAAATTCAACTGAGTGCGGAAAATGATATTGAAATTATCTCAATACAAGCAGAAGGTGGAAATATTGGAGGTAATGTAGAAATTAGTACGAGAGATGCTTTGAGAATAGCAGGTACTTTTTTAAATCAAAATCAGGAGCTGGTTAGCATTTCTACCGCCGGAGAATTAGCAGGGGGGAATATTAATATCAGCACAGGGAAAACACCTTTTACTGTAGGAGATATTACGACTAACGGTTCTGTAGGAGCAATTACAGATGGAAACCTGATAATTTCACCAGATCGTTCTCTACCCAATAAGTTTAATCTCATTGATATCCAAAAGAGGGAAAACTCTCAACTACAGGATAATAACTCTAGTGAAACTCAAAAAGAAACAGAGTTACAGACTCAAAAAAGTCCACTCCAGCCAGACTCAACCGCGGATAGCAGTTCTAATAAAGATAACCAAGCTTCTGTAGTTACTCAAACTAAGTCTAGTAATTCTAAGGAAGAAAATCAAACCAGTGTAGTGACTCAACAAGAATTAGTTGAGCCATCAGACAATATTAAGATAGATCAGGTAGAAAAAACTCAAAGTTCTATTGAGGAAAATAATAAACCATCCTTAAACACAAACCAAGAAGTACAGA
>ENA-UENX01000325-UENX01000325.1-marine-metagenome-genome-assembly--contig:-NODE-325-length-23698-cov-3.273907_pt1 | contig 23698 bp, 20 predicted proteins | sample MGYA00237875_ERZ529327 | MGnify/ENA primary metagenome ERZ529327 (study PRJEB26372, sample SAMN05368347) | marine metagenome | biome: cultured habitat; feature: ocean water; material: water; isolation... | reverse complement strand
CGGTAGCTTGGAGTATTGGCGTTTCTACGCTATTAACCATGTTTGTAAGCATACCTTTCATGCCTGCTGTGACCACGGTAGCACAGCAAATGGCTACAGGCTTGGATAGTTTTACCTTATTGGCCATTCCATTCTTTGTTTTGGCTGGCCAGATTATGAATCAAGGGGGGATTGCCAAACGTTTGATTGCCTTTGCCAAAACCTTGGTGGGCTCCTTACCCGGTGGCTTGGCGCATGTTAATATCGTAACGGCGATGTTGTTCGGAGCGATAGCAGGATCGGCAGCGGCGGCGGCTTCTGCCATTGGAAGCTTTATGGGGAAACAGATGGAGGATGAGGGGTACGATCGAGAATTTGCGGCTGCAGTGAATATCACTTCTTCCACTACGGGGCTCATAATCCCGCCCAGTAATGTACTGATTGTCTATTCACTCGCCAGTGGTGGTGTATCGATTGCTGCCCTTTTCTTGGCCGGTTATCTACCGGGAATCCTCACGGGCTTGCTACTGATGATCGTGGCTCCCATTTGGGCCAAACGCAAGGGCTTCCCCGTTGGAAAACGCAGTAAGATGAGCGAGGTATTCAAAACCTTCATTGATGCCTTTCCAAGTTTGTTACTGCTAGTGGTCGTGATTGGCGGTATTGTAGCGGGTATCTTCACTGCCACTGAAGCTTCGGCTGTGGCCGTCTTGTATTGTTTGATACTTGCCTTTGTGTACAAAGAAATCACCATCGGAGATCTGCCTAATATCCTGGTGAATTCTGTTTCGACTACCGCCATCGTAATGCTTTTGATCGGTACATCCATTAGTATGTCCTGGATTATGAGTTACGAAAATATACCGCAGAGCATCACGGAAACCTTGATTGGGATCAGCGACAATAAGATTGTGATCCTGTTGATTATCAACATGATTCTCTTGTTCGTTGGGATATTCATGGACATGACGCCAGCTGTTTTGATCTTTACGCCGATCTTTTTACCGGTGGTAACAGAACTGGGCATGGATCCCACTCATTTTGGAATTATTATGGTGCTGAACCTCTGTATTGGACTTTGTACCCCACCTGTTGGTTCGGTTCTATTCATCGGGGTTGGCGTAGCCAAAACCACTATTCAAAAAGTAATTCGGCCATTATTACCGCTATTTGTGGCTATGTTAGTAGCTTTGATCATCGTGAGTTATGTACCAGGACTTAGTCTTTGGCTGCCACGGTTATTTGGTTTCTAGAAATTACTGATAAACAGGGCTATATGAGTAGAGCAACAATAAGTCAGCAGATTGTCGATAACGGAATCATTGCGATTGTAAGAGCAAAACAAGCGATTGATTTAGTCAAATTGGTGGAAAGCTACGCGGCAGGGGGGATAAAGACCATTGAAATAACCATGAACACCCCTGGCGCCTTGTCGGCAGTGCAGGAGATAGCTCAAAGAATGCCGGAGGTACAAATCGGCGTGGGTACCGTTCGCAATACGGGGGAGGCCGGTCAAGCCATTGAGCATGGGGCCCGTTATCTAGTCACGCCTATCACTGATCCGGAAATAATAGAAATTTCACATAAGAATGATATTCCGGTCATCATGGGAGCTTTTACTCCGACAGAAGTATATAATGCCCATCAATTTGGAGCAGATATGATTAAGTTATTTCCCGCGGGGAACCTAGGGATTTCTTACATGAAGGCCGTTCTTGCTCCCATGCCTCCGATGCGGATCGTTCCTACTGGGGGAATCAATCTGGATAATGCACGTGAGTGGTTAGATGCCGGTGCTAGCGCCCTAGGGATCGGCAGCGCCTTAGTCGATCCAGCTCTGATAGAAAATGAGGACTTTGCCGGTCTTACTCAATTAGCCAAGGAATTTGCTAGCCTTGTAGAATTATCTGCTTAGTTTTGCAACTCCAAGGAATAAACTTGGAGGGTCAAGCAAGTGCTGCATGGAGGATAATTCGATTAGTTTAAATAAGTTTATTAGTCAAACGGGAATCTGTTCTCGTCGGGAGGCCGATCAGTGGATCCTGGCCGGACGAGTCGAGATTAATGGTCAACCTACTCAAAAGGGAAACCGCGTCTACCCTGGTGACAAGGTTACCGTCGACGGTAAACCCTTGAAAGACAAGCCCAAATCCATCTACCTGGCTTTCCATAAGCCTGTGGGCGTAACCTGTACGACTGACCGGCGAGATAAGGATAACATCATTGATTTCATCAAATATCCCGCTCGAATTTTTCCAATCGGACGCCTAGATAAAGCCTCTTCTGGCTTGATTTTTCTAACCAATGACGGCGACATCGTTAATGAGATCCTACGAGAAGAAAACCAACACGAAAAGGAATATATCGTGAAGGTTAATCGGCCCATCAGCCAACGATTTGTCGAACGGATGATTCAAGGAGTTCCTATCCTGGGTACAAAGACCAAGCGTTGTATCGTGGAGAAGCAATCAAAGTTTGTCTTTCGGATTATTTTAACCCAGGGACTGAATCGACAGATCCGACGCATGTGTGAGTTCTTGAACTATAAGGTGGTCAGCCTCAAGCGGGTGAGGATCATGCAGGTACGTTTAGGAAAACTAGAAGTGGGGCGCTGGAGGAACCTTAGTTCAGAGGAGATAGGCCAGATCAAAAGGCAAATTCAAGCGCCGAAGAGAAAACAGAGATAGCCTTCGTTCTTATAACAATTCCCCTAAGCATTGTACCTTTCATTAGAAGCCAGTAATCTTGTTCCCAATGCCAACATACCTCTATGGATACTAATCTGCTCTTCACCATTTTAGTTGCCTTTGGTACTTTTCAGGCTTTGTTCATGGCTTTAGTGTTGTTGGGCGGACGGCGGAAGGGCCTTGCCAAGCCGCTCTTTGCCATCCTACTATTGATCGAGGGAATAACACTATTAGAACGCCTTCTAGCAGATACAAGCTTGATCGAATCTTTTCCTCATTTGCTTGGCGTAAGCTATCCACTTAGCTTTATTAAACCACCCTTAATTTTGTGGACGGCTAAAGCTGTGATCGATCAGAACTTCCGCTTTGATCGGAGGGATTTGTATCATTTGATTCCCTTCCTCTTGATGTTCCTGCTTCAGATTCCTTTTTACCTTTCACCAGCAGCGGAAAAACTAGCCTTCGTACGCGCCTTTCTGGAAAAAGTGCCCACCTATAGCAGTTTTGACTTCTATCTATCCCTGTCGTTCTTTGCCTACATTGGTATCTATTTGGTCCTAACCCTAAGATTACTTAGAGATTATCGAAGGCATATCAAGAATAACTATCTCGCCAATTGGGATTATCGAATTCTGCTCCTATACACTTTAGTTATGGGTATCAACTTGGTGTATTTTTTGATTTTACCTTCAGGTCTTCTGGAAGCACCGGTTTTTCATAAGATAAGTATGCTGGTGATGTCCTTTCTGATCCAATCTGTAGCCTACAGTTTTTTCAGCCAGTCAGAAATATTTAGTCAACAGGTCCAAGCGGACCTCAGTCAATTAGAGCAAAGGAGAATAGATGAAATTCGTATTAAAGCACTCTTCGAAGGCGAGAAGATCCATCTGGATGATACCTTAAACTTGGATCAATTTGCGGCAAAGCTACAATTGCCTAAAAAGTACGTCTCTGACCTGATTAATCAATCTATGGGCTGTTCATTCAAAGAACTGCTCAATACCTATCGGATAGAGGAAGCTCTTCAAATCATGCAACAAAACATTGCGCCAAAGAAGAGCCTGATTGACATTGCATATTCTTGTGGTTATACCAATAAAGTGAGTTTCTACCGCAGCTTCAAGAAGAAAATGGGGGTGGCACCATCTGAATACTATCAGAAGCTGGGCTCGTCCATGTCCTAGTCTTTAAGCATTTTCATACAATCCTGGGTTACAAAACCTTTTTGTACCGGATTTTCGTAAAGAGAATCATAGCTATGTGCTTATTCTTAACTGTAAGAGCTTATCGTTATGTCAAACACAAACAAAGAACTTTGGGAAACTCGCTTGGCCTATTTTGATCAATTGGTTGAACAGTGCCTGGATTTTGTAAGAAAAGGAAAGACCATGCCTTATACTTCTTCCAATGGGCATATGTTTTCTCTACTCAACAAAGCAGGTGAGTTAGGTGTGCGATTATCCAAGGAAGATGGTCAAGCTTTCAGAGACAAATATCAAACTGGCAACTTTACTTCCCATGGAGCCACCATGCGTGGCTATGTCCTCATTCCAGAATCGCTCTACGGAAAGGACAGCATTCTAGTCGATCTGCTGCAAACGGGGTTTGAATATGTGAATTCACTTCCACCCAAATAGAGGGCAATCAACAGGTACTTAGACGCTCCGTAGGCTTTTTCCCATAAATACCTTTTCTTTGGGGGCAAAAGATAAGGGATGAGTCAATTCAAGCACTTTGAGATTACGATTCGGGATTATGTTGCGCAAGTGTCATTCAATCGGCCTCATAAGGCCAATGCTTTGCACATGGAGGCTTGGGAAGAGATGCAACGGATCTTCGAGAAACTCGATGAGTTAGATGAGGTCCGAGTAGTTGTCTTGACTGGAGAAGGGAAACACTTCTGTGCGGGGATTGATCTAGACCTCCTAACTGGGCCAAATGATTATAATGAAATCAAATGTGAAGGTCGCAAGCGAGAGGCGCTAAGGCGCACCATCCTTAAGCTGCAAAACACCATTACGGCCTTGGAAAAATGTCGGAAGCCTGTGATTGCTGCTATTCATCGTGGATGTATAGGTGGAGCTGTGGATATTATTACCGCTTGTGATATGCGCTATTGTACGCAGGATGCTTACTTTGCAATCAAGGAGATTGACTTGGGCTTTGCTGCGGATATTGGTACTTTACAACGATTACCGAAGATTATCAATCCGGGACTAGTGGCAGAATTAGCTTACACGGGGCGCAATGTAAATGGAGAGGAAGCTCGGGATATGGGGCTTGTTACCCGATTGTACAAGGATCAGGAGGATATGATGGAGGAAGTTATGCAGATTGCACAGATGATCGCCGCAAAATCTCCGCTAGCGATAAGAAGCACCAAGCAGATGTTGCTGTATAGCCGTGACCACTCCGTATCAGAATCTTTGGAATACATGGCTACCTGGAACGCGGGTGTTTTATTGTCCAAGGATCTATCCGAAGCTTTCCAGGCTACTACAGAGAAAAGACAACCAAAATTTGAATAAACCAACGCAAACATGAGAGTACACTACCTACTCGTTTTTTTACTTCTAGCACTAGGCTGTCAAGAAAGATCAGGTACAGCGACAGAAGCAACCAGTGAAGAAGTTATCGAGTCACCTTGGATCCAGCTATTTAATGGCAAAGACATGTCTGGTTGGACGCCTAAGATTAGGGGCTATGAATATGGGGACAACTTCGGCAATACCTTTCGGGTAGAAGACGGAATCTTGAAGGTTTCCTATGATGAGTACGAAAAATTTGACGGTCGTTTTGGACACCTTTTCTACGAAAAACCTTTTTCTAATTACCGACTCCGTGTCGAGTATAGATTTGTGGGGGAACAACTTCCAGACGGACCCGGTTGGGCGTATCGTAACAATGGTTTGATGCTGCATTGCCAAGATCCTAAGACGATGCTGAAGGACCAAGATTTTCCGGTTTCCATAGAAGCCCAAATTCTCGGAGGCAACGGTACAGACGAACGATCTACTTGCAACCTGTGTACACCGGGCACACATGTAGTGATGGATGGGGAATTGATCAAACGCCATTGTATTAACTCTTCCTCCAAGACTTTTCACGGAGATGACTGGGTGCAAGCCGAATTTGTGGTTTACGGAGATTCACTTTTTCAACATATAGCAGCAGGCGATACCGTGCTGGTGTACAATAAATCACAAGTTGGAGGAGATTTACCTGAAGGATTCCCATTGGCTGAAGGGACTCCACTTAGTAGTGGCTATATTTCTATCCAGAGTGAAACACATCCCACGGAATTTCGAAAGATTGAGCTGCAAGAAATAAAGTAGTCATGCCACTTGAACTTCGCAGAACGGATGCCCGAGATGAGGCATTCAGGTCTTTGGTACAGCAATTAGATGCCGACCTAGATGATAGGTATGGGGATCAACAAGATTTCTACGGCCAATTTAATGCCTTGGATGAGATTAAACAGGTGGTGGTGGCATACTTAGGAGAAGAGCCGATAGCCTGCGGTGCGATCAAAGCCTTTGACGAGCAATCAATGGAGGTGAAACGAATGTACGTGCAAAAAACAGCACGCGGTCAAGGCGTGGCTACTCAAGTACTAGAAGAACTGGAGACTTGGGCAAAAGCGCTCGGATACCCACTCTGCGTATTGCAATTAGCGGATAACCAGCCGGAAGCCTTGGCCCTTTACGAGAAGAATGGATATGCACAAACGGAAAACTTTGGACAGTATATTGGAGATGAAAACAGCATTTGCATGCGCAAGGAGTTAGCTTAGTTTAGGGTGCAGTTAGATGGATCAGTAGCATCTATTTTCTTAGCAGTTTTCCTCTCATCAGCTCGTCTATCACACCCTTGCGAAGGCGCACGCTGACGGGCACTTTTTGCCCACCTAAAATCAATTGGTTGCCCTCCACGGCCTCTACCTTGTCTTTGGCTACTACATAAGATTTGTGCACTTGGAGGAACTGATCACTGGGCAACATCTCTAATGCCTGCTTCAAGGGTACCAAGGTCATAATTTTCTCAGTAGCGGTGTGAAATAGAATGTAGTTCTGCATGCTTTCGATGAAAACAATATCCGCTACTTGGACTTTCACCAGTTGTTGATCTGTTTTGACAAATATGTAATCTTCCTCTTCCGAGATAGCACGATCCAAACTCGAGAAAAAGCGTTGGGCCTTGTTGGCAGCTTGCAAGAAACGTTGGAAGGAAATGGGTTTCAGTAGGTAATCCACTGCATCAAATTGATAGCTCTCTACGGCATACTGAGGATGAGCGGTAGTGAAGATGATCAAGGGAGAATTAGAAAGTGTACTCAACCAATCCAAACCACTCATCATTGGCATTTGAATATCTAGAAACACTAAATCTATCTCCTGTTCCTTTAGCCGGTTGTTGGCTTCTAAGGCATTCTTACAGCTATCCACGAGAGAAAGGAAATCGATTTGCTCTACATAACGCGCCAAAGCTTCTCTACCGATTGGCTCATCATCTACAATGAGGCATTTCAAGGTCTCTTTTTTCATGTCACGCGTTTTAAAGGGATTTCGAGTTGCACCTTAAATTGGCCATCTTGCTTATGAATTTTGAGCAGATGTTGTTTGCCATAGATTAAGTTTAACCTCCTCCGCACATTTTCTAAGCCAATGCCCCCGTCCAGTGTGTCTGTATCTTGCGACTTTTCTTGAAAGGTATTGGCTAGGTGAAGGCTTAGACGTTCATTTTTTACGTTTAAACTAAGGTCTATCGTATTCTCCTTTTGGTTCGGAAAATGACTTAGATGTTTAAAGGCATTTTCAATAAAAGGTATAAGCAATAAAGGGGCCAATTCAAATTTTTCCTTGCTGAAGGGGAAAGCCGTTCTAATGACTGCGTTTTCACCTTTCCTTATTTCTTCCAAAGAGATATAGTTCTGTAGATTCAGCAGTTCCTTATCCAGATCGATGTATTCCTTTCGGCATTCATATAATTGGTAGCGCAGCAATTCGCTCAGTTGCAGAAGGGTCTGTTTGGCTTGCTCTGGCTGTTGATCAATCAGATGGTAGATACTATTTATCCCATTAAACAGCGAATGGGGATTGATCTGTGCCCGTAGGAAAGCCAATTCCGCCTCCAATTTTTCTTGCAGTAAAGATCGATGTTCTCTTTTCTTTCGGATCAGTTCTAAGGGTAGATGGTAGGCTATGCCAAGTCCCCAAAAAATAGAATTTATCAGAAGAGTGAGCCAAAACGCTCCGACGGCTAAGGACAGCGCTGCGGACAGCTTGGGTGCCCGGATCAGAAAACTACCAAAAGCTCCGTCGATAAGCACCTCTCCTCCTTGACAAATCAACAACCAACTGATGCTCAATATCCAAAAAAGCTGGCGGCGCCTATGGTAAAATCTGGGATACAGGAAAAATGCGTTACCATAAAACAGGAGGGCATTAAAGAAAAAACCATATAAAACTGCAATCCATAGGCTGCCATCCCCTCCAGAGAAATACAACCAATCCCAGCCTGGATATCCACAGATCAGCAGTAACAGACTCCAAATTGCTACATGTAGCACCCAGTCTCCCCAGAAGTTGGAGAATAAAAAAGGACGTCTGCTACTGCTGGTTGTGGATGACATTAATTTCCTAGTTTTTCTTGCAATTTAGCTCTAAAGCTTGGATTCGATAGCACCTCTAACTCAAATGCATTCATAGATTGCTGCAATCGCTGGGACGACAGCAAAGAAAGATCATTAAAGAAGTAGGCCAATTCAGTGGTGTTACCTGCTTTGTCGGTAGCATAGCTGGCTTTGGTTAATACCCATAAAGTACTGCCGCCTTTCATGCCAGCATGTTGGAGCCATTGTTGGTTAGCGGGGTTGGTCATTAGGCGTTCTAGTACTGGATCTAGATGTTCATGTACAGCCTCACTAAAGTAGGTCTTGCTATTCAGTTTTTTCATCAATCCAGCGTAGACTTGGGGACTAGAACCGGGTAGGTAGTTTGACCAGAGATATTGAAAGTCTAGGTCTAGGCTAGCTCTCTTAAAGGTAGCTTTTAAATCTTCAACCTCTTCTGTCCTCAGTCTCTTGTGAAAGTCCGTGGCCACTTTGGCAAAAGCTTCTTGCCCCATATCCTTGATCTTGCTGTTGAGCTGCCCCTTATCCGTCAATTCTGGAAAGGCTAGCGGAACCATCAAAGATCCGGCTGGCGGAAAGATTTGGTCATGTGGGCTAAGGCCTAGCTTTTGAATATTAGCATTAACCTCTTCCAAGCCTACTTTCCAGATCAGGTAATCCGTATTGGCATTGGAACTGTATTGAATCATCCCGGCAGCCACTTCACGCAGTTTCACTTTACCATCTGTCACCTTTGACAATTGCTGCACTTCCTTCAACCAACTGGGGTGCGCATTGCCATCCGTATTAGCGAGATAGAATCGATCTAGGTCGCTAAGTAGAATCTCTTCATTAGGGTCAATTTTCCCACTGGCGGCCTGTTCCGCGTAGGTGATGGCCACCATGATCTTCATGGTACTAGCCAGCGGGGATTTCCGATTTCCATTTAATTCCGCCAAAACAGAATCATTTCGAACAAGGTAGAGGGAAGATTTATCTGGATTTTCCAGCATGTATTCTACCACGAAATCTGGATTAGGTGCCAGATAGCTGAAGGCAGTTAAGGCGAGTAAGAGCAGGATGCCACCAAGAACAGTAAAAGCGATGATAAAAGATCTCATAAGCAATGAAAGTTATAGTTTGGAATCATTGCTACAAAACTATCCGCTAGTTTTTCTCCTACAAAAAACGATTTATGACCGTAGGTAAATCCTTGATGAGCGTATGGGAGAGGGTGGGAGGGGAGGAGAAGATGTAATGCTTAGTATCCCAAGCATTACATCTTCTGTTCTTAAAATCCTTATCGGATTACTACTTTTTGAAAATATTGCTTGTCACCTTGTAAGATGACCAAGCCATACAAACCAGCAGGAAGCCCGTTGATATTAATCGTCTGGCGATCAGCAGGTCGACCTAAGGCCGGTGCATGAACCATTCTTCCTTGCGTATCTACTAGTCTTACTTGGTAAGAGGTGTTGTCCTTTAAACTAGATTCTATGAACAATTGCCCTTTAGCAGGGTTTGGGTACACCTGGAAGTCCTGATTGTCCTCAATAGCAATCGTATTGCTCACTTGGTCAATTAGTCCACTTCGCTCATTTTCCAGGACACTTCTCATAATGGCTATCTGTCCCTTGGTGAATGAATTCAAACAGTCCTCTCTGGCGTAGTCCATGAAGTTTTCAAACATATCATGCTTGTCTCCTTCGCCGCTTCCACAGCTATTTTGTTCAGGATCGCAGGCAAACTGGCTGGAACTACCTTGTTGTGGCGTATCTTCTACGCCATCATCCGCATTACAGTCGGGAATGCCGATAATAGACAGAAGGCCATCTCCCCAGATATGACGAAGACCCAGGTAGTGACCTACTTCGTGCGTGATGGTACGCCCACGAACCGGGATCGTTACTTCATCCAATCCAAGTAAGCCGGAAGCGGTGTGCGTACCGGTTCTTCGGAAAACTTCTTGGTGGATGACTACCCCATCTAGTTCTGGAGAAGGAGCATTGGCACCATCAGGCCAGTGTTCCAGGTCTGCCGGTGGATAAGCATAACCTAAAAGGCTTCCTCCTTCGATGTTGCAAACCCACATGTTCAGGTATTTCTGCGTGTCCCAGGCATCGCTGCCTCCCTCTGCACTTTGTTTCACATTGTCTGGGAGGCTACCCCCTAAAAGGTCCAATTCAAAAGTAACTTCGGTCTGTACGCGTTCGACGCCCGCTAGTTCAAATTCGATAAATGGATCCCCAACGACATCCATAAACTCTTCTCGAATTAGGTCCGCATCAGCATTCTTTCTGCGGAAATCTTCATTCAATACATCGATTACATCTTTGATTTGCTCTTCCGGAATATTTTGGGATTCGTCTTTATAGACGATGTGTACAACTACAGGAATTCTGTAGATTTCTAGGTCTTTGGCCAATTGTGGCCGTTTTTTAATGTCTTGTAGAACTTGATCTACTCGGTCTTTGAAGCCTGGGTAGTGATGTTCCAATGCATGTACATAGTGGTCATGACCGCATCCTTTCGGTGCGGCAGGGATAATTTGTGCTTGCCCATAAGTAAAAGTGAAGCAAACAAGAAGCATGAGTAATACGCGAATCATAGCGTGACTTTTGTGGGATAATATGCCATTTATCCGTCCAGGAGTATTGCTGATAGGCTAAAAGAAGACAAGGGTCATTCTTTCAGTAGCATTACTGAATACTCAGGGGGGATAAACCTCTCGGCTCCCGGTTATTATAGGGCAATGAAAATGTGCTAATGCACGAAGTGGAGAAAAAAATAGAAATGTTGCAGCGCGAAGATAAGTGCAAATCACAAATTTTACAAATACAACTTTATCATTTATGTGAAAAAAACCTAATATTAGGGCACGAAAGGATTTCTATTAGGTAGGAGAAATTACACAAAGAATGGATTTTCAACAGTTTAAGCAGTCTTTGTCGGATAGTAGGCCACCACAGGGAATAGGGGAAGAATTGACGGCCTTGTGGTATGCGGGAAAGGACGATTGGGATCGTTCTCACGATATTGCACAAGATATACCCAATCGAAATGGAGACTGGATTCACGCCTATCTGCATCGATGGGAGGGAGATGAATGGAATGCTAGCTACTGGTATCGTAGAGCGGGCAAATCCAAGCCTAGCTATTCACTGAGTCAGGAATGGGAAAATATCGTGCAAGCCTTGCTAGAAACCAAATAGAAGTGCTTAATTGCTACTAGCGTCCTCCTTGGCATCCAATCGTTCAAATCGCTTGACCTTCTTACGGCTTTTGAAAGGAACGTACCTGTAAGGGTGATCTTTGAGATCATTTGATAGGGAATCGGCGCTGCTGATCAATCGTTGAAGATTATAATACATTTCATCGTCTTTCATCAGCTTTCCTAGTGTGCCTTCTCCTTTACCTATGCCGCTCACGGTAGCAGAAACGCCATCAAGTGTGCTAGTGGCTGAAGCTAGCGTTTTTTGCAAATCTTCTAGTGTTTGCTGGAATTCACCGATCGTCTGATCTAAGTTCGCTGCTGCCAATTGACTGGTTAGGGTATCTGCATTCTTCAACACATTTACCATAGCTCCTTTATTCTTATCCAACTCGCCAGTAAGATTATCCAAATTACCCAGCGTACTCTTGATCTCATTATTCAATAGCCCATTCAACTTACTAGAAGCCACTGCCAACTGGCCAGTGGTAGCATCTAAGTTTCGCAAGGTTTTGGCTAAAGGGTTTTCGCTTTCTACCCCAAGAAACTTCTGATCGATGGAGTCTATCAACACTAACAGTGTCGATTCTAATTGTTTGATGTATAACTCCAAATTATCAGTACCTACCATGCTACCGATTAGCCCCAAAGTTTCTCCCTCCAAGAAAGATCCGACCTCTGCACATCCTGTGCCATTGCAAGGCTTGTCATATTTCAACATCACCTCCATGCTCCCCATCACACTGGTGGTAGCAATTACAGCCTTAGTTTCCTTGGGAATGCTAATCTCCTTATCAAGATCCAAAACAACTAGAACTTGTTCTTTCTCACCTGGTAGCAGTTCCACTCTAGATACTGTACCAACATCCACTCCATGGATCTTTACATCTGTACCGATCTGTAGACCCGTTACATCATCATACAAGACTTGATAAGAATTGGTTTTTACCAATATATTATTGCCAATGATAAACTTGTAGCCCCAAAACGCAAGCGCGATGGTCACAATAGCAAGGATCCCAATTTTTATTTCGTTAGACATCTCACAAGGGTTTAAACGAACCGCAAATGTATGCTTCTAAAGGGATAAATCCGTGATTTTGGGGAAAATTTTCTGTGTCACGAGCAAGACCTGCCGACAGCATTGCCGAGGATCCACCTATCCCAACTAGCACTCGGATATAACACCTCAGTGGCCTCAGAGTTTGAATCATCTTCAAAAAACTGTGGGTAATTCCGTATGAATTAAACTTCCTAAGGATAAGGCCAGCAGCTATACGGGCAGCCAGCATGCGCTGACTGGCTACCTATATTTATTGTCCAAGTTCTTTTCGTGCCGCTTGTAGCGGAATCTTTTCTCCGTTCTTGTACGCAACGATGAAGGCGTCTTTGAAGCCTTGCTTTTGTACCTGCAATTTGGCAGCGAAAGCCTGTTGGAAGTTTAAAAAATGGCGAGCTTGATATTTGAAGAGGCTATTCTCTTGAATCACTTCGATTCTGTAACTCACTTGTTGCCACTTCGGCGTGCTGGTCGATAGAGGCTTGGGAGAAGCCGCTAACTGGACACAGAATCGAATATTTTGCTGACGAGCTCGTGCTGAAGTGGCAGCAGGACTATGATTGGAATTATCTACTGCTTTAGCCTCACGCTTTGGCGGCGTTGCTTTGGCAGTGGTGCTGGGTGTATAGGCCCCGCTTTTAGCAGCAGTATTGTTACGGTAGGCTGGGGTAGAGCTTGTAGTGCTCGGTTGATACCCTTGTGTCCTAACGGTATTCCGTTGCGCCTGAGGTGTTTTAGAAATGATCATTGGCTCAGGCTGGACCTGGACGCTTGGTGTGGTATTGAAGTTCGGTTTGTTATCCAATGGATGGGCTGTGGTAGGTTGATTGGCAGCTTGAATGCTTGGCGTCTGTGGAGCCCTGGTTGTCGTCGTCTCCTGCTCAGGTTTCTTGGTCTCGGCTTCTGTGGTGTATTTGATCGAATTTGAAGTCTGCATGGGGCGGACTCTTTGTCTCTCTTGCACTTGATTCGCCAAGATTGGGGCGGTACTAATTTGTCCACCTTCAATTTCGTATTTGTATTCGACAAATGCCTCTAAAATGGCATTAGCAATTACTTCTTGTCCGGCAGCTGTTTTCAGATAAGCTTCTTCTCTGCGGCTGCTCAAAAAACCTGCCTCAATCAAAATGCTAGGCATGGCAGTTTCTCGCAGTACCAGAAAGCCAGCTTGTTTTACTCCTCTACTTTTCCGCTCCGCCTCTGCAAAGCGGTTTTCCACCTTATTGGCTAGCAATATACTTTGATCAAGGAAAGCATTTTGAAACATACTTAACATGATATGTCCCTCAGGAGAATTAGGATCATATCCTCCATAGTTTTCCATGTAGTTGTCCTCATGCAGGATCGCAGCATTTTCTCTCTTAGCTACTTCCAGGTTTTCATCAGCTGTATGAAGCCCCATTACGTAGGTCTCACTTCCGCGAGTAGCACTACTACCTGGCATATAATTGCAATGAATGGAAATAAACATATCGGCATTATTGCGATTCGCAATAGCTGCTCTTTCCTGCAAAGGAATAAAAACATCTTTATCTCGCGTGAGGATTACCCGTAAACCTGGCATCCGTTCCTTCATCAATTGAGCCAATTTCTTGCTGATAGCCAGGGCAATATGTTTTTCTCGTGAATGCGCACCAGAACAACCCGGGTCATGCCCGCCGTGTCCGGCATCAATCACTACCGTTTTTACTTCGAATGGTATTTCGGACTTCTCGCTTTCTTTGATAACTTTGCGCACCGGTGAAAACCATTTCTCGGAAATGGCTTCGCAGGTGGAGTGATCATGCGTATAGATAGAGTCGGAAAGCGGAAAGGATAATGAAACGTTAATCCCGTTAAGGAGCAAAGGCAGAAGCGCAAGTGTAAACGTTTGGATAAGGGTTATGACTTTTTTAGACATAGGATATGGTAGTGTTTCCTGCTTTTTTTAGCGGTAATTTTTACAAAATAACGTAATTAATCGATTGAAAACAAAAGTACTTCATACATTTTTCTTTGTCATATTTACGGTCTGGCACCTTTTTAGTCAGGAGCGGCCTACTTTGAACGTAGATACGGCAAAAAACGTATTGGAACAGCCAAAAATGCTGCCCCTGCCACAGGATACGATCCCCTTGGACTCCCTGGGACTGATAAATGACACCCTTGGTGTTGCTATAGATACTTTGCTTCCAAATTTGGCGAGGATAACTTATTCTAAAGATTCACTAGAGGCTGAGGTCAATTACGACGCTCAAGATTCTATGATCTACGATATTGCGAACAAAAAGATTCATCTGTACGGAGGAGCCGTAGTTACCTACGAAGCCATAAAGCTGGAGGCAGCGCATATTATACTCGATTGGAACACCAATATTGTCACTGCTGAGGCGATGCCTGATAGTACGGGCCGGCCCGCAGGTCTACCGGTCTTTGCAGATGGGGAACAGAACTTTACGGCCGACCGCATGCTCTACAATTTTGATACTAAAAAGGGCGTGGTGTATGATGTTACGACCGACTACAATGACTTAGTCGTTTTGGGCAAGAAATCAAAGTTCATCACTGGAGAGACTCCGCAGGATACCAGTGAAATTCGTAAGGATATCATCTATAGTGAAAATGCGATTTTTACCACTTGTACTCATCCAGAACCGCATTTCGGCATTAGGAGTAAACGACAGAAAGTTATACCGAATAAGCTGGTAGTCGTTGGCCCTTCTAATCTCGAGATAATGGGAGTCCCTACGCCCTTATGGCTTCCGTTTGGCTTTTTCCCTATCTCATCAGGTCGTCGTACGGGCTTGCTTTTTCCGCGAGATTATGAATACTCGCCGGCCTGGGGCTTTGGGCTACGCGATATCGGATGGTATTTCCCCTTAGGTGATCACTTTAATCTATCAGTAACCGGGGACATCTACATCAAGGGCACTTGGGGTATTCGAGCGCAATCCAATTACAACAAAAGATATAAGTACTCGGGTAACTTTGTTATCGGGTATGATAAGCGACGACAGGAGGCTGGCGATGGTACCATCACCAGTCCTACTTCTTTCCGACTTACTTGGTCACATAACCAGGCTGCCTCTGCGCACCCAACGAATCGATTTGGAGGTTCTATTAACTTTCAGACCAATAATTATCAATCGAGGGTATTCAATGATGCAGCGAACGTATTACAGAACCAGTTGAATTCCAACTTCAGTTTCACCAAAAACTGGCAGGATAAACCGTTGACCTTCTCCGTCGCTTTTTCGCATAGCCAGAATAATCGAGATAGTACTATCACGGTCAACTTTCCAAACATTCAGTTCGTAACGCAGACGCTATACCCCTTCAAGCGGAAGGTTCCTTTGGGACGACGCAAGTGGTACGAAGAGATTACTTTTCGCTATCAGGGAGAGACCAGAAGTACCCTGACGAATAAAGACAGCGCCTTCTTCAGTACCGAGACCTTACGAAATGCACGTATTGGCGCGAAGCACACTATGAGTACCGGAACTTCCTTTAAGGTATTTAAGTATTTCAGCTTGAACCCCACGGTGAACTATCAGGAGGTATGGAACTTCAAGACCTTGCGGCGGGATTTCATTGAGGATATCCAATATGATACTACTTTCAATAGTAGTACGGGGGAGCAAGAGGTTAGGGTCGTGCGTCTCGGCGAGGTGGTAGATACACTGGTGAATGGCTTTAAGCCCTATAGGACTTTCTCTGCCGGGGTGAGTCTGAATACGCAGATTTTTGGTACCATGCGATTCAAGAAAGGCCCAATTCGCGGCTTGCGTCATGTCATCAAGCCCTCCTTGAACTTTGGTTTTGCCCCAAATTATCTGAGTGAGGACTTAGGTTATTTTGACTATGTGCAAGATGAATTTATAGAAGGGGAGTTTGACCGATACTCCATATTCCAAGGTGGGGTGTATGGAACCCCCCCGGCTAGTGAGCAGCAGATGGCTATCGGATATACCTTGAATAACCTCTTTGAGGCCAAGGTCTTTTCTAAAAAAGACTCAACGGAGCGGAAGGTTAAAATCCTGGATAACTTCATCGTTAGTGGGCAATACAATTTTGCGGCAGATAGTTTGAAATGGAGTCTGGTTAGCATGAGAGGAAATACCCGATTGTTCAAAGGGATGACCAACATTATCATGAATGCCACCTTTGATCCCTATACTAGAGAATATGACGAGTTTGGGCGATCCACTCGAATCAATAAAACGGTATGGAGTGTACGAAAAAGACCGGTGGAGTTTGTACGAGCTAATCTTCGGATGAACACAAATATCACCGTGCAGAAGTTGAGAGCCCTGTTCCAAGGTAAGGAAGAGGAGGTGGTCACGGATGTCCGACCAGAAGAAGACGAGTTTGGACGTCCTAGACGTCGGGAACGTCCGCAAGAAACGGATTTTCTTAGTCTATTCGATAACTTTAGAGTATCCCACAACATTGCTTTTGAATGGGAGCGAATAGGACCCCGGAGAGATACCTTTGAGATCACTACGCATTCGATCGACTTGCGTGGAAGTATCCAATTGACGGATCGCTGGGACATCAATATTAGTAGAATAGGTTATGACTTTAAAACCAAGAGAGTAACCTACCCCTCTTTGGGTTTCAGCCGAGATCTGCATTGTTGGCAGATGGGCATGAACTGGGCGCCAACTCGCGGAACCTATAACTTCTTCATACAAGTTAAGCCTGGTTCTCTTGATTTCCTTCGGATTCCGTATGACCAGAATAATGCTGATGGCTTAAGGGCCTTCCAATAAGGCCGGGGAATCCGCCGTGAAAAAATTGATTAACTTGCCGATATGAAGACAGCTTCTGTGAAAGAATTACGGCAAGCCTTAACAGAACGCTCTCCCAAGGAGCTTTTAGAAATCTGTCTGCGCCTTTCCCGTTTTAAAAAAGAAAATAAGGAATTGCTGACCTATCTACTTTTCGAGGCCTCCGATGAAATGGGGTACGTCAATGGGGTAAAACAACTCATGGATGAGGAATTTGCTCAGATCAACGCCCGGAGTTTTTTCTACATAAAGAAAAGCATTAGAAAGATATTACGTAACACCAAAAAGTACATTCGTTATTCTCCGAAGAAGGAGACTGAAGTGGAGTTATTACTGTACTTCTGCACCAAGTTACAAGCCTTTAGACCCTCCATCTCCAGAAACCGCGTGCTCAAGAACTTATACTACAGACAGCTGGATTTTATCGAGAAAAGATTAGAGAAGTTACATGAAGATTTACAATACGATTATGGTGTAGAATTGGAAAATCTCCAAGAATTATAACTTTAGATCCCGTCCCATTCTTCTCGAAATTGTCCACAACAAGTTGAATTCCAATTCCGATCACTAAGACTCATTTCATTAGGGTGATTTGAAGGACAGCAAGTTGAAATAAGTTCCTTATCTTAACCTAATCAAGGCCTATACCTTGAACAAGTGTTGCAAATATCAAAACTAAACGAAATGAAAAACCCTTTTTGGCTACTTGCTAGCTTATTATTCCTCTTATCCGCTTGTGCTAATCCTTCCGCAGAATCAGAGGATGAAGACGCCTCAGAAGATGAGGATAAGGAGATCGTCTACAACATTCCCAGAGGATTCGAGTTGGAAGAATTATATCACCCGAAAGGGAGTAGTCACGGTTCGTGGGTGGCTTTGGCAGAAGGTGACAATGGCTTGTTCTATGCCAGTGATCAGTGGGGAGATTTGTATCAGTTTCAGATCCCCGAAATTGGTGCCACATTAGATTCCACGATGGTAGATAGTGTAGATCTGGAGATCGGCAGAGCACATGGATTGCTGTGGGCCTTTAACAGTCTCTATGTTAGTGTAAATGCTAAGTGGGAAGATGATGAGGGTGAGCAATTGCGGGAAAATGGGAGTGGAGTCTATCGACTTCGAGACATGGATGGTGATGGTAAATTGGATAGCCTGCAATTGTTGCTGAAATTGGAAGGCGACGGCGAACATGGACCACATAGCTTAGTTCTGAGCCCTAGTGGCGAGGAAATTTACTTCATTGCCGGGAATCACACCTTAGTCCCCGAAGCCCTAACAAAAAATAGCCGACTTCCCGATACTTGGGATGAAGACAATCTCTTTCCTCCTTATTTGGATGCCAGAGGGCACGCGAATGATATCAAGGCACCAGGGGGATGGATCGCCAAGACAAACCCAGAAGGGGAGGATTGGGAGTTGATCAGTGCGGGTTTCCGGAATCCATTCGATATGGGTTTTAATCAAGATGGAGAGTTGTTTGCTTTTGATGCCGATATGGAGTGGGATATCGGGATGCCCTGGTACCGCCCCATTCGTGTATGTCATGTAACTAGTGGTAGTGAGTTTGGCTGGCGGACGGGCTCCGGGAAATGGCCTGCTTACTATACGGATAATCTATCTGCTGTAATTAACCTCGGGCAGGGTTCGCCCACTGCAGTGGTGATGGGTAAAGATCTGGATTTTCCTGCCGAATACAAGGGGGGTATGTTTGTATTTGATTGGAGTTTTGGAACAACCTATTATGTGGCATTGAATCCGAGCGGGAGTACCTACAAAGGCGAGAAACAGGAGTTCTTTAGTGGAACCCCACTACCCTTAACTGATGCGATTGCCGGCTCTGATGGAGCCTTGTACTTTGCTTCAGGAGGAAGAAAACTGGATTCCCGATTTTATCGCTTGCGATATACTGGAGGTGAAGGTGGAGTAGCTGGAAAATTAACTGCTGGTGACGAGGGTAAACCATTGCGAGGACTTAGGCAACAATTGGAAAGCTTTCATAACACTGATCAAGCGGTAGATTTAAACCTTATTTGGGAACACCTCAATCATGAGGATCGCTTCATCAAGTACGCCGCAAGAATTGCCTTAGAACATCAGCCAGCTGCCCAATGGAAGTCCAAGTTGGCGGGAGAAAAAGATACAGATAGAATTATTCAAGCTGTGGTGGCGCTTGCCAGATCTGGTAAGAATGCCGATAAAGCAGTAGCCGTTTCCCAACTAAATTCCTTGTCTTGGTCTGATCTTGATAAATCTCAACAACTAGATCTCTTGAGAGCCTACGGCTTAGTAGGCATGAGATTAGGCTCCTTCACAACGACAGAGGCCAAGGGGATTGCAGCGACACTAACCGATCAATTCCCGAGCGGTGATTATGCCTTGGATAGAGAATTAGCGCAACTGTTAGTCTATTTACAGGATGGACCGGCTACTGGAAAAGCCATTGCCCTTTTGGAAAAACATACTAAGGAGAAAACCATTACGCACCCTACTATGCTAACGGAAGAGGTGACTACCAGGAGCGAAGATTATGGCCCGCTAATTCTGGATGTGCTAAAGAATATGCCACCAACGGAAGCGCTCTACTATGGTACCCTGTTGAGCCATGCTACTGCGGGTTGGGACAAAGCGCTTCGGGAGAAGTACTTCAACTGGTTTTACGATGGATTAAATGCCAAGGGTGGGCGAAGTTTCAAGCCCTTTTTTGAAAATATTCGGAAAGTGGCCATCAGCAAGGTTCCTGAGGAGGAGCGCGCTTATTTCGAAGAGCTGAGCGGCGTATATCAGCCCGGGGAAGAGCTAGCCAATGTACCTCAACCCATTGGTCCTGGCGGGGAATATAATGCGCACGATATAAGCCGCATCGTTGGAAAGGGACTCAAGGAATATGAGGGAGATATCGCTAAAGGGAAACAAGTGTATCAAGCTGCCTTGTGCGCTAGTTGCCATCGAATGCGGGGTGAAGGAGGTGTCATAGGACATGATTTAACCCAATTGTACACGCGTTACAAACGTGGCGAGATCATCTCAGCGATTTTCAGCCCCAATGATGAAATATCAGATCAGTATGCATTCACCTTGTTCCATCTCAAAGATGGCAAGAAGGTAGCAGGTAAGGTGCTTTCGGAAAATGACGGAAAGATCATTTTGGCTCCAAACGTCTATAGTAGTGCTTATACGGTCGAACTAGCAGCGTCTGAAGTGACCAAGCGAGAGTTATCACCGATCTCTCCTATGCCTTCTAATCTGCTCAATCGTCTGAATGAGGAAGAAATAACGGATCTGTTTGCCTACCTCATGTCTGGAGGAGATGAAGAACACCACTATTATGGTGGGACTAAAGGCTTGGAAGAAGACAAGTAATGCTTCTGATATAGTAAGGTAAATAAGACTACAGAAAAGCTGCAAGCATCTGCATAACGATAGGTGCTTGCAGTCATTTGTTTTGATATTGCATTTTTTTGTGTTATATTGTGCGGCATGAGGGGAGAACCTAGATCCCCATAAATTACGCTCTGATATTGGAATAAAAGTAGAGATCAACGCGCTCTTACCATGAAATATCTTATACAAATTGAAGAAATCTTCCATCGGAATGAGCCGAGGCTGGCGCTGAGGTGCCGGTATAATTTTGAAGTGATCGAACGTATAAAGCAGCTGCCCGGTCGACGCTGGAGTGAGAGTCGTAAGCTATGGCATCTGCCTATTAATACCGCTAAATCGGTACTACAATCCACTTTTTCCGCTTATCAATTGGAATTCAATTCTGATCCCAACAGCTGTACTGAGCCGTCTCTCCCCGAAGCTCATGACACAGCCACTCCCAATCGTCAAACTTCGATGAAGAGACAATCGGATCAACATGACCCCCAGGCGGTGAGAATTGATTTGAGGAGCGGGCTACTACGGATATTTTTGACTTATAATGCGGTAGATGTCGATTTTCTTAAATCGCTACAGCGTGCTTTTTGGCATCCCGACCACAAATGCTGGATCGTCAAAGGCAGTATTGAAAACCTGAATTTATTGATTGACAGATTTGGAATTGATGCCTTTCAGGGCCGCCTTGCGGAGATTCGCCACCTAATACATGCCAATATTCGACCGAAGGGATTGATTTCAGTTTGCCCCTTTCAGTTAGATGCTAATTATCTAATGGTAGATTTGGCATGGGATCATAAAGCGATTGGCTTAATTAAGCGTGTCCCTGGCCGTAGATACCATAAGGGCGAACGTTGCTGGCTCATTCCATCGACCCAGAATGCTATTGCTTGTTTGGAGCAGCTATGTAAAAGAGAGAATTTTCAGCTGTCAAAAGATCTAGGCGAGCACGCGCTCCGTCCAGCCCCAAAGGTATCTTTGAAAAAGCCTGACCAAAGGTGGTTCGCCGGCCTAGCTGCTGCAGAATCATTGATTTTAGAGGAGTATGCCGATTCTCTTTTCCGACAATATTACAGCTACAACACCATTAAAACTTATGTCCGATATTTCAGACATTTTCTGGAGCATCATGGAGCCAAGCAGGTCATGATCTTGGATAAGGGAGGGCTCATCAACTACTTCGATATCTGGGTGCAGAAGGAGGTGGCCGATAGCAGTATCAACCAAGTCATCAATGCAATTAAATATTATTATGAAAAGGTGTTGGGGCGACCAAAAATGAAATTTGACTGGGCTAGGCCAAGAAAACGAACTCGCCTTCCAGAAGTAATGTCCAAAGGCGAAGTACGGCAACTATTTAGCCAGGTACAGAACCCAAAGCATCTTGCCTTACTCATGACCACCTATGCCACTGGATTGCGGGCCAGCGAAGTCACTCGCCTACGAATTTCTGATCTCTCTCCTGAGCGAGGGACTATTCGGGTGATTCGTGGCAAAGGTAATCGCGATCGCACGGTAATGCTTTCACCAGAGCTTTGGTCGATATTATCTACCTACATGGAAAAGTATGAGCCTAAAGAATGGCTTTTCGAAGGCCGTGACCCTAGCGAGCCTTATGCGGTCAGAAGTCTACAATCGATCGTTCAGAAGGCCCGGAAAAAGGCTGGCCTACGTAAAACGATTAGTACGCATACCCTGCGACATAGCTTTGCTACACACCTCTTGGAGTCCGGCACCGATGTACGCCTCATCCAGGAGCTCCTCGGTCACGCCAACATCGAGACAACTTTACGTTATACCCATGTAAGTGCTCGACAACTAAGTAAAGTGGTCAGCCCACTAGATGATTTGATGGCTGATTTGCGCGGGAAAAAGGCGCAATAAAATTGTAATTTGCACAGATATTTAGGAGTTCTCAACAATTATAAAATGACACCATACAAGACAATTAAAAGTGTCTCAGGATACAAGATTATAGATTCCAAATTGTATTATACTTTGGATGACGCTTTGTACAAAGAGTTTGACAAAATCATTGAAGATGTTGAAGGATATTCATTTTGGAAACTGAATAGTAGTTTATACTATTTCAATGAATCAACTCGATTCTTACAACAAGAAAATAAAACAGTTGAAATTTTAACACCTCTTTTTGTAGATAGTATTTATGGAAGTAGACTAGCTTGTAAAAACAACTTTAGAAGAGAAAATAGAAAATGGCACTGGCATACAAGTATCTTTGATATAAAATCTGCTTCAATCATAGTCGATTTGGGTTTGATAAATTTTCAAGTACTTTATTTAAATGATTCAATAATTGTAGGATACTATGAAGCCAATGAATTGATTTGTTTTGATCTTGAATCAAAAGCTAAAGAATGGCAACTAAGCTTAAGCAAACTTTTCTTTGGATCAAAATATAAAAAGCTTATTGCTACCGAAAACGATTCGTTAATTATCGGGTTAACTGATAGTAGGATTTTAAAAATTGATTTAAATAGAGGAGAGATTATTTTTAATTGGCATAATGTGCCGGGCTTTAACAAAAGTCAATTTTTCAAGGAAGTATTACCAGAGGCAGATTACTTTCATTTTGACTCATCGCGTAATAACATGATTGCGTTTTTTGCATCTTATATCTTTGAAATAGATACTGAATCTGGCGATATTAAATTTGAAAATGTTAAAGAAAAATTAGAGGAGCATCGTTTTAATTCTTTCAAATTATGCAACTCAGTTAACCCAAAAAATGAAAGTTATTTGGTAACTGGACATGCTGATTTGGAAAAATACCCAAATGTAGATTTAAGTGGAATTCTTTCTATAAAAAAATCAACATTAGATATAGAGTCGAGCTATATTTTTGAAGAGACTGGATTAGGAACAAATACAGTTTTATCAAGAGACCAAGACATCTTTGTGAAAGATTTAAATAATAGACTTCACTGGTTGAAAAACTGTTGAGAACAAAGCGTATGCGATCATGCTGCCCTATGACAAATG
>ENA-UENX01000323-UENX01000323.1-marine-metagenome-genome-assembly--contig:-NODE-323-length-23719-cov-149.696403_pt1 | contig 23719 bp, 19 predicted proteins | sample MGYA00237875_ERZ529327 | MGnify/ENA primary metagenome ERZ529327 (study PRJEB26372, sample SAMN05368347) | marine metagenome | biome: cultured habitat; feature: ocean water; material: water; isolation... | reverse complement strand
CCAGAAGCTCTGGCTGCTGCTCGACATATTCAGTCTGAGTGGGATCGCGCCCAAGTTCTCAGTGCTTTGGCTGAGAAATTACCAGAATTATTACCACAAGCACTGACTATTGCTCAAGGGATTAAGGATAAGGAATCTCGCGCCCAAGTTATCGTTGCTTTAGCTGATAAATTGACACAAATGCCAAAAACTGAACTTTACCCACTCTGGCAAGACACCCTTCACGCCCGATCCCTCCGCACTCGCCGCGACTTACTCTTAGACATAAGAAAACTAACTCCCGTCATCTTTTATTTAGGAGGTCAAGAAGCAATCAAAAATACAGCCATTGCTATTCAAGAAATTTCCCGGTGGTGGCCTTGATATCAGTTATCAGTTATCAAAAGTTAGAACAGACAAGCAGTTCCCTGGAACAGTTATTATTAATCTCATAATTAGGCTGTACCCCTAAAATAAATATTGGTCCGGCTAAAACCCAACTACAAAAAAAATAAAACCCTCCTAACATCATATCAAAGACTCAAGCCCTACTACAAACGAATATTTTTTTTAGAACTAAATATCCCAAATATGATATAAAGAGCTGAAGCCCTTCTACAAACAAAAACCAACAAAATTATGAAAACAAACACCCATAAAATACCCCCCCGTAACAATACAAAAACTACCACCCCAACCAAAAATCGGGGAATGTCAACCACAACCAGCATCCTAGATACCCTACAGCTAGTTTTTCAAGCAGGAGGGCCAGGATTTTGTCAATTTGCCATTAATAACGCTTGTAACGCCAACTGCGGTTTCTGCAACTTTGCAAGAGACACCTTTCCTAAAGAAAAAACAAAATTTGTTAACCTTAATGAAGGATTAGACTCAATTAATATTCTATTTCGCGAAGGTATCAGATATCTAGTTTTCACAGGTGGAGAACCAACCCTTAACCCCAACTTAATCTCATTTGTTGACCATGCAACAAGATTAGGAATCAAAGTTATGGTAGTAACAAACGGTGGGTTATTAACCCCCAAAAAAATTGAGGCATTAGCAGACGCAGGTTTATCTAGTCTAATCATCTCAGTTGATGCCGCCGCTCAAGACATCCATGAAAAAAATCGTGGGTTACCTGGTGTCTGCAATAAAATAAAAGAAGCAAATCAAATCCTCAAAAATATTGGTATGTATTCCACCGCTTCCGTCACAATGAGTCATTTAGTTGACTATGATGCATTGCCAGATTTTCTCACCTCCCTAGGATTTGAATCAGTAGTTTTTTCCTATCCATTAACAAATCTTGATTCTAACTTTTTAGGATATTCTGATGCAGGTTTAGTCACTCATACCAATGAAAGTCTCTGGCAAGCCTACGAAAAAGTCAAGCAATTAAAAAAGCGATTTCGTGTAGTTAACCCCACTCTTTCTTTAGAAGAAATGCAGAGATTCGTCAAAAATGAAGAACAGCGTTATTCTTGTTTAGCAGGTTATCGTTTCTTCTTTCTTGACTGGGAATTAAACTTATGGCGTTGTCATTTTTGGCATGAACCAATGTGTTCTATTTATGAATTTGATAGCTCCAAATTAGTCAGAGATAATTGTACAAAATGTATGATTAATTGTTATCGAGATTCTAGTTTAATGCAGAATATTGCCGTATCAATGCAGGATGCTTATCAGTCAATTAAGAAGGGAAATTTATTAGATACAGCAAAAGCTTTAACAAGAAAAAGTAATGTTGATTCCCTGCGAGCAGTGGTAGAAGAATTACCTTGGATAATGCGTTTTTAAAGCCTCGGGGTAATCAAGGAATTTCAAAAGTCAAAACTCAAAACCAGAAAGTAAAAAATCAAAAATAAAAAATAAAAAATAAGAAGTCAAAACTCAAAACTCAAAAGTAAGAAATCAAAAATAAGAAGTAAGAAGTAAAGGGTCAACTCCCCCCTTTATTTCAGGGGGGGAATTCAAACTTTAGAATGTAAAATTTAAAACTAAAAAATAAGAAGTCAAAAGTAAGAAATTAAGTTTTAAAAGTCAAAACTCAAAAGAAAGAAATCAAATTTTAAAAGTCAAAATTTAAAAATCAAATTTTAAAAGTCAAAACTTAAAAGTAAGAAATCAAATTTTAAAAGTCAAAAGTCAACCCCTTCCTTTATCCCAGGGGGAAAGTCAAATTTTAGAATGTAAAACTCAAAAGTCAAAGATAAGAATTCAAAAGTAAGAAATTAAATTTTAAAATTCAAAACTTAAAAGAAAGAAACCAAAAGTCAAAAGTCAAAACTTAAAACTCAAGATTTAAAAGTCAAAACTCAAATTTTAGAAATTAAAAATAAGAAGCCAAAAGTCAACCCCCCCCTTCTCCCCTGGGGAAAATCAAAACTTAGAAGAAAATGACAGTGTTCAATATGCCTACTTTACTAATTATCTATTAATTATCAGACCAATAACAATAAAAACAATACCAATAAATCTACCCAGAGAAACCTTTTCTTTTAACCAAAACTTAGCCCCTAAAATACTACAAATATAAGTTAATGCAGTTGCCGGACGAACAAAACTAAGATCTGCCCAACTTAACACTAAAATAAAAGATAAAAAAGCAATTGCTTGACAAAGAACACCCAGCATAATCAAGGGATTTATAATCACTTTACCTATTTGCTCAAATAGACCATTGAGAGATTTAAAATTTACTTCTCCGACTTGTTTCATACCTCTAGCCAGACATAAATCTCCAGTAGAATCAGCCAAAGCAATAATAGCGATCGCCCACCAAGTTTTAGACATATAAAAACTTAAAGATAATCCCATCAATAGGATATTAAAATTATAACGTTGTCTATCTTCATAAAGACTTTTACTTAAACCAACAATAAATACACCAATAGTTATAATCAAAGTCCCCAAAAACCGCATATTGGAAATTGTTTCATCCAAAATCAACCAAGCAAATAAAGCATTTAATAAATAAGTTAAAGAATGGATTGAAAGTATATAACTTAGGTCAAGTTTAGAAAGAACAGTTAAGTATAAAACCAGGCAAAAAATCAGAGTAATTACTCCTAACCAAACCCAGAAACTTGTGAGTAAGTAAATTATGAATGGCATCCAACTTTCAGAGTTAACTAGATTAACTTCCCCAAAAATTTTCATAGCCTTGCTTAAGAAAATATCTCCTAAAACCTGAGTAATAATTAACAGAAATAGTAAGATAAAATTAGCCATAGATAACAAGCATTTGTGTATTTAAACAACTTATTATTATAATCCCATTCAAAAAAATACTATACTTAGATAATACTTTAATTATCAAATTATTAATTATCAAATTATTAATATAGAATTTTTAACATTTTGGGGAACAATTAGCCAGACCTGGTAATCATGATTCTATTTTACGAGAGCTCCACAGAATGTTATAACCAGTAGAGACTTTCCATAGAAGTTACTACCCACCCTCAAGAAAATGTAGAAAAGTTATGAAGAAATAGTATTAGAGCAAATTCCAAACTAATGTGATAAAGTAGTCAAAAAAATTAAAAGGAGTAAAAAGAAGTAATGCTTCAAAGAAATCAAAAAATCAAGAATCTACAAACTAATAGTTGCGATCGCTCATCCTCATTTGACCTCAGAAAAATTGGTTTAAACCCGAACTTTTGGTATCCTCTAGCCCAATCAAAAGAACTAAAAAAAGAAAAACCTCATCAAGTTAGTTTTGGAGGAGAACCCATTGTTTTAGTAAGAACAAAATCCAACCAAATATTCGCCCTAGAAGACCGCTGTGCCCACCGACAAATTCCCCTAAGTATGGGAGTAGTTTGTGGAGAAAAAATCACCTGTACTTATCATGGATGGCAATATGATCAGACAGGAAAAATCGCAAAAGTTTCCTATCTACCAAAAAATTGCTCCTTACCAAAAGGAGTAAAAAGCTATCCTTGCAAAGAAGCCTATAACCATATTTTTGTATTTCCTGGAAAAGTAGAATTAGCTGAAACCGTACCATTTCCAGAAATTAAAAATTGGTCTAATAATGAATATAAAACAATGTACTTTTCCCGTCGTGTAAACTGTCATTATTCATTTATGAAAGAAAATTTAATGGATATGAACCATCAATTTTTACATCGAAAGTTTATGGGAAAAGTAAAACCAACAATCATAGAAAATTCTCAAGGAGAAAATTGGGTAGAAGCCAAATATAAATTCAGTGGGGAACCTCATCCAAGTGCCAACTTAGTATTAGCAGCCGGACGAAAAGAAGACTCATCCTCAGAAGATTTAGACTTTGATATTATGACAATTCGCACAGAATATCCCTATCAAACCTTAAAAGTTTGCCCCCCAAATTCAGAAAACCCACTTTTAAACCTTTGGGTAGTTTATATTCCAGTAGATCAAGAACAAAAAATTAATCATAGCTTTGGAATGTTGATGATTCGTAAACCTAAAATTCCCGGATTAATCAATCTTCTCTGGCCATTAATGCGTTATTTTACTCAGGTTATTTTTACCGAAGATAAACTAGCAGTAGAAACCGAACAAAAAGCTTACGATATTCAGGGAGAAGATAGAAATCAAGAAGTATTTCCTTTGATACTTGATGTGCGAGAATTATTGTACAAAAAAGGAGTTTCTCTCTTTCCTAAAATCAAGTAAATACCTATATAGCAATTAGGAATAATTTACGAGATATTTAACAACAATAGGACTAACACAAAATCAACTTATCTAACATTCTCCCCTTGCAGATAGGGTATTATTTTTCCATGATTCTACATTCATTAAGATGACATACATTGACAATATTGCTATAATAGAAAATCGTGTTAAAAATATTTGAATATGAAGGCGATAGCTTTCATATATAATCTGTAAAGGAAAACAAGTTTTTAACCTCTTCTTAAACTAAAATCTTGAGGAGCTGAGGACTTCACAGAAGTAGGTTTATAAGATAGAATTTCGTGATTTGAACCAAAATACATAAACAGCAAAAATCAGATTAGTTCATAGGAGAACCTAAGAGCTAATTTATAAAGACAATCTAAAAAAAGTATTGCTCAAGTAAAATAAAGTGTTATTGTCTATACCAGTGTTATAATCTATCCAAACTTAGTATGATCGTTAGTAATGAGTTGCCCGCGAATTGTCCGACGGCGATCGCTGAGCCTCCATTAACTTAACAATGTTAACCATACCTTAACCATACCAAAATCACTTGAATCATTCAAAGTGGGAACTACTAAAGTCCTTGCAACCTTAGCCTGGCTATAAGTTGGGGCAAGGCAGTTATGTCGCACTTGTTTATTTAATGCTAGATATTATATGGAGTCATTAACCTATATGTTACGACGTAATTTTTTGTATGCCTCACTGCTTACTCTATCTTTTGCAGTTATTTCATGTAATCAAAGTATTTCTGATAATCAAACAGCTAGTTCAACCAATACTACAGACTCCCGTTCCGAATTAATAATGGGGTTAATTCCGGCGGAGAGTAACGAGGAAATGGTGGAAAAGTTTGAGCCGATGCGGGCCTACATGGAAAAGAAACTAAATCGTCCCATAAAAGTTTTTACTGCTACTGACTATGCCGGTGTGATTGAAGCAATGCGGCAAGATAAAGTTGATATTGCTTGGTTTGGTCCTCTATCATATGTATTGGCGGAACAAGAAGCTGGAGCAGAAGCATTTGCTACTGGAGTTCGTACAAAAACTGGTAAATCTACATATAAAAGTATATTAGTTGTTCCAGGAGATTCCACTGTTCAATCAATTCAGGATTTAAAAGGAAAAAATGTAGCATTTGTTGATCCTGCATCTACTTCAGGTGGGTTAGTTCCCTCTTACTTAGTGTTAAAAGCAACGGGTCAAAAGCCAAAAGATTTCTTTGGTAAGCTTACCTATGCAGGTTCTCATGATGCAGCAGGAATGGCTGTAAAAAATCAAACTGTAGATGCAGCAGGTACTAATGATATTACTTATAACAAAATGATCAACAAGGGACTAATTTCCGAAGAGAGTAATCGTATTTTGTTGGAATCAGAACCAATACCAGGTTCACCTTTAGCTTATCGTCAGGAATTAGATGAGCAAACAAAGAATAATATTCGTGAGACAGTGTTAAATGCTCATAAAGATATTAAAGTGACTGGTTATGGGGATCTTTTGAATTATGAATCTGCCACTCCCAAAGACTACGGGGTTGTCCGCGATATGATTAATACCCTGGGAATCGGTCGTGAGGAAATCCTCAAGTAATAGAGGAATGGTTAATGACTATAACTCTGGTATAGTAGGGCTTTAATAAAGTAACTATTATTATGTATAAAAAGCTTTAATAATAGTCTTTTGTATCTTCTGCCTTCACCTACTAAGTAGGGTTTGCTGAAAATTTTTTTTTAGGAAGAGAGCATTGACTTAATTCTAGAATAACTACTTAATACGTTAAAAAGCATGCCATTATACTGCCAATAACCACAAATAAAATCCATCATAACTAAGCTCAAACTGAATAATAAGCAGAAAAGCCTGATGGATCAACACGGAGGTTATAGCAGATGGTGTTACAATTGGAGGTTAAGTGTGACCGAATGCAGCTTACACAGATGGTTGTAAATCTAATACCAGTAAACTTGGAGAAATTTTTACCAATCAAACAAAACCTCTTTATCCTTGGATGAAAAAAGGCGTTAGTTAATCAAGGCATGAAAAGGAAAATTGAATAATTTTAAACATCTGTTATTCAATAGTTTAGCAATTACCAAAAAATACAAATCATACCCTAACTTACCAAGGTCAAACGCCAATATAAATTTAAGAAATGCGGTCGGCTCGACCGTGAATGTCTGTGGATGAGTAACCGCCGACGGCCTCAGTTGAAGCAGGAAGTAAATATAAATTTGTTACGTTATATGACGCTTTGTATCAGTTTTATAGAGCAGTCAGAAGTCACTAAAAGTAATGGTAAGAATTGCCCCTTGATTTTCCGGCGTGGTCAGTCTGAAACCCTGATTGTTTGAGGTTAAACTACCAAAAAGCCAGTTTTTTTCAAAAAAGGCTATAGCCTCTATATGTCAATGCTTTGAGAATTAATCAGCAAGCCCTCATTACTTAACTATTATGTATGTAATTCAAATCAATAAAGCAACTAAGACCTATAACAATGGAACAATAGCAGTTCACCCTACTAGTCTCAATTTTGAGCCAGGAACATTTAACGCTATTCTCGGACCTAGTGGTGCAGGGAAGTCAACTTTGTTACGAATGATCAATGGGTTGGAGATACCAACTACAGGCGAGATCATTATTCAAGGACAAACTTTAACGGCTAAAAATTTGCGTCAAGTTCGATCACGCACAGCAATGGTGTTCCAACAGTTTAATCTGGTGGGTCGTTTGAATGTAATGACCAATATCTTAACTGGGCGTTTGTATTACATTCCCTGGTGGAGCAGTATTTTGTATATGTTTGGCCAAAGAGATTGGAAAATTGCTCAGTGGGCACTTAATAGAGTCAGCCTAAAAGAAAAAGCTTGGGAACGGGTTGACCGACTTTCAGGAGGACAACAACAACGGGTAGGTGTAGCGAGGGCTTTGGCACAGCGCCCAGAGGTGATTTTGGCTGATGAACCCGTTGCTAGTCTTGATCCAATTGCAAGTGAAGAAATCATGGAGTTACTCAGGGAAATTTGCCGTCAAGATGGGATAACCATTGTAGCAAATCTTCATCAAGTATCCCTGGCTCTGCGCTACGCTGATCGCGTTATTGGTTTAAATAAAGGACGTGTGGTCTTTGATGATTCCCCACAGGCTTTATCTAACAACAAGAACACTTTACGCACAATTTATCAGAGGGAGGATGGTAGTGTAGATGATACCTTGGAAATGGCGGTTACCGACTAGACATGGATTTGTACCCCTATCCTGGGGATTGGGTTTGATTTTGCTGCTAGGGGCATTAGGGTCAACAGCAGTACTGATAGAATTGGATGTCTTACGGTTCCTAAAGTCAAGTGGTAATTTCTGGCAATTTTTTGGTCAATTGCTGACTATGCCAGATTGGACTTATATACCTAAATTATTACTGAAGATGCTGGAAACTATCGAAATGGGTATTGTTTCTACGGCGATCGCTCTTTTGTTTAGCTTACCTTTGGGAGTACTTGCAGCCCGAAATACCTCACCACACCTAGTTTTATATCATTGTATTCGCAATGTTCTCAATTTGATGCGTGCCTTACCGGAGTTAGTTTGGGCGTTGGTATTTGTTTCAGCTGTAGGTTTGGGGCCTCTGCCTGGGGTAATGGCACTTATTTTTGTGACAACAGGCTTTTTGGGGAAATTTTTGGCAGAAAGTATAGAAGTAGTGGATGTTAATGGAGTTACTGGGGTTAAGTCTACGGGAGCTGGATGGTTGCAAACCTTAACATTTGCAGTTTTTCCCCTCGCTTTACCAGATTTTATTGGCACTGTTCTTTACATTCTAGATCATAACGTACGAGCCGCAACAATTTTAGGGTTAGTAGGAGCTGGAGGTATTGGGTATGAGTTAGTGATGAGCATGCGGTTATTTAATTACGGTCGTTTGATATTAATTGTTGCAGCCATTTACATAGTGGTGACAATATTGGATCGCTTTTCTGATGTGATTCGGAGTCGGGTTATTTAGTTAATTACTTATTACTTTTATCTACCTTGAGGTATATTGATGTTTAATTCGTCATTGAAATTATTAGACTTACCACCCGCTCCCAGAAATTGGGTTCCTTTGTGGATGAGTCTTGCTGTTTTCCTCATTGGAGTCATGATTTGGCATCTTGGACTATCTTTTGGCAGTGTGATCGTAGGTATTGGTAATATTTTTGAATATCTCAGTCGTTATCTTAATCCCGACTTTACTGATGGGCCAAGATATTTGATCCTGATGCTACAAACATTAGCGATCGCTCTTTGGGGTACAGTATTAGCTTTTCTTACCAGTTTTTTACTCGCACCTTTGGGAGCAAACAATCTCTCACCACACCCCTTAATTTATCAGCTTATCCGGGAGTTATTCAACTTTATGCGGGCAATGCCAGACTTGATGCTGGCGTTAATTCTGGTTATTATTCTGGGGCTGGGTCCAACACCTGGTATTCTAGCATTAGCAATACATACTTCGGGATTTTTAGGTAAGTTTTTTGCTGAGAGTATGGAACGAGTAAATGTAGGTATTTATGAAGGTTTACGTTCTACTGGAGCTAATATATCTCAAGTTGTTATCTTTGCAGCAGTCCCTTCAATATTGCCAGAGATAGTAGGATATACCCTTTACATCTTTGATCGAAATGTCCGAATGGCTTCGGTTTTAGGTTTAGTAGGAGCAGGTGGTATTGGTTTGGAACTTCACGATAATTTACGTTTATTTCGGTACAACCAATCTGCAGCACTGATTTTAGTGATCCTTGTTAGTATTGTGCTTATTGATTATCTTTCTAGTTGGATACGTCGGAGAATTAGCTAATGGAACAAGTCGATAATCAATGGTTACGGGCCCTTACAGCCCATGCTCCAGAAATAGTGATTCAACTAGCAGCTCGACTCACCGAAAGTTGGCAAGTTAGTTATGAAGCTGTTCCCCAAACAGGGTTGTCATTATTGCAACTACAGGATAGTGTATTGCACGAACCCTACTACTTGGGAGAAATTCCCTTATCAACGGCTTGGGTAAAGTTAAAAATAGGCAATGGGCAGAATTATGAAGGAGCAGCCCAAGTAATGAGTGATGTGCCAAATTTAGCCACATCATTAGCAATTTGTGATGCCATTTTTGTGAATAAACTGGAAGGATGGCAAGAGGTTGCAGATTTAATTGAAAGGGGACAGGTAATTCGCCAAGAAGAAGATAACTTGCGGGGGGCTATACTGGCAAAAACCAGAGTAGATTTTTCCTTACTAAATCAGGAGGAAAGCGATGCTGAAAGTTGATTTGCCTGGGATTTGGCAAGATGAAGTACAGCAGCAGATTTTCCGTCAGTTGCTCAATTGTATGAGCTTACCAGGGACAATTGCTGATTTGAGTTCATATCTGGGAGAAAGTACTGCTTTAATAGGAGTTTTAGCTGCTTTATTAGACAATACAGTGACTCTCCATGATACCCATGAATTAATTGGCCAAAGCGATCGCCATTTTTTAAATAGCCCTACTGCACCCCTAACAGAGGCACGTTTTATCGCAGTAGATGGAACTAATGCTCCTGATACCAACTTTAACCCTAGTTTGGGAACCCTTGCTAGTCCAGAATTGGGAGCAACAATTGTAATTCAAGGTCAGCACTTGGGAAGTGGTGAATTAACTTTAAGTTTAACTGGACCAGGAATTTTATCTGCCAAGGAAAACAAGGTAGCATTGAATGGGTTCCATCATGGTTGGTTTTCTCGCCGCCAAGAATGGATAAGTGCTTTTCCTTTGGGAATTGATCTGATTTTGGTGGATGTTACACAAGTAATGATTATTCCCAGAACAACCCAGACAATTTTAAATTTGGGATAACTCTAGGGTGGCTTGCTTACGACGTAGCGGGTTTACACCACTAGTCTTCTCCTAGCTAGTAAAATTTAGCAGAAATAAAGAGGATAAAAAAGTGGGATATGTTGCAATCAAAGGTGGAGAAACCGCTATTTCTGAAGCGATCGCTTTATTGGATTTCTTGCGGGCTAAGGATAGTAATGAACCTCCTTTATCAATTGGAGGCATTCAGCATCAGCTGCACGCACTCCATAGCCGAGTATTATCAGAAGGGGGAATATACCATCCCAAATTAGCAGCCCTAGCAATTAAACAAAATGCTGGAGATACTTTAGAAGCAGCTTTTTATCTGCGTGCTTACCGTTCCACCTGTCCTCGGATTGGTATTACCCCCCTGCAGAAAACCGAGCAGATGCGCTTAATTCGTCGTATTTCCGCTGCTTTCAAAGAAATACCCGGCGGACAAATGCTAGGTCCTACCTCTGATTATTTGCAACGGTTATTTAGATTTGAACTATTAGACGAATCTCCCCAACGCTTCCAGCAAATTGCCAAAACATGGTTGCACAACATACCAGATGAGTGTCTTCCTACTAGTTTCCCCAAAGTCCTGGATAGCTTGCGGGCACAGAATTTACTACCACCTGTAGAAACAAAACTCCATCAACCCTTTGATATTACCAGGGAACCCCTAGTATTTCCAGTTCCCCGTTCTGCAGCCTTAGCTACCATGTCTCGTGCTGAAACCGGTTCCCTATTAGGAATTGCCTATTCTAATATGCGGGGTTATGGTGATATTCACCCCACTGTAGCAGAATTACGTGTGGGTTATTTACCTGTACTACTACCCCATCCTATTTCTGGAGAATTGATGGAAGCGGGTGATGTGTTAATGACAGAGTGCGAAATTGTCGCCATGTACGAAGCACCAACTAAGGATAGCAAACCTACCTTTGGCTTAGGCTATGGTGCTTGTTTTGGGCACAACGAAGTCAAGGCAATTTCTATGGCAATTCTTGATCGTGCTTTGCAAAAAGGGCAGCAACAGGGAGTAGAAAATCCTTCAGAAGACCCAGAATTTGTCCTCCTCCATGTTGATGGGATTGAATCAATGGGATTTGCTTCCCATTACAAAATGCCCCACTATGTAACTTTTCAGTCTGATTTAGATCGGTTGAGAACGACCCAAAAAAAAGGAGAAAGCCTATGAATTCCATTGCCAAATCATTCCTTCCTGATATACAGCCTAATTTATTAGCAGTTAATTCCCAAGACCAGAGCCCCACCTATCAATTTGGGTTCCTCGATAGTTTTGCGAAAAAGGAAATTCGCCGTAGCTTACTCAAAGCTGTAGCTATTCCTGGTTATCAAGTACCCTATTCCTCTCGGGAAATGCCTATTGCCCGTGGTTTCGGCACTGGTGGCTTGCAAATTACCTTATCTCTTTTGGGCAAAGATGATGTTTTGAAAGTTATCGACCAGGGCAGCGATGAATCGGTAAATGCTGTAAATATCCGTAATTTTATCAGCAAAACTTGTCCGGGGGTATCCCTCACAAAACATACTCCTGAAGCAACTATCATTCAAACTCGTCATCGCATCCCTGAGTTTCCTCTCAAGTTAGGGCAGGTGTTAGTACTACAAGTACCTTACCCAGATCCATTGGTAATTGTGGAAGCTAGCGAAGCCAAGCGCAAACAAATGCATGGAGAAGGGGATTATGCTAGATTGTGGGTCAAACTCTATGAAGATATGGTTAAATTCTCTGAAATTACCATTTCTCATCGCTATCCCACTCGCATTAATGGACATTATGTTATCGATCCCTCTCCCATACCTCGTTTTGATGTACCCAAACTCCACCAATCTTTTGGACTACATCTATTTGGAGCGGGACGAGAAAAGAAAATCTATGCAGTGCCACCATTTACTGATGCTCAACCCCTATGTTTTGAGGATATTCCCTTTCGGGTGGAGAATTTTGACGATGTTGATGGCCGTCGTCGTCCCTGCCATCGTTGCGGTTCTACTACCAGCTTTTTAGATGAGTTTCTGGATGAGCAAGGTAATTGTATTTATCAGTGTTCTGATAGTGACTACTGTAACACAATGTTGATGCAAGCAAAGGAAGATAGTTATGCAACCAATTCTTGAAGTCCGGGAACTGAGTCAAATTTATGGTCCAGGTTGTCCAGCTTGTTTTACTTCTACTGGTGCCCAAGTTAATACTAATGTTTGTCCACATTGCGACACTGTTGTTGCTATGCAGCAAGTCTCTTTTGATTTGTATCCAGGGGAAATTTTAGGAGTTATGGGAGAATCTGGGAGCGGTAAATCTACTTTAGTAAAATGTCTTTATTTTGACCAAATACCTACAAAGGGTCAGGCTATATTTTGGGATAAAGGTAAGCCCCATAATTTATTTGAACTCAACGCTGCTCAACAGCGATGGCTGAGAAATCACTGCTTTGGCATGGTATATCAAAACCCCCATTCTGGGTTGAATTTTCAAGTTTCGGCAGGAGGTAATATTGCTGAAAGATTGTTGATGTCTGAAATGCTTAACTATGGTGTTATTCGCGATCGCGCCCGTTCTCTTCTCAGTCGCACTGAGGTATTGATAGAGCGGATGGATGAACTACCATCTAATTTTTCGGGAGGAATGCAACAGCGAGTGCAAATTGCCCGTGCTTTAGCAACCGATCCCCCCCTTTTATTTTTAGATGAGGTGACAACAGGTTTGGATTTGTCAATACAAGCAAAAATTCTGGATTTAATTCTAGAAATTCAACAACAGCTTAGGGTGGCTATGATAGTTGTTACCCACGATTTGGGCGTGATTCGGCTCTTGACATCACGGACTTTGGTAATGAAGTACGGACAAGTAGTGGAAACTGGATTAACTGATCAGGTTTTAGAAGATCCCCAACATGCTTATACTCAGCAGCTAGTATCATCAGCTTTATAAATAACTATGTTGAATTCAAAAGCCCAACAAGCAAGAGTTTTATCAATCAAAAATAATTCTCCTTCAGACTTAATTTTACAAGTGAAGGAGCTGACCAAAAACTTTAACTTGCACGAACAAGGTAAAATTTTACCTGGTATCCCAGCAATTTCATTGACTGTGAAGTCTGGACAGTTAACCGCCTTAACAGGAGTTTCGGGAGCGGGAAAATCTAGTTTATTGAAATGTATTTACCGCAGTTATTTGCCTCAGAGTGGAGAAATTCATTATTATACAGCAGAAGGAAACTGGATTGATATCGCTACTGCTAAAGAATATGAAATCCTAAATTTGCGGCGCCAAGAAATCAGTTTTGTTACCCAGTTTTTGCATTGTCTGCCTCGTCAAACAACTCTGGATGTGGTAGCTAGACCCCTATTTGATTTGGGATATGAACGTTCGGAAGCTAGGAATAAAGCAGCAATCTTATTAAAAAAAATGCAGTTACCAGAAAGGTTGTGGACAATTTCTCCAGCTACTTTTTCAGGAGGGGAAAAACAGCGAGTTAATTTAGCTCGGGGAATAGTGTCGTCTCCTCGTTTGCTTTTACTGGATGAGCCAACAGCTAGTTTGGATGCAGATACCAGTCAGTTAGTTATTGAGTTGATTCAAAGTGTTAAACAAATGGGTGCTGGAATACTTGCGGTTTTTCATTCTCCAGAGTTAATTAATATCTTAGCTGATAATGTGGTAATGGTTGAATCAGGTTAAATAATTTGAGGGAAAGTAAACATTAAAATGTTAGTTCTTATGAAGTTTTATATTGGTTTGATGAAGCAGTTAAGCAATTGTGAATGAGTAAATTATTTAATCCAAAATCTAAAATTTTCTAGAAGCTATGAAAACTTATCTTACCCACTGTCGTTTAATTACTAATAATGCAGTTGTTGATGATGCTGCTGTGTTAATTGAAGATGGATATATTGTCGCTATCAATCCCGAATTTACTAACAATGTTGAATCTATTTCCCTAAATGGTCAATATTTATTACCTGGGTTAGTAGATCTTCATTGCGATGCCATTGAAAAAGAAATTGAACCTCGTCCCAATGCTTTTTTCCCTATGGATTTTGCGATCGCTCAAATAGATCGAAATAATGCTGCTGTTGGTATTACCACACCTTTCCATGCTATCTCCTTTGCCTATGAAGAATTTGGCCTTCGCAACAATGAAAAAGCAGCTCAAATTGTGCGTTCCCTCCACAATTATCAGCCCCAAGCATTAGTTAATAACCGGGTCCATTGTCGCTACGAAATTACCGACCCTACAGGGCTACCCATTTTGCTTAATCTGTTGCAGTCAGATGACATTCATTTGATTTCTTTTATGGACCATACTCCAGGACAGGGACAATTTAAAAATGTGCAAGCATACCAGGATTATTTGGCCCGCGCATACAACAAATCTGCTACAGAAGTCGAAGCAATAGCCCTCAAAAAAATCGATCAAGGAGCAGATGCTCTGGAACGGGTAAAAACTTTAATTTCCAAAGCTTTATCTTTAGGAGTACAAGTTGCTAGTCATGATGATGATAGCCCAGAGAGAATTTCTAGTATGCAGGCTTTGGGAATACATCTTAGTGAATTTCCGATCAATCTTGAAACGGCCCAAGCTGCTAAAAAAGCCGGACTCCAAACCATATTTGGTGCCCCTAATTTACTACGGGGACAAAGTCAGAGTGGTTCAATAAAAGCCATAGATGCAATTAAACATCACGTGGGAGATATTCTTTGTGCAGATTACTCACCTGCAAGTTTGCTGGCAGCAGCATTTCGAATTCCTGAATTACTTGGTTGGTCATTACCAGATGCAATAGCCCTTGTTACACACAACCCTGCACAAGCTGTAAATCTTAGTGACCGCGGTGAAATTGCTATAGGCAAACGGGCTGATTTAATTGTTGTACAGTGTCCTCATGGCTTTCCTCAAGTAACAACTACTTGGGTTGGGGGGCGAATTGTTTACCAATGTCATTACTCAAGATAAACAGATTTATTTGTAGAAATTTGCTAGATGAGATTTGCTTGATAATTGATACCAATGTGAGTATCTTTTTTTAATAGGACTTACAGAGCAATCATATATATAGCGTATTTTTGGCTATAATTTCAGATATTAACACTAATTATAGTGTCTTTGCATAAGTCCTGTTGAATTTAGTATTATATTATTAAATTTGACTTTAATGCATTAGTTAATTTAATAATGACTAACTTTTCTTGGACTAAACAATAGTATCCAGTAGCTCCTATAAACTATTTAGATGCTTCTCATCCAACCCCCATAACTTTACTTGGTAAAAAGCTAGTAATTTGGAGAGACAAACAGCAAAAATGGATAGCAATGGATGATACTTGTCCCCATAAATTGGTGCAGTTATCTTTAGGAACTATTAATCAGAATGGAGACCTAATGTGTCGCCATCATGGTTGGTGTTTTGATGGAGCAGGTAAATGTACAAATATTCCAATGTTGAGTGATGAAAAGGCTTTAAAAACTGCTTTTAATAGTAAGCGATCGCAAGTACAAATATATCCGATTCAAGTCCAACAAGGATTACTTTGGGTATGGCCAGATAATAGTTATACTGCTTTTGAAGATTCCACTTCAAAACAGCCTGCTGTGATGCCAGAATGTAAACTTGATAGCTCTTCAACAGATTGGTTTATGTTAGAAGTTCCTGTTGGTTATACTGTCTCTCTTGAAAGTAGTTTTGATCCTTCTCACTCCCAATTTTTGCATGAAGGAATTGCGGGTTTTTCTCCAGAAAGAGCTATTCCTATGGAACATTTTGAAGTATTCGGAAAAATGTCTGCTGAAGATGGTTTTACCTTAAAACATTCTGGTTATAATGTTTTTAACAAAGATATGGATGCTATGCGAAAATTTACCCCGCCCTGTTCTAATACAACAATTTATGAATATTCTAATGGTAAATCTGCTTTATTTCAATTGTATTTTGTGCCCACTAAACCAGGTTATTGTAAATATATTACTAAGTTTATTTTTGATGCAGTTCCTAAAAAAAATAACTTCTGGATGGAGCTACTACCAAAGTATTTACTTACTGGCTTACAACACTCATCTAATAATAAGTTAAGTAACCAAGATTTATCAATGATGTACTCCCAAGCTGTTAATGAATCAGCACGAAATCAAACTTGGCAAAAATCTTATTTCATGCCCGCATTATCTGATGTTGGTATAGTTACTTTTCGTAAATGGTTAGATGAATTTGCCGGGGGAAAACCTGAATGGGAAGGAGTTATAGAAACAGGTTTTAAAGAATTAAATGATGAAGAATTATATGACCGCTGGCACAGACATACAAAGCATTGTCCTAGTTGTCGAAAATCTTTAATTTTGATAGAGAAAATCCAAGATTTTTGTCAAAATTTTACGGTAGTTTTAGCACTTTTTGCCTTGTTGCTAATAGCAATAAATTTGCCAACAAAAATTATTTTTATCCCTGTTTTACTAGCGCTATTAAGTTTTATTTCTTCTTATAAATTAGACTTAATACGACATAGTTTTCTCAGCAGTATTCCGAAAAAAGGTTTACCTGTAGTCAAATTGTATTAGAACAGTAGATAACCGAAAGTCGTAAAAATCCCAAAAGAATGTGACAGAAGAGAGTCTGCTTGGTTTATCTTCAGTATTTAAGTGTGAAAATTCCATCCTAGAGTTGATATTGTTTTTGTTCATGGGCTGGCTGGCTACCCCTGGGGTACATGGCATCCTCAAGGTAAAAAAATAATCAAAATTTGGACTTTTGGCCCTTTTGCTTGAGGGAATATTTACAGGCAAATGAAATAGCTGTTAATATCCGGACTTTTGGATATGATGCGCCTCGCTTTGGATATGTTGGTGAGGTAATGCCTCATTTTGACTTAGTAAGTAATCTATGGGAATATCTAGATATTAACGATATAAGTAATCGCCCTTTAATACTTATCACTCACGGTATGGGTGGTCTAGTTGTTAAAGATTTAATTCGTACTGCTCAAAATTTTGATGATAAAAAAGCTATTATCCAACAGACTCAAGGAATAGTTTTTTTGTCTACTCCCCATCAAGGTTCACATTTGGCTAATTTAATTGATAATTTTTATTCCTTGACAAAAACGACAGTTAATGTTATGCAATTGAGAACATATGGGCCTCAGTTACGGGACCTGAACGAATGGTATCAACAAAATATTGAAAAATTGAATATTAAAACTCATGTCCTTTATGAAACTAAGCCTATGGCTGGGGTTGTGGTTGTAAATTGGGAACTACTCGAACCTCTGCTAGGGAAACGTCTCTCAACCAGGGCCAAAACCAAATGCTAATCTCACAGAAGCAGTAAGTGGTATATTCTATATCTTTTAGTCTGGTTCTCATTGGGGTTCTTTGCCCTAGGAGCTACCACCTTGGCAAACTGTGTCAAAAAAATTTCGTAAATGGCACGGATATGGCGTTTGGGAAAAAATCAATCATACTCTACGGCGAGAGACAAGAGTCCAAAAAGCACGAAATCAAGAATTTACTTTAGCAATTCTTGATTTTGATATGGTAAAAGCCATAGCAAAAAGGGGGAAGTATATGGCTTAGATGGTGGTAAAAAAGTAAAAGAATCTAAGGGTCATATCTTGGTTGATACTCAAGGAATAAATAGTACTAGGAGTAGTGGTAAGTGAGGCAAATATGGGAGAAATCTTAGGGGCTAAAGCCCTGGTGATGGAACAGGGTGAAAATATTCTAGAAGGACGAATTAGTTTCTGCTGAGTCTGGTTATAGAGGAGCGAAATTGGCGATGGCGATCGCAGACCTGATTTCAGCAGGAGTCGAAATAGTCAAGGGTAATACTCAACAATTTAAAGTCTTACCTAGAGGATAGACAGTAGAGAGAACTTTTGGATGGCTTCAGAAGTAACCTTTAGCTGTGGAGTATGAACAACTACCTCAGATAAGTGAAGCTCTAATTTAGACTGCAATGATTAGATTGATGTTAGGAGGACCTGGTACTAAAAACTCAGGCCCTTCTTAAGATTTGTTTGACAAATAGTTTCTCATCTCAGATTATTCATAACATTTATTTCAAATGCTTTAGTAGAAACTAATACTCTAGATAGTCAACTTCTAGAAAAAAAAGTCAAAATTTGGCATTATTTCAAACTTGCTGATTTATAAAGTAAATATGAAGTGCCTGAACTCTTTACTATACTTAAGCTTGGTAGTAAGTTTAATTAATTTTTGCCAAATTACTGAAAGCTCAGTTTACCAATCATCTCCCAGAGTCTTTTTAAATCCTTAGTTTAACTGTACTATTTTAAACTTCTGTTTTTGCTACACATATAGTATAATTATAGTTTATTAATTATTCATAATTTTAAAAAGTAGTTTTATAGGTAAAGCTTCCAGATTTTGTCTAAAAATTTTCATAATTTGCTGATTTTTAACTAATAGTAGGGAAGCTCAAACTAAACTCTAATGATAAAAAAAATAAGGTCTCAAAGCTTTGGCTTCAGCCAGAAGTACTCTGATAGAAATTCTCTATTAGTCTTTAAAAAGTAACTCAGAAAAATTATGAAAGAACATCATGATAGACTATAAATCCACTTTTTTGATTATTACATGGTTTACTTTCTTTTGCTTTTCTCCCACTGCGAGTAGAGCGACAATTGATGATTCCAGCATAGGTAAATTTAGTAATCGTACCTTGAAAGAAACAGAAAACGTACAAGAATCTCATCAAGTTAATTTTCTAGTTCCTCTATATATTGCTCAAGATGGTGACTCAAAAGCTAAGGAATATCAAAATAAAAAATCAAATTCTTCTGATTCAAAAGTACTATTACTAATTAGTTCTATCCTCAAAGCTTTAGGAAATCAAAAAACACTATTTCTTTTGATAAGTATAATATCTGTTCTAGTCACTAGCATAGCGGTTTTCCTTTTACTCAAGTTGTTTGACGATAATGAGCCTAAAGATTTAGATCCAGAGGAAATATCAGAAGTAAATTCATCTGATTTAAAAAATAACTATCCTCAACTCAATAGCCAAAAGTCCTCAGTATCTTCCGAAAACTATTCCGTGGCTTATACTGAAAATTCTTTAGATTATTTTGTTCCTGAAGCACAAAAAGACTTAGGGGAAAATACTTATGTACCAATTCCCCAAAATAGCTCCAAATCACATTATCAATATCAAGAAATTGAAGCAGAAACATTTCCTATAGTTGAGAGTAATTCTTCTATAGATCGCAAAGAAGATAATAACTATGAGCAAAAAGAAACTCAACTAAATTCATCAAAAACAATTGATAAAAATTATATCGTTCAAGATTCTAACTTTGACAATATTACTCACAAAAATAATTATTCTTGGCCTGAAGTTAATATTGTTGAGCAGTTGATTCACGAATTGCAAAATTTTGATCCTAATAAACGACATCAAGCTATTTGGAAGCTTGGTCAAAAAGGAGATTCTAGAGCTGTTCAACCATTAGTTAATTTACTCATAGATTCTGATTCTAAACAGCAAAGTTTAATTTTAGCAACTCTCTCAGAAATTGGTACTAGAACATTAAGACCAATGAATAGAGCTTTAGCAATATCACTACAGAATGATAATGCTGAAGTAAGAAAGAATGCTATCCGAGATTTAACACGAATTTATGAGTTAATAATTCAAAGCACCAACTTATTACAACAAGCAGAGTATGACTCAGATCCAGAAGTTGAAGAAACAGCAAAATGGGCTTTAAAAAAGTTAAATAGAACCAATATAAGATGAAGGGAATAGAGAATAGGAAGTAGAATATTGACTTGATCAAATAGTAATGGTTGAGACAAAATTCCAAGTATTTGAGGTACAAATATTAGGTAGTCCTGTATAGTAATGCTAAGAGACTGTTTGTCAAAAAAAAGCTAAAGATGGCCATGAAAAAGGATTGAAGGTAGGAAAATCAAAAAAATAATGATCACTGTCAAATAACTATCGTGAAAATCTTTAGCCATAGCTCTAAGCCCTCGTGAGTGGGAACTACTCGAACCTCTGCTACCGAAACCTCTTTCAACGAGGGCTAAAACCAAATGCTAATTTCACAGAAGTAGTAAATAGTATATTATATCAGGACTTACGTAAAGACAATATATATAGCGTATACTAAAGAGACTGATCGGTCTATAATTTATAGCGATCGCCTGAAAAAAACATGATCATAACTAATACTAAACATAGGATAGTATAATTACTTTTAGCTCTATGATATATGAACCTATCCCACTAATAAAATGCGATTAATCCAAATATTTATAGTGGCGATCGCTACAATTGCTTCAATACAAGCAGAAATACGCTCCCTTTGTACAACTAGGCAACGATATTTAGGTTGATACTAGGCAAAACAACCCTCTTATTAAAAATGAGGTACAGAAAATTTGATCGCATTTCCTAGTTTTTTTTGCCTTTCCAAAGTCGTTTTAGCATTTGAAGTCTAATCCCTCTTCCATACCTTGCTTATCTTTGTCGTTGACAATGATATCCTTTCTCAGTGGCAATGACTTAGAATTCTTTACGTGGACGACCTCCTTTATCAGTTTTCAGATTCGTACTATCAATTTACCGGAATTAGCTGTTATTTTTCATTGCCATTAGCAGGGGTAGTACAGTTAGCTACTGGTTATCCATTTCCTAGGATCAAAGTATAAATTCAAATCCCCTTCCCTTTATGGCAGCAAGCTACATCCTCTCCTTCACCCTGACAAAGGGGAAAAATAGCCCTCCACGGCTGCGGAGCCATAATTGATTAGTCCTTAGTTTTCTGCAATTCCTAAAATTCGTCCTTGTAGGTATTTGAGAGTTCCATCTTCTTCCCAACGCTTCAGCCATCTGTGTGCTGAACCCTTGGAAGCCCAAATCTCTCAAGTTGTTACATAACAACAACGATAACCTGTTATTTAGGCAGTGAGAAGGATATGATTGTAAATATGGAAATGGAGTATGAGGCATATCTTTACCTCTTTTTTCTGGTGAAATAGGAAAAATATCTTCAAATAATTTCCATTCTATGTCACTTAATCCTTCAAATATAGCTGAGATATTCTTTCAATTTACCATAACTGAGTAAGGCTTATCGTGGAATAGGCTTTGGGAGTAATGTAATCAATATTTTACCTCTGGTTGACGAGTTCCATTTTCTCTGTTTTACTTCCCCATTGTTTTATTTTAATTTTTTTTTACAGATACTCTCTAAAATATCAAGTTTCAAAAACTTTTTATGACTAATTATCAGTAATATAATATAACTACTGACTGCATTAACTGATTCTCAACAATACTCTCCTCAACACATCTTGACTTACCTTATCTGTCACTGTAACTGATCCTATTCCAGTAGGTAAAACAAATCGTACCTTACCTGCTTTTACCTTTTTATCTGTCTGTAAAGAAACCAAAATATCATCAATATCCAAGCCATCCGGAAGTTTGGTTGGCAAACTAGCTTTTTCTATCAAGACTAACTGACGGCGATCGCTCTGCTCATCCCACATTCCTAACTCTAATGCTAACCCACTTGCTGCCACCATCCCAATACTGACCGCCTCACCATGAGTCACCGCGGTATAACCAGTCAAACTTTCCACTGCATGACCTATGGTATGACCGTAATTCAAAATTGCTCTTAACCCAGATTCTTTCTCATCTTTTGCTACCACATGTGCTTTACTTTGGCAAGACTTAATCAAGATTTCCTCTAATAACCCTGGTGTTAAATTGTTAATGTCATCAAGACTCTGACTATTTTCCATTTGAAAAAACAACTCGGCATCCCATATAACTCCATATTTGATCACTTCTGCCATCCCTCCCCGAAATTCTCGCAAGGGTAAAGTCTTTAGTACCTCTGGATCAATTAAGACTAACCGTGGTTGATGGAAAGCACCGATAAGATTTTTGCCTTGAGGATGATTAACTCCTGTTTTTCCACCAATAGCAGCATCGACCATCGCCAAAAGAGAAGTAGGAACTTGTACTACATTCAAACCGCGTAACCAAGTTGCCGCAGCAAACCCGGTCATATCCCCAACTACTCCACCACCAAGAGCGACTATTGTGGAAGAGCGTTCGAGACGGTGTGCTAAAGCTGCATCATAAATACAGTTAAGGTTTTGAGGAGTTTTATATTCTTCTCCTGAGGGGAGAATGCAGTCCGAGACATCAAAACCGGCTTCTTGGAGTGAGATAATTGCTCTTTCGCCATAATGAGCAAATATTTCTGGGTTGGATACCAGCAAGACCTTTTTTCCCAGGTTGAGGGATTCCATTTTTCTGCCAAGTTGGTCGAGGTGGCCTGAAGCGATCGCTATTTCATAGGATTTTTGGGGAAGTTGAACAGTGATGGATGCCATAAGTGGTTTAGAACTTTGCTATTTTGAACATTAAGTATTAAACTTAATATTATAATTATATTAGCTATTTTGGAGAAAATTTAATGACTGTTGAAGGAATTATTGCTTTTTTTGGGATTTTTGTTGCTGCTTTAGGTGTAGCTGCAGTTCTGATGTTTGGCTTACGTATTGTGAAGTTAATTTAGAATTCTAAAACTTCTCCCGTTAGACTTTTTTAGTAGTTTGACGGGGGTTATTAGAATATAGAGGTGAAATATGCCTAGTAAAATTCTAAGTACAGGACAAAAAGCTTGACTTTCTAATGGAGGAAAAGGCTTCATAGAAATTAAACCATAAGGTCCATGAAACCTGAAGATTTGGGAGATTATTTGACTACAAAAAAACTCTAAATTACCACTTTTGTTGGCATGGAGCCAGAATCAAATTTCTCCCTTTATTTATCTAGGCTATATTTCAAGTAGAAAGTATTAACCAGGCACAAATAGCAACTGCCTGAAATCAGGTTTGCGATCGCCATCACCAACTTCGCTTTTATATAACCAGACTCAGCCGAAACTAATTCGTCCTTTCTTTAAGTTGTCACGACTGTAGACATCAATTAGTCTAGAATTTTATCAAAAGGCTAGCAGTAAAAATAGGAAAAACTATTTACATAGTCAAACATCAGTTACTCTCAGACTAGTTGAGCTAATAATTGAAGAAGCCCACAATAAAATTTAGGGCTCGCAATGATTTTGTAGTTATTTTTTACTCTAGTTTTAACAATAGTGATTTTGTATCTACTCAATATGATGGGGTAGGCAATGATTTATAG
>ENA-UENX01000322-UENX01000322.1-marine-metagenome-genome-assembly--contig:-NODE-322-length-23724-cov-3.592968_pt1 | contig 23724 bp, 17 predicted proteins | sample MGYA00237875_ERZ529327 | MGnify/ENA primary metagenome ERZ529327 (study PRJEB26372, sample SAMN05368347) | marine metagenome | biome: cultured habitat; feature: ocean water; material: water; isolation... | reverse complement strand
CCTGTCTACTCGGCGCAAGCCAGGTAGAGAAAATCTTGTGATAGCGTGGCAGTTGCATTAGTGCAGAATTATCTCTGCAAATTGCGAAGCTGCGGAAATACTTTAAACACATGAAAAAATACGGATTAGCTTTATTACTCTTGGCCTTGCTATGTTGGAGTGAACTTCCTTTAGTAGCACAGGAACAGTCTGCGCAAGATCTTTTCAAAGAATTACAATTTAGGAATATTGGACCCACACGAGGTGGACGAGTGACCACCGTAGCTGGAGTGGCCTCAGAAAAAGCCACCTTCTATATGGGAGCCACAGGCGGAGGTGTTTGGAAAACGGAAGACTTTGGGGCTAGCTGGTACAATGTATCGGATGGCTTTTTCAGTACGCCTTCCATTGGAGCGATTCGTGTTGCGCCTTCAGATGCCAAGACCATTTATGTTGGTACCGGCTCTGATGGTATTCGTAGCAATGTTATTACGGGGAAGGGAGTTTATAAATCGGTGGATGCCGGTAAAAGCTGGACACATGTGGGCTTGGAAAAAACAGGCCAGATTGGAGCAGTGGAGGTTCACCCAGGTGACCCCAATGTTGTCTATGTAGCAGCCATCGGGCAAGCCTTTAACTCGAATAAAGAAAGAGGTGTCTATCGAACCAAGGATGGGGGAAAGAATTGGGAGCAAGTGCTATACGTGTCAGATACTACGGGAGCAGTGGATTTGGAACTTCACCCCACTAACCCCAATATTATCTATGCTTGCATGTGGCGAGGAGAAAGAAAACCTTGGACCGTGATCAGTGGAGGAAAGGAAGGGGGAGTATATAAGTCCACGGATGGTGGGGATACCTGGGATAAACTCGGTAATGGCTTACCGAATGGCCTATTTGGAAAATCTGATTTGGCAGTATCCGCAGCAGCACCGGATCGAGTATATGTCCTGATTGAAGCGCCAGTGGGAGAGGGGGGCGTTTATCGCTCTGATGATGCGGGTGCAAGCTGGAAGTTGATCAGTACCAAAAAAGAACTGCTAGACCGTCCTTTTTACTATTGTAACTTGGACGTAAGTCCACAGGACCCGAATACACTGTATGCCTCTGCTACCGGATTTTGGAAAAGTACAGATGGAGGTAAGAGCTGGCAACGTAAAAGAACGCCACACGGAGACAATCATGATATTTGGATCAACCCTTCGGATTCTAACCTATACATCCAAGCCAATGACGGTGGCGCCAATGTAACCTTGAATGGCGGTAGGACCTGGTCGTCTCAAATCAACCAACCTACAGCTGAGCTATATCAGGTGGAAGTGGATGATCAATTCCCATATTGGGTATACGCAGGTCAGCAGGATAATTCTACGATCAGTTTGCCGTCCTTGCCACCCTACAGTTCTATTGGTGGTACATCCAGTTATTGGATGGCAGTAGGGGGGTGTGAAACAGGGCCTGTTGTGCCAAAGCCTGGGAATCCTGATATCGTATATGCCAATTGCAAAGGCCGCTTCGGTGTATACAATAAGAAGACTGGTCAAGAAAAGCAGTACTATGTGGGCGCTTCCAATATGTACGGCCATAACCCCAAGGATTTGAAATTCCGTTTCCAACGGGTTTCTCCGATCCATGTCTCCCCACATAACCCAGATGTGGTTTATCATACCTCACAATACGTTCATAAAACAACCGATGATGGGGTAACCTGGGAGATTATATCTCCGGATCTTACGGCCTTCGATCCAGCTACACAGGTGATTTCAGGAAGTCCAATCACAAGAGATATTACGGGCGAGGAATTTTATAGTACGATCTATGCGATCCGTGAATCTGCCCTAGAGGAAGGTGTGATTTGGGTGGGAGCAAATGACGGTCCAGTGAATGTAACCAAGGATGGCGGCAAAAGCTGGAAAAATGTTACGCCGAAAGAATTGGGGCCAGGCGGTCGGATCGATTGCGTTGAACCTTCGCCTCACCAGGCGGGCAAAGCGTATTTTACTTCCTTAAGATATCAATTAGGAGACTGGAATCCCTATATCTACAAAACAACAGACTACGGTCAGACCTGGGAACTTCTTTCTGATGGGACCAACGGTATTCCCGCAGACCAACCTGTGCGAGTGGTTCGAGAGGACCCAGCAAGAGAAGGTCTGCTATATGCTGGAACGGAGTTTGGTCTATTCATTTCTTTTGATGACGGCAAAAACTGGCAATCTTTTCAACAGAACCTACCAGTCACACCGATCACAGATATAAAAGTACATCAAGGTGACCTCGTGATGTCAACGATGGGGCGCTCCTTCTGGATTTTGGATAACTTAAGTGTACTCCACCAATTACCAACAGATTTGGAGGTGACAGAAATTGAGTTATATAAGCCACGAGACACGCACCGCATGCGCTATGGCGGCGGCTTCAGACTGACAGGTGATGGCGTTTCTTATCCCGCTCCTTCCTTGATGATTGACTACTACCTACCTGGTCAAACAGATCAAGATCTTTACTTAGAAATTCTGGACGAAGAGGGCAAAGTGGTCCAAGGTTTCAGCAGCGGTGATCCAGGGCAAAATCAGAAAGATGGTGAACCCAGTATGGCTACCGGCTTCTTTCTACCCGCGGGGAATCCTAAGCTTCCCAATGAACCTGGACTACATCGTTTCAATTGGAACCTCCGTCACCCAGGTGCTCAGCTGGGTAGTCGACGCGGTAGAGGCGGCCCCATGGTTAAACCGGGAGAGTACACGATCAAGATGAAAGTAGGAGATCAAACTTGGGAGCAAAAGGCTAAAATCAAGATAGATCCTCGAGTTGCTGAGGCCGGCGTGACGCAGGCTGATTTAGCAGAACAAGAAGAATTAGGCTTGAAATTGGTAAAGCTCCAAGAGGCTTCTCGCCAACTGGCCAATCAGATCAAGCAGCGCAAGAAGGAGTTGAATAAGATGATTAAAGAAAGCACCGATGCTGAACAGAAGAAGAGATATCAGAATGAGCATGATAAAGTGACGGAGAGGGAGAAACAATTGGTCACAAACAAGGGACGCTATCCACAACCCATGTTGATTGATCAAATCAATTACCTTTCTTCTATGATCAATAGAGCAGATCAAAAGCCAGGTAAAGATGCTCAGGATAGATATAAAGAACTGAAAGGCTTATTGGATTCCTTGAAAGAGGATGTATTGCCGTAAAAGAAAAACTAGAGGGAGGAGCACTTCGTTGTCAGATACTAGATACCAGTGTCTGACATCTGCCCTCTCCTGGCACATCTCCTATCTGGCTTCTTCCATCTGTCCTCTTCCTTCTTCCCTCACATCCCCCTACCCCAATACCTCTTGCAAGATCAAATGCGAATGAATCTCCTGCAGATGTTCAACATGTAGCTTGTAATAGTCAAGTAGGTGCCGGATCATCTGTTGACGTTCCGATCGCTGCATACTTACTTGATGACAATTATGAAGTTGTGCATCTAAGAGTTGTCCTATCCGTTCACTATAAAGTTCATCAAGATAATGATGGTGAGGAGGTACTTTATCGGTAAATACTCCTTCTTGGAGATCGAATAGAGGCGTTTCTTGACAAAAGTTCCCACCGGGGATAAAGCCTAGAAAGGCACTTAATTCAATCATGAACTGAAGATGTATATTGGAAGTACTTTCTGGTGTTTGATCCAACCAAAGAAAACTATTCCAGAGAAATTGGAACAGCTCTGGATTAGGCGTCGCTTCCTTAATGGTCTTTCTTGCCAACTCAGCCATGAATAAACCAATCACTCCCTTACTAAGATCGAAAGGGATACCTTGGAAGACGTGCCCCGCCCGAATCTCCTTGATCCGATTCAGTTCTTTATCCTCCCGTTCATATACAACCAGATCGACCATCGACATCACCTGCAGCAAGCTGGCCTTACCCTGCCCCTTTTTAGATCTAACTCCACTGATGATGTATTTTCTAAGGCCTTTTTCTTCCGTATAAATATCCACAATCAAACTAGTCTCAGAATACTTGATCGCTTTGAAGATAATGCCCCGCGTTTTGATGAGCATACAGTCTCTCTTTTGTCAGAAAATGTCAATGATTGAGCGTGTTAGACAGACATAATAACACATTTATCTAGGAATATGTTAAAGTTATCTAAATAAGGGTACCTGAATGCGACCTTTTTGACCTAAAAGCGGTCTATTCTTATAAAAAGGAAACCATACCCAAAAAACCATTTTGAACCCAATATTATTTAAACCTGACTGTTAAACCTAAACCATGAAATCCTTAATCACTCTGATGTTCGTAGTCACGATGGCTTTTTCGGCCAGCGGCGACCCTTATTTACTCGATTGTTGTACTTCCGAAGAAACCAGCGTGGATAGTGGCTTAATTGAAGATAGTCCGGAAACGGCTATTCAACGCAATGTAAAAGCCAGTATGATCGGTACCTGGGAAAGTACTGAATACCCTTTCGCTGTTAAAAATGACAAAAAGAAAGGACGTAAAGAAGGTGCTTTTCTTCTGTATACCTTCTCCCCAGATGGTACCTATTCCATCAGCTACGGAGACGCCTCTTCGAAAGTAGAAGAAAAAGGAATTTGGAAGATTAGTTCCAATGGTAAGAAGATTCAACTGTTGGCAGAAAATGCGAAAAAGCGCCAAACGATCTTGATCAAGTATCTAGAATTTGATGAATTGGTGTTACAGCATGCAGCCGTACAGCGCGTTAAACCATTCAGTCCAGGAGACAAGAGCGTGTTCTTCCATAAGTCGTAAACCTTGGAAGAACAAAGAATTACACTACTGAAGTTTCCAAAACTTCAGAAGTGTAATTCATAAAACCTACCATTCCTCATCCTCCAGTTTCGGAGGTTTGTAAAACCGCTTTGTAAATACTCTTTGCTTTTGCCGCTCCAAGACGAGACGAGCCAAACCTATGTTCGCCATTTCTGGGGCGGCAGGGGAAAGCGCCGCATCCACCTTCCTTTCATCAATATCCAAGCGATACATCAAGCTCAAGAGAAACTCCAATCGATGCTCTAGCATATATGCTATCTGATGAGCCAAGGCTTCAAAGAGCTGCTCTTCTGTAATGCCCTCAGGGTTCCCTTCTATCTCAAAGTCTCGCGCAATCAGGGCTGTTGTATTCTTTAAATCTATTTCATCCATGTGGTGGCAAATTACGAAGCTTACCGGATTGAGTCAATCTTTGAGCGTTATACTTGTTATCTCATCTTATTTTCCCTCTTCCTTCTAGAAAATCACATAAAATATTCCTTGCCTATTGACATTACGACAGTTGTCGTATATGTTTGTACGACATTTGTCGTAATAAATATGCCGGCCATGAATTACCTTTTCACCTTCGTTGAATTAGAAGCTTTTGTATGGACACTATTGCATAGCCTCTGGCAGTTTACCTTGATTGGTATGCTAGTAATATTCATTAATCGTCGGATGAATAAGGTCAGTGCACTATCACGGTATTGGGTGTTGGCGATGGCCTTGTTGTGTATGCCTTTGGTTAGTATAATTACCTATCATCTAGTGAAACCCCATGAGATTCCAGAGCATGCTGTTGTAGCACCGCTCTCGGTGGATTCCAAGGTAATCCCAGATCAAGAAATCAAAGTGGCAGGAACTAATTCATTGGGGGCAAAACAAATAGTAGAGCAATGGATCTCTAGCCATGCCTTCTATATATTCTTGTTTTGGGCTTGTGGGATATTGGTGCTGGGTATTCGTATGCTGATGGGGCAGTTACAGCTGCTTCAACTGCGCTCTTGGGGACAAGTTGACTTGGGAATCCGGTGGCAAGTGCGACTGAGAGAGATAGGACAGCAACTTGGAATTAGGAAAAGTGTTCACCTTGCGGAATCCCACCTGGTCAACGAGCCCATTACCTTTGGTTTCTTAAGACCTATTGTTCTTCTCCCTGTGGGCTTAGTCAACGCGCTTTCGCAGCAAGAGGTAGAAGCAATCCTGTGGCATGAATTGGCTCACATCAAACGACACGATTATCTATTCAATCTGATACAAAGCTTATTGGAGACGCTTTTCTTTTATCATCCCATACTCTGGTTATTGAGTAAGGAGATTCGTGAAGTTCGCGAGGAGTGTTGTGATGATTTAGTACTCAAACAAGGTGTGAAACCGATGGTCTACGCAGAGAGCTTACTCCACCTCGCCCGATTAATTAACGCGCAAAATAATCAATTCGTTATGTCAACCAACAGTCTGAACAGTGCCATGAGCACACGTATTAAACGCCTCTTCTCACCTACTAGGACACCGGCTCGTCATAAACCTTTTACAGCCTTGATAGCAGTTTTGATGATCCTTTGCCTGACTGCCTATGCGGGAGTCAGTTTACAAGCACAAAGTCAAGTTAGCGTCGAGCTGGAGCAGATGAACGTTTTGTATCTTGATGTGGAACATCAGGTCACTGTAGCTGCTGAAGGGGTTCCAGCTGCCCAACTCAAAGTGACCAGTGAAAATTTGGAGATAATTTCCAAAGCCTCTGGAAAATATGTACTCAAGGGGAAAAAGTTAGGGGAAGCCATTTTGGAGATTAGTGGTCCAAATGGTAAAATCCGCGAGGCGAAGTATGAGGTTCGTCGATTTCCTGATGCTCTTCCCAGTTTAGATGGTGAAATGGGGGGAACCATTTGGAAATCTACCTTGGATAAACTAGATAGAATTGAACTATCGACTCCTACGGAATTCCCGAATCAATGTCGCCTAACTTCTTTTAATGTAACCTATGTCCGAAAGGGTCAAGACCCCGAAGAGGTGGTAAATCACACCGGGGTTTTTAGTGCGAGAACAAGGGAGTTGTTCAATAAAGCAGCTAAAGGTGATATTTATTACTTCGACCAGATGAAATGTCAATGTGGGACGGAAGCAGAGGAACGAAGCACGGCTGCCATGGTCTTCACCATTGCGGTAAAGGAAAAGAAAACTACAGAATAGGCCAACCATTGCTCTGATATATAAGCGGTCCTGACGAACCTACAGTTCCGTCAGGACCGCTCTCATACTACTTAAAGAGGCCCTTTAACACCTCAGCCAATTCCTCGGTACCCATATTGCGGTATAGAATCTTTCCTTCTGGATCTAAGAGTACATTTTGCGGCAAGGACATCACGAAGTAGTCGGATCCAATACCATTATCTTGATCATTAAGTTGAGTCCAGGGAAGCTCATCCTTGGCGATAGCTGCTTTCCAAGAAGCCTCCTTGTCTTTGATTCCGATTCCCAACATATCAAATTGAGCGGATTGATACCTGTTGTACAGCTTGACTAATTTGGGGTTTTCGGCTCTACAGGCGAGACACCAAGAAGCCCAGAAGTCAATGTAGAGGTACTTTCCTTTATAGTCTGCCAGGCTCACTGCGGTGCCATCCAGACTTGTCCCAGTGAAGGAAGGGGCTGCAGCCCCAATGGGGATGCCCTTCATCTTAGCTAAGCGTTCGACAAGAGATTTGGTCACGGGGATATGCGGCTTTTCGGCTTGCATCCGTAAGATCGTTTGTTCGATCATGGCTTGGCCTTTATTGGGGTCAATGTAGTCTAAGGCCCCATACACGGCCGTTGATGATCCTAGGTCATTCAGCATGGATTGTAGGTCTGCCACGAATTTTGGGAATAGTTGTCCTACCTGCTCTTGGATTTTTGCAAGGGTCGCTTGATCCTTCTCCTTCATGGCAGTTTCCATTTCTTTCTTTAGGTCTCCGAAATAGAAAGCTTCTCGTTCACGTAGCTTTTTGGGGAACTCATACAGCATCTTAGTACCCTTTGAACCTTTGATGCTGGGCTTCCACTGATCTCCGTCTCGGATGATGGTCAGCTGTATGGTCTCCGCAGTATCAACTGCCAAACGAATGGCCTGTCCTCCGATTTTAAGTTGATAAAGGTTGGCGGTTTGAAAAGGAGCTGACCACTGGAACTGGCCATTGGTATTAACCTTGATATTATCGATGGCTTCAAAGGATTCTGAGGGGAAACTAAAAGCCGCTAAGCTCAGGCTAGTAGGTAATGACTCCTGCTCTTCGAAGCTGCCTTGTATACTCCATTGCTTTGAGTTTTGTGCTGTCAAACTAAGGCTCAAAATGGCCAGACCAAAAAATAACAATCGGGTCTTTTTCATCATTGTTCTTTTTTGCCGCAAGTAACTTCAGTTGCGACTCAGAAGCGTTCGAAAACACGTTTTAGAACGGATTGTAGACCGGGAAAAGCGTTCGAAATTGAGGAGCAAAAATCCGAACGTTTGATTAGGAAGGCGTTTTGAATTGCTTCTTGTAGGCTGAGGGGGTCAGTCCTGTTCTTTCTTTGAATAGGGTATTGAAGGATGATTTGGAATTGAAACCCACGGCATACATTACTTCAAGGATCGTTTCTTTGGGGTCTTGAGGTTGTTGAAACCGTTGTTCTGCTTCGCTCAACCGATAGGAATTCACGAACTCGGCGAAATTCTGTCCGAAATATTGATTTACAATTTCTGAAAGTTGTCGGGAAGGAATTCCGAGCTGCGAGGCTAGATCCTGCACATTTAATTGGGGATTCAAGTAAGGCTTTTCTTTCTGCATCAGCTGCTGCAGGTGATTGATCGTCTGCTGGTGTGTTTGATAAGTTTGCACTCGACTAATTTCCTGTCGATCCACTTGATAAAGCTCCTCCTTCTTAATCGGAGCCAAGACACTGGGCTGCAAAAGGCTTTTGAATACCATGATATTCACAAACAGCATTACCAAACCCAATACCAGATAATCAGAATGGACGTCAGCTACGGAGCCGGGAAACCATTGGTTGATGGAAAAGGAAATAAGATCAAAGAAAATAATGACACTGAAGATTCCTATCGCCCACCGCAGCCAGTTAAGTTTTACTTGAAAGGAACTGTTCCCTTCTGCCTCCTCTCGTTCCCAACGATACATGCTCCGGTAGGACATTAGGATATACGGAACAATGGTAAGGTAAAGAAGTATACCGACCCAGCTCTCAAATTTTGGGATAGTAAATAAGCCTAATCCCACAATACCTACAGGGAGGAAATGGAGCCAGGCTTTATTGTCTATGTATTGTTTCTGACGGATCAAAGAATCAACGTACAAGTATAGCATAGGGCCGTACGCAAAAACAATCGCTCGTAAATTCCACAGTGGGGGAGCGAGGAGCCCTTTATCTCCCAGGAGGTGCAATAGCATTTGGAAGGCTAGAATGAGATGGAAGCCTGCTAGAAGTCGATTGCTAGTCTTTCGTGTTTCACCCAATCGCCACAAGGCCCCCGCAAAGAGCAAACTTTGGGAAATGATCAACAGTTGAAGAATGTTGATAATCGACAACATCTCTAGCCTACCTTTTTCAAATACTGTGATGGGGTGAGTCCTGTAATCCGCTTAAAGGCAGTATTGAAAGTAGTTTTGGAATTGAAACCACAATCAAAGGCCATGGATAGCAGGGTGAACTGACGATTGGTCGGATCATTCATCATCTCCTTTAATTCATTGACTCGATAGCTATTAATGAACTCAAAGAAATTCTTCCCATGTTGCTCATTGATTACCTGGGAAAGGTAATTGGCATTGACATCGAGCTCCTGAGCTAGTCCGCGAAGATTCAGGTTATTCTCGAGGTAGGGTTTATGTTTCTCCATATAGCAGAGCAGCCGCTGATTAATATCCAATGAATCTTCTTCGCTAAGACTTGAATGGGCATATCGAGAGGGTTGCGTTTCGTCCGGTCTGTGGTTAGGGAATTTTTCGTAGACGATTTCTACGCATTTTTGGAAGCCAGGATGTCGATGCAAGGGCTTGAAAGTAGGATCTACATGGATGAAAACAAAATCGCTGGCATTTTTACGGATAGCATCTTCCAAGTATTCTACGGCCGTATCATCATCTCCGGCATTCATGTGGTACAAAACCATGGTATAGGCTAGGCAGGGAATCTGCGGATTTTCCACCATGTGCTGTAAGTTCTCCCCGATAAGGGTAGCGGCTTGCTCAAGATGCCCTAGACGCTGATAGCAAACGGCTTTCCAGCCCGACCTACCTACCTGCACTGCAGGTACTTCTCCCAGTTGGTCAAAGTACTGTAGAGCCATATCGTATTGTCCCCGCCGATAGGCAACGTATCCTTTCATCATTTTAGCCTGCCAAAAATCGGGATTAAGTCGTAGGACTTCATCGGCTTCTCTCAGCACTCCTTCTAGGTCATTCTGTATTTGATGAATAGCACACAGGCCATAGTGCAACTGTAGCGAATAAGGATCTTGCTGCAAAGCAATTCGCATAAGTCTCTCTCCCTCATGGACCTCCCCCGCAAAGGCCTTGTAAAGACCTAGAAATCCCCGAGCTTCTGCATTACCAGGGGAAACCTCCAGGGCTTTTTGTAGCCAAGCATGTGCCTCTTTGAACTCCCATTTATACCAAAACAGATAGTTGGCCCGGGCCACAAAGCATTCTGGGAGGTTGGGGTTCTTTTCTAAAGCAATGCTAACGTAGTTTTGAGCCTTTTGTGAGGCTTTATCCATGGGCATCATGGTCAAGGCTCCCATCGCAGAGTAGAGGTCTGCTAGCCCCGCATAAGGTAAGGCGAAGTTGGGATCTAACTCCAGTGCTTCTTCGTAGATATCTATGGCGAGCTGGAAGGCCTCAATGGTCCATTGATTGGTATAGAATCTGGCCTTCAAATACAATTGGTAAGCCTCCATATTGTGTGTGGGGATAGACATATGAGGCGTATCAATGCAAAAGTGGCCCATATGTTCCCTTAAGTACTCAGCTATATTTAATGAAATCTCATCCTGAATAGCGAAAATATCCTCCAACTGTCGATCAAATGTTTCAGACCAAAGGTGGTAGCCATCAAGGACATTGATCAACTGCGCGGTAATTCTCACCCGCTTACCAAATTTTCTTACACTGCCCTCTAGCACTGTTTTCACTCCTAAAAGTCTACCAATTTCACGTACGTCCTTATTTTGCCCTTTGAATGCAAAGGATGAAGTCCTAGCTGTCACTTGCAGCCCTTCAATTCGAGTCAGGGCATTGATGATTTCTTCCGTAATACCATCACTGAAATATTCGTTCTCCGGGTCGGAACTCATGTTTACAAAAGGCAGGACCGCAACACTGCGGATAGGTGAATTCGCATTCATGGCTTCTGGATAAGACAGGGTGAAGATGGGGCACGAATCAAAGTGGTATTGAAGCGAGTCTTAGGATTTCCACGTCCTCACCAATCACAATAAATCACCCACAAAAGTACGCCATTTACCGACGAAGGTAAAATGCTTTTCGACCAATGGTAGGATAAGTTAGTCGAACGGTGAACTCGGCATGCTGGGCGGCTGACCCCGATTCTAATCCCTGTGGCCTTTACTTCCCTCCAGTCCCTATTTGGTATTCCCGTTTAGTCTCCAGATTAAACAGACCACCCCAAGACCGGCTCCTTATTTCAACAAGGTGTATGTTTGAATCACCTTCCCATTCGCTTTCACTAGAATAGTATATTCCCCAGGTGGTACTTTGGAAACATTGAGAGATTTGGTGTGCGTGCCGGCACTCAAGCCGTTGTAAGGAACGGTGGCTAGCTGTTGTAGTTTCTTATTGGTTAGGACGGCCTGCACATTAGCAGCCTGTTTAAGGTTGATCGTGATGCTAACAAGGCCTCGATTGTCAGGCCGAAGTTTACCCATGCTGGGAGGAGCGGCCTTGACACGTGGCTTGAGTGTGACCACGCCTCCTGTAGGTGGATTCCAAAGGCGTAACCCCTTGCACTGTGGATAAAAGATATTGTTTTCCCGAAGCGGGACAACCTGAGGGGCACAATCTGTCTGAACGGTGCGTACCTCTACCTTATCTTTATCAACGAAAATCCATTTGAATTGATTGAACTTTCCACTTGCTCTGGTCCAAGACTTGTCGTCATTATTTGCGCGCAGTGGAGCTCCCCAACAACCTTCTCCTACGTAGACAGTTCCCGCTTTATCATCTCGGACAAAACCCTGATCACTCCCCGCATCGTTTGATGGTCGAATGGGATACGTCCATTTCACAACGTGAGCATCTGATTCCACTACTAAATTCATGTTGTACTTGTGGAAGAGCGTGGCCCAATTGATCAAGAGTTCATCCTTTTCGGGTTTGCTAGCCGTATGTGGTCGAATAGTATGATGATATTGGGCAAAGCGCCAAGTAGCCCTCTGGTTCTTTTTGAGGTCTCCCTCCAGCCAGGCCTTCTGACTTCCGCCGGATGGGATCAGTGTATTGAGGGTATAAATCCGAAGCAGTCCACCTCCTAAGGTTAAGCCATAATAAACCTCGTTGGACTTGACGTCAAAAAGATCAACGATAGATTGGTTGGATGCCTCGTGGTTTCCACGGGCAGGGATGATTGGGATTAGCTGGCGGGATTGCCCCATCGTGTATTGCCAGTCGTCAAACCATTCCTTCCAAGAATTTCCGCTATCATCGGCCGTCATGTCACCGCCGAACATGACACAGTGAGGTTTGAGTTTACTCACTAACTGATTAGCGTTGCGTCGTGCTTCTCGGTGATTTCTAGAATCCCCACCGGCGATGATGGATAGCCTTTGATTTGGGTTGTTTGGTGCTGTTCGGAAGGAAAAACTTACACTACAGCCTTCCGTATCTTGAATTACAAAGTAGTATTTGGTGTTAGGTTGGAGATTGCTCAGACGGGCAAAGTGGTTGCGCATCCCCTTAGCGTCCTGCGTGCGGGCAGGCTTGACGGAATTCGAATAAGCGCTGGGGTTCTTACCTCCATCCTGCAGTCCATAATGCAGAACGGGGTTGCCACCAGTGATCTGGTCCCAGCCGATTACCATGGTCGTCGCGGGATTGTCTCGCCACATACAGCGGAGCCTAACGATCTTGGCAAATGCTACTTCCAGGCAGCAAAGAACGAGTAGTAGTGTGGCAACAGGTCGCAAAAGCTTGACGGACATTCGCAATGTAGTTTAAAGGCGGTTAATTCAAATCAAAAGCAGACGATCACTTGAGTGTTGAAAAAGAGATGAGTAAATCTGGACGAAACGTAGTGGAGGTTGATGCTAGCCTTGATTTCCTGCTGTATTGCTGCTTTTGACGTAGCGAAAAACCACTTGCAAATCTAAGCTTTATCCAAAATATACGCTCATCTGTGTTTTCAACTTTCGGTATTGAGTGGGATAACTAAACCTTCTTCAGTCCACGAATTGTTCCCGATAGATCAAATAAAAGGTTTTATCCTAAAAGGCTCAAATTCGATGTAAAGTTGTCATCATATGGATTATTAAGGCGATGTTTTCTATCTATAACTAATTATAGATAAGGGTTGATTCATTTTTGTGGATAAAGGCGAAGATTATTGCGACGGTAAAGCTTGTTGATTTTGGGTCTAAAATTTGACTTGAATCAATCAGGTTTCACCAATGCATAAAAGCGTTTCTTGGTATAAATATTGTACCTTTACGGCGAAAAGTGACAATTTCTAGACTGAACGACTTGATAGCACTTCATATGCAGGATTACCATCTAAAATATAGCTGCCTGCATATATGATTTTTTTTAATTCGATTGCAAATCTCCAAAAATTTAAAACAGCCCACAAGGGGTTGCCAAAAAAATATTCAATAAGATGGGAAAAGATAAGTTGGTTTTTGACCTGATCAACCAAGAATTGGATCGTCAGCGCAAAGGTATTGAGCTGATTGCTTCCGAAAATTTCACCAGTGGTGCCGTAATTGAGGCCATGGGATCTTGTCTGACCAATAAATACGCAGAAGGATATCCCGGCAAACGTTACTACGGGGGCTGTGAAGTGGTGGATGAAATCGAACAACTGGCTATTGATCGGCTTAAGGAGTTATTTGGCGCTGAATATGCCAATGTACAGCCCCACTCCGGAGCACAAGCCAATGCTGCGGTTTTTCTAGCTACCTTACAGGCAGGAGACCATATCCTAGGCTTTGATTTGTCTCACGGTGGGCACTTATCTCATGGCTCCCCAGTCAACTTTTCTGGAAAGGTGTATAAGCCGTTTTTCTACGGAGTGGAAAAGGAAACTGGCTTAATTGATATGGATAAGGTGGAAGCCAAAGCCATTGAGGTACAACCTAAGTTGATCATTTGTGGTGCTTCGGCTTATGCTAGAGATTGGGATTACGCAAGGTTCAGAGCAATTGCTGATAAGGTAGGCGCTTTATTGTTGGCAGATATTGCGCATCCTGCTGGATTGATTGCAGCGGGACTGCTCAATGATCCAATGGAGCATTGTCATATCGTGACTTCGACTACCCACAAAACGCTACGAGGACCACGCGGTGGACTAATCATGTTGGGTAAAAACTTCGTAAACCCATGGGGTAGAACGACCAAGAAAGGAACACCAATCAAGATGTCAGCCATTATGAATAGTGGGGTCTTCCCAGGAATGCAAGGGGGGCCACTTGAGCACGTAATTGCTGCTAAGGCTGTAGCTTTTGGAGAAGCTTTGCAACCGGAATTCAAAGTTTACGGACAACAGGTGATCAGCAACGCCAAGGCGATGGCTCAGGCTTTCGTTGAAAAGGGGTACAGTGTGATCTCTGGAGGTACGGACAACCATCTAATGCTGATCGATCTTCGATCTAAGGAGGTGACCGGAAAGGTGGCTGAGCAAGTGTTGGTTCGGGCAGACATTACCACCAATAAGAATATGGTGCCTTTCGATACTCAAACTCCATTTGTTACTTCGGGAATTCGTATTGGTACGGCAGCCATTACGACGCGAGGATTCAATGAGGCCGATTGCCTTAAGGTGGTGGATTGGATTGATAATATCCTAAGTGATGTGGAAAATGAAGATTTGATTATTGCCACTCGTAAGGAAGTAAATACTTTCATGGAGCGCTTCCCATTGTATGCAGACAGTGGTGCAATGGTGTAGGGGAGTTCCTTAATCAAGACATAAACCTATCCCGCAGTTGGAATCTGTCCAGCTGCGGGATGCTTATTTTTAGTGGTGAACTGATGTAGGCTTTTGTCTGCAGATGAAAAAGTTTAAATCAGTTCTGTACTTGGTTTTATTACCCCGTCTTCCTAAATTTAGAAGGCAAGTAAATATCTATCCTCCTTATATAAACCTGCTTAACATGTCTCATTTCTCAGAAAATGTGGCCAAATACAAAGCCCTTATGGAAAAGGGGGCTTTCCTCCAGGTCATCGACAATTATTATCATGAAGCCATCAAACAAAAGGAAAATACAGAGCCTTCCGTAACCGGACGTGCTACGCTAAGAGCAATGGAAATGAAGAACTTGGAGGGGGTGCATGCGGTACAATTAGAGATCTTGTCGATGGTAGTTGATGAAGCGCAGCAAATGACAATGGGCGAAATGCTAATTCGTTTTCACAGCAAGAAGCATGGCTGGAAAAAATTAGAAGAAGCTTTTATCCAGAAGTGGGAAGATGGCAAGATTATTTACCAAAGATTCTACTATCACAGCATTGAAAACCTATAATTTAGTTGGAGGACCACAAGGGATTCACACCAATAAGACCCAACATTCGGCCGCATTGACCATTTTCTTTCCGGTAGGAAAAGTATTCCTCATTATGAAGGACGGTTGAATACTCAGAACATTCTATCTGCGCCATAGGCACTCCACCCTTATTCAATATATCAGCATTGGCAGCTTTCAAGTCGACGAAGAATTTTTCTTTTTGCTCATCCCACCGTTTGAAATTAGTCGCGAAGTGATCGGCTACATCAGCATCCACTTCGAAAGAGCATTCATCAATACAGGTTCCCACATACGCATAGCAATGGTTTGGGTCCATGCCAAAATGCTCGCGCATCATTTTCAAGGTTTTGGAGGCTATACCTGCGACTGTTCCACGCCACCCAGCATGTACGGCAGCAACCGCTTTGTGCAAAGGATCATAGATCAGTATAGGAGTACAATCCGCAACAGTTACGGTAAGGTAGAGCCCTGCTACGTTGGTTATCAGGGCATCATATCCAGCATATTGACCTGCTTCTTCAACGCGTAGAACTTCAGCGCCATGAACCTGATGCATACCGGCAACCGCAGCCTCGGTACAACCGAGCTGCCCAAAAAAGTGGTTTCTATTTTGTTGAACAATGGCGGCTTCGTCTTTGGTATATAAGCCTAAATTAAGTGTGGCATAGGGCGCTGAACCATAACCCCCTTGGCGTGTGCTTTCAGCTATGACTAAACCCGGGAAGGTCGACAGTTGTTGCGGGCGACGAAATCCCAGAGCGGCAGTATCGGTAGTAGTATGCGGTACGGGCAAAAGTAAATCGTTTAAATGTGTAGTAAAGTAGTTTTGTGCTTTTCAAAATCGGATCAGGGATCGAAATTCCGCCAATAACTCTTGATTAAGGAAATAATGGGTATACTTGTCTTTCTTCTCGCTAAGAAATAAGCCGCAGCTTTTCAAAATCTTAACGTGTTGAGAAATAGCGGATTGAGAATAGCCGAATAGAGCTACAAGGTCTTTGTTGCAAGTTACATTGTCTACTCCTTGACCTCCATTCTTTTCCTGCAAATATCGGACCAATGCTACTCTAACCGGATGTGCCAGGGCATTGGCCAACTCAGCAATCCTTTGATCTCTCTCGGTTATGGCATCTTGGGAATGCTCGGCTCGAATTCTCATAGCCTAAAGATACAAAAGGATGATGAACTCACTTGCCGATTGGACGGCAAGTGAGTCCCATAGCTTTGTCGACTCGTTCAGATAGTACCCACGGGTTATGGGCTGTTGAACTATATTCTTGAGGACCAATTGCACTTAAAGAGCCGTAGAGCCTTCTAATTCTGTATCCGCATGTGCCCAGGCTTCTTCAAAGCGCGCCCGGATGGCCTTTGCCTCAGCTGTTTTTTCCTGCTTTTCGAGGGACTGATATAAACCATGAAGTGCCCAGCCTGTTTCTGGGAACAATTCTAAATCTTTTCGGTAGATCACTTCTGCTTCGGCAAATTTTTCCGCCTTGAGAAGGGCACTACCTAGATGATGTCGTACCGAGAAGAACCAATCCGGTGGCTCGTTATAATTTAAACTGTCTTCCAGCTCAATTGCTTTTTGGAAAAGGGGGATGGCTTTGTCCATTTGGCCTTGACTGGCAGCCATCTCGGCGGCAAGTACTTGATCCGCAATATCTATTAAGACGCCCATATTGTTGATGTCCCAGATGGTGGCTTCGTCCAAAATTGGATCATTGACAAACTCCTGAAGAGCCTCCCATTCCCTTTTGGCCTGTTCTATATTGCCTTGCCCATTGTAGGCCATCCCTCTTGCATAGTGCCATATCGCGGTAGGGTAGCGGAGATCGTCAGCCGGCTTAGGGGTAGCCAGAATTTCGTCCCATTTCGCAAACTTCACCTGTACAAATAAAGGGATAGACCAAAAGTGCTGGATCGTTGTGAAGCCTTCTTGGCGCATAATGTTTGTATCCAGCTGATTAACCATTCTATTGGCCGCTCCAATAGAGGATGCTGCATTTCCTGCAAAGCCGGCACAAGCCGTAAGAAAGTGATAGTTATGTGGGAAATAGGCCAATGGATAGATTCCCGCTGCATGGCAACTCGTCATATAATTACTATCTACCTCAATGGCTTGTTCGTTCGACAACATGCCCTTGTAGTAGTCGCCGGTACGAATGTAGGTGTGAGAAGGCATGTGGACCAAGTGACCCGCCCCTGGTGTCACTTGGGCTAATCTTTCCACAAATGGCAAAGCTTTACCTGGCTCCAATGAGGCTTCGGTGGCATGGATGTATAGGTGGATGGCGATCGGATGATCCGGATTATCTGCTAGCACACTTTCCAGCAGTTGGAGTATCTCAGGGGTCCAAGGCTTAGGTTCCCCCGTTTTTTCCCAAAGGTCCCAGGGGTGCATATCCATGATGGCTTCAGCCAGGAGTGTGGCGGCTTCCTGATCTTCTGGGTATGCTTGATGCATTTTTCGCATGGCCTCCGTATATGCTTGGTCATAGGCAGTTCGGTCATCGGTAGGAGCCATACTGTAACGTTGGGCCATGGCTTCAATGAAGGCAATTTCCCTTTTGGTCAGTCCATCCTTCAATTTCAAAGCATTTTGGATAGCGGTATAAGCTACTGTCACTACTTCCGGCTCCATACCCGCATTGTAGTTGGGGCCGAGCGCATAAGCAAGCCCCCAATGACACATAGCGCAATTCTCGTCCTGCTGGATGGCGTAACGGAAGGACCGCACTGCTTCGGCATGATTGAAGCCCACGGTTAGTTTAAAGCCCTGTTCAAAGTAGCTTCGTGCCAGCTCGTTTTCGGTAGTAATGGGGAAACTGTAGTCTCCTAGGCCTTCGAACAGTGGCAGCGTCCCTTCAATTTCTGCTAAAGCATCTACAGCTAATCCTCGTGGTGAACACATATTGACCGAGGGAATCTCACTGATTTTCTCCTCTTCTTTTGGAGCATTGCAGGACCATAGCAAAACTACTAGTCCTACGAGGAAGTAATTCATTTTCATTGGTTGGTGTTTTATGGTTACAAGCTGATCAAACTTCCAGAACATTATCAAAAGATAATGAGAGGTTAGCCAGCTTTCTAAGCGAATGGTAAGTTGAGTAAGATAGGAAAAAGCTCGCGAGCTACCTGAGGTTGTGATAGCCTGCCCAATATAAGATCTACAGTATAACTTAACACATGACGCGCTAATCAGTTCTAAAACTGCTTCAAAAGATCTTCCCTCTTGCTCCTGGAAACGGGCAAATGCATGTTGTTCGTCATGATCAAATAACCTCCATCAGCCCTGATGAATTCCTTTACATGATGCAGATTAACTAAATGCGAGTGGTGCGCGCGATAAAAGCTAAAGTCAGATAACAATTCTTCAAAATCTTTCAGTGTTCGGGAGATTAGTTTCTTTCGGCCACCTTTAAGATATACCATGGTATAATTGCTATCTGAGGAGCAGGCAATAATATCCTCGGGAAAAACAAACTCTATACTTTCTTTGGTAGCTAGTGCGATTTTTCCTGGTCGTCCCTTTTGTTCCTCTTTAATGTTGCTGAAGAGTACTTCCAGTTGTGTGGAGGAGAGGTTGTGACTCTTCTTCTCTGTGAATTTTTCAACCGCCTCTTTCAATTCCTGTGTTTGTACAGGCTTCAATAAGTAATCCAGGGCACTGAACTTGATAGCCCGAATGCCAAATTCATCATAGGCCGTAGTGAAGATCACATCGAACGGGACCTGATCCAGTTTTTCCAATAATTCAAAGCCATTGAGACGAGGCATCTCGATATCCAGGAAAAGCAGCTCCGGTGGCTGTTCACTGAGGTAATTGAAACCTTCTACAGAATCTGTGAAGCTAGATACAATTTTAACCTGAGGGCAGTGCCGCTCTAGTTTCCAGGCTAGGGTTTCTACGCTATGTCTTTCGTCGTCGATGATTACAGCTTTGATCATAACTAATGGTCTTGTAGCGATGAAGGAGACAGTTTATAGTGAAATAGTGAGTTCTACTCGGGTTCCTTTGGCCATGCCTTCGGAATCTTTTAAGTCGATCACTTGAACCTTTGTTTTGGTATTATACAATCGATTAATCATATTAATACGGTCATCTGTAATTCGCATCCCCATAGACTTATGGCGAGTAGCGGACTTGGACTTCAATAGTCTAGCAGCCTCTCTACCGATGCCATCATCCTCAATGGTACATTGTAAAGAGCCATTTTGACGGGTAAAAGTGAGATCCAGTCGACCGGGCGTGTTCTTCTGCATTAGGCCATGCCAGATGGCATTTTCAACATAGGGTTGTAACAGCATGGGGGGAATTTCAATTTCTTCCAATCGAATCTCTTTGGCCACACTTACTACGTACTCAAACTGCTTTTCAAACCGCAGGCATTCCATTTCTATATAAAGCTTCAGTGCCTCCAATTCGTCTTTTAGGTTTACATAATTGGAACGGGAATTCTGAAGGATTAGGCGAATCAGGCGTGAAAAACGGTTTAGATAGTCCGAGGCAGTCTCCGTATCATTCTTAATGATATAATAATCGATCGAATTTAAACAGTTAAAGATGAAGTGCGGGTTCATCTGTGCCCGCAAAGCATTGAGCTCCACATTGGCCAGGCGTTTCTCGAAATCAGTTTTCAGCGATTCGGTTTGGCGAATTTGTTTGATGCGAAAGCGAACAGCCAAAAAGGCAATCAAGACCAGTAGAGAGCAAATGCCCAACCAAAACCAAACCGTCTTCCACCAGGGGGTAGTGATATGAATCATCAGCTCAAGTGGCTCCTGATTCCAGGCCCCCTCATTATTAGCGGCCTGTACTCGAAATATATAATCTCCTCCTTCTAGACTGTTGTAGCTCACATAATTTCTTTGCCCACTATAGATCCATTCCTCATCTACTCCTTTCAATTGATAGGCAAAGGTCACTTTATCGGGAAGCGTGTAGGCTTTGGCTGCAAACTCAAAGGAAAAAAAGTTTTGGCGATAGCTGAGTTCAATTTGCTGAGTGCTATTCAAATCAGAATTATGAACGATGACATCATCAAATACCTTGAAAGTGGTTAGGTAAGGCTTTGGTAATTCCGTATTGGTTTTTAAGCTATCGGGGTGAAAAAAGCAAATGCCATTTGGCAAGCTAATCACCATTTCTCCCGTCGAAAGAGGTTGGATGAAGTTCGCAACAAAAGGGGGTAACCCATATTCTCGATAGAAGTATTGAAAAGTAGTATCAAATGGATTCACGTGGGTAATACCCTTTTCATGTAGCAACCAGATATGTCCCTTATAATCTCGGTTTATCCCCCTAACAAATATTTCTTGCAAAGAATCCTGGGCCGAGTATTTACGAAACACCCCTTCTTCCACAGTTCTAGGATTGGCAACGCCAACGCCCATATCCGCCCCGGCAATCCATACATTACCATCTCCTGCCTGGGCAAACCCAGCGATATTGGGAAAAAACTTGGGCGAGTCGATATCCTGGACATGAATGTTCACAAAACGATCCTCCTCGGGAAGATAGAGGCTGTAGTTGTTGGCCAGCCGAATCCATAATTGCCCGCGATCATCAAGGAAAATCATTTCCATCCAGCGGTGGCGTGTGGTCGTGTTGGAAAGTTCAAATTCCTGATCGTATTGCCAGCTTTGACCAGAATTGGGATCGACCTTGAAAAGACCTCGGCGCCGCGTAGCTATCCAAAGGAATCCACTACTATCTTGCACCATACGGCGGACAAATGGATCCCGTAGGTGTAGTTGAGGGAGGAATCTTACAATTCGTTTTTCCTTTTCCAGAAACTCATACAATTCATTGTTGCCACCCAGTATAATTCGACCATCCTGTAATCGAATCATATCTTGCACATCTAAAGCACCGTATTCGTTCGCAAGTTGTGGGGCTATTGGGACTAGTTCCCAGCGCTTAGAGGCTCGATCAAAAATTTGTAAACCTTCACTTCTATCCGGTGCAACATATAGTTTTTGCCTATCCAGACTTTCAATTAATGCACGGGAGTTATAGCTGAAATTTTCGTTTTGAGTACTATAGTAGTGGCTTTCAAACTGATTGGTATACGGATCAAAGACGTATAACCCATAATCACTTCTGGCCCAAATTCGCCCTTGGGGGTCGATAAAATCTGCGCCATAGATCTTTCCCTCTTTCGGTTTATTGTAAAAGACTTCTGTAAAGGAATCACTGGCAGGATCGTAGTAGGCGAAGCCCAAACTATAACTGATGCCAATTCGCCCATCCGGTATTTCCAACAAAGAAAAGACCGTTCGCTCCGACATCCGAACGCTGGCTGGCTCATTGGGAATGGTCGCTTGTCGGAAGGTCTGCGTCGGAATATCAAAAATGGAGACGCCATGCCAGCTAGCCACGTAAACCTTATCCTTACCATAAGGTAGTATGTACTTCAGTGAATTGGCCAAAAATTGATTATTGCCATCCGGCATTTCAAAATAGAACCAATCGTAGGCTTCTGTATATTGATTGAATAGAATGAGGCCGGAGAGCGTTGCCAACCATAGCAGGGAATCATTTTCTGCGTGCGGCGCCATGTGTAAGATACTATTTACGCGGCTTGCATCTATCTTTGGGTCCTTATTGTCGATGCTAAAGTTATAGCCAAAGAAGGTATCCCTTTCTTCATCGAATCTAGCCAAACCTGCTTCATTCAAACCGATCCACAAGCGTTGATTGTTATCCTCAATAATAGCATTGACTCGACTATTGGGCAAAAGACTTTCCTGGGCAATTTCGGTATTGTGGTAGTTCTTAAAATCCTGAGTGGCCGGTTGGTATAGACATAATCCAGAATAGGTACCAACCCAAAGACGGTCTTTATGATCTTGGTAAAGGCTGAGGGCTTGGTTGTTGGCTAAGGAATTCGGGTTGTCTGGATCGTGCAAAAAGTACTTGAATGTATTCCCATCGAATCGAGCCAATCCTTTTGTAGACCCAATCCAGGCGAAGTTATTATGATCCAATTGGATCGCTGTGATATAGTTGTCTAGCAGACCATTGTCTTCCGTAAAAACCGTAGGATTGTCGAATACAGATTGCCCTGACAAGCCCAGGCTTAGCGAAAGCCATACGCTTAGTAGTCCAAGTCTGATCCAATCCTTAAAAATCATTCTTAAAATTACTAAAAATCGGCCTGGGCTTCCAATCCGGCTGAGTCATTGGTCATCCATTCTATTAGTTGGTGAAATTTAATGAGCCAACGGTGATTCAGGCTATTGCTTGACTAGTTTCTGATGGAGCAGCAGAATTATCAGCTAGCTTTTTACAAACCCTAACAAGATTCTTTCGGATGTCTACTTGCTTTTTTATCTTTCGTTTTTCGAAATAATACCTCAAACCTAATCCAAAATGATGCGATATTTCTCGACAATTATTCTCGCTTTATTTTTACTCCCCAGTCTAATTTTTGCTACCGGAAATCCAGGAAGAGAAGAGGCCAAGATTGATCAGGTATACAGCCAGTTTGGCCTCACCGGTAAAGGTACCGTCGTAGTGATGATTGATCGTGGGATTGATTACACCCATCCTGATTTTCTGGATGCCAATGGTCAAACCCGATTGGCCTATCTCTTCGATTTAATAGATGATTCCGGTGCCAATGCTTCCAATAATACTTATGGGAGAGGAACCATCTACACCGCAGATGATATCAATGCCTCTCTGCAAGCAGGGACTACCCTTTCTACGGATCGTTTTGGCCATGGCACGGCTACCACCAGCATTGCTTGCGGTAATGGTAGTGCCGTAGACGGCGACGAATTCCGTGGGGTGGCCTACGAAGCCACGATCATTAGCGTGAAGGTAACGCAAGATGGTTTCCCTGCCTTTGGAAATCAACCTGGCGAAGCTGGGGTTTTTGATCCGGGTGATATTCCTGTTGCCCTTCAATTTGTAGCGGATAAACTGGAGGAGCTAGGCATGCCTGGCGTTGCTTTGATCAACCTAGGTTCTGTAGGTGGTCCTACAGATGGCACTTCCACCATTTGCCGCGCCCTGAAGACTGGCCTGTGCAGCCTATCGTCTATGCCTCCGTGCATTGGATGCCCGAGGGCTTCTTTGATCAGAACCCGGCGCTAGATCTGCCGCCGGGTGCTGTAACCAGCACGGGCAAGGCTTAGCCCTTGCCTGGAATGCCGCGGTAAGCCTCTTTGCCCCAGACGCGCTTCACCGTTCTATCGCGGCCGCAGGAGGTCCGGTAGAAACGGTACTTGAGCGGGTTCTT
>ENA-UENX01000320-UENX01000320.1-marine-metagenome-genome-assembly--contig:-NODE-320-length-23753-cov-3.445110_pt1 | contig 23753 bp, 20 predicted proteins | sample MGYA00237875_ERZ529327 | MGnify/ENA primary metagenome ERZ529327 (study PRJEB26372, sample SAMN05368347) | marine metagenome | biome: cultured habitat; feature: ocean water; material: water; isolation... | reverse complement strand
TTTTCTCTACCTGGCTTGCGCCGAGTAGACAGGATTAATCATCTCCTTGTATGAGGTTGTGATTAATCAAAAGCTTGCTCGTTTCATATTAAAGTCGGTCATAATTATGACGAAAACCTGAATATACTAAAGACTTTAGTCTAGGCACTGGTTTGGAAATCATTAAATGGCTGATCAGCGCCATTTCGCAGGAATGGACAACACCCCGCCCTTTTTGTTATTGGTCAGAAGACGCGATCATGAGTCACACCGCGTTGTTGGTCAAAAGACGCAACAACGGTAGGGGGCGTCTGCAGGAGCCATCCGAAATAAGAAAAATCGTATCTTACCCATGTGCTTCCCGTTTGTCAAAATGTATCCTTCCATGAATCCATCTTTAGCTGCTGTACCTCCCAATTTGCTACAATTGCTACATGAATACGGGACTCCCCAAAGGGTAAAAACTCACGAAAACCTCATCCAGGTTGGCGAACAATGCCATCATATCTATTATGTCACTAAGGGCGGATTCTTACGTCGCTTTTACAATGAGAACTCCTCCGTTTTCCGAACCATTTCCTTCCATCTGTCCAACCATCGCCCTTTCATGACACTTAATGAAAGTTACTTCGCGATGAAACCCTCTCTCTACGAGATCAAGGCCTTTCAACCTTCCGAGGTACTGGTATTTAAACGTGGCCTGATCGAAGAGATGAATCAAAAGCATACCTTTCTGCAAGAGTTTTATCATGCCAAAATCCTAGAGGCTTTAATCTTCGAAAATGAGTTTAAATCCCGCTTGATTAGTTATAGCAGCAAGGAATTTTATGACTATTTATGCCAAGAATACCCACAAATTGTCCAGCAAGTGCCGTCTAAGTACATCGCAGATGTGATGCGGATCTCACCGGAGTGGTTGAGTAAGTTGAAGCAGAAGCGGTGAGTCTTTCCTCTTCTTTTGTTGGCGTCGGAGATGGTTCTTGTTGATGGGAAACACCAACAAGAGAGGCATGAGGGGTACTCCCTCGCATGTTGATGTTTTTCACCAACATACATGTGCGCCGGGGTGTTGCTTTCGTTCTTGGTCAAGAGACACAACAATGGGCATGGTAGGAGGCCATGGCCAAACACGACAGCGAAAGCAAATATTTGGCGAAATGGGCGTTTCTTGAATTAATTCAAGAATTGGGGGTGAAAATATGCCTAATATTGTTTTGCAAATTTTGATGGGAGCGAATCATTGATGACCATTACACCATCAGTCAAATCAAATTGACATCATGACTACAACGATCATAAGAAACGGGCTATTCTTTGATGGCACGGGTAAAAAGGGGAGAAAAGCTGATGTGATTATCCAGGAAGGGAAGGTAGCAGCGGTGCATGATCAAGCGCCAGCCATTGAAGGAGCAAAGGAAATTGATGCTACCGGAAAATGGGTAACTCCTGGATTCATTGACATCCACACGCATTATGATGCAGAGATTGAAGTGATGCCAGGTCTGGAGGAGTCCTTACGTCATGGCACGACGACGGTGGTCATGGGTAATTGCTCGATTTCGGCCGCCTTGGGTAAGGATGAAGACATTGTAGATTTATTTTGCCGGGTAGAAAATATGCCCGCGCAGGTACTTACTGAATGGATCAAGGATAAAATTACCTGGAAAAACCTGGGTGAATATTATGAACACCTGGAGTCCTTAGCTATAGGTCCCAATGTGGCCAGTTTTGTCGGACACTCGAATATCCGGATTGCCTCCATGGGTTTAGAGCGAAGCTTCAAGGAGCCCCATGCTAGTGAAGCAGAGAAAGTAAAGATGGATCGATACCTAGAGGAGGCAATGGAAGCCGGCTACCTAGGCATGTCTATTGATATGCTACCCTTTCATCGTTGGGGAGGTGTATTTACCAAGGATTACAAAGGCACATCCGTACCCTCTCAGCAAGCTTCCGTTAAGGAATACCGAAGATTAGCGAATATCCTTCGTCGCTATGATCGGGTACTACAAGCTACCCCCAATGCATTGGATAAGAGATCCGGTATCCATTTGCTAGGTATGAGTGCGGGCTTGTTTCGAAAGCCATTGAAGACGACTATCGTGGCGGCCATGGATCTCAAGTCGAACGAAAGAATTCATAAGCTAGTGACTACCTTGGCTACGATGGGTAAGAAGGTATTTAATGCAGATATGAAATTCCAGGCTTTGGCGATGCCTTTTCTGAACTATGGAGAAGGGCCAATTACGCCTTTATTTGAGGAATTCCCCTCCATGGTGGCCGTCATCGGAGCCACGCCCGAGGAACGCAAAGCGGCCTTCCAAGATCCGAAGTTTAGAAAATGGTTCCGCAAAGATTGGAATCACAAGACGACCTCGGTCTTTCCAAGGCTGCTAAAGGAAATGACGGTAGTGAAAGTACCAGATGCCAGCTTGGTCGGGCATACCTTCCAAGATCTGGCGGACAAAAAGGGATTAGATGGTCTAGATTACTTCATGGATCTCGTGATCAAGTACGACACCAATCTAATCTGGAAATGTACCGCGGCCAACCACCGAGATAAGGTGCGGGTGCAATTGCTTGCGCATGAAGCTACCATCCCTGGCTTTAATGACTCTGGTGCGCACAATGTGAATATGGCCTTCCATGACGGTTCTTTGCAGGCCTTGCGCCAGTCTCTAGAATTTCCCGATATTTTCCCTATCGAATCAGCCATTCATCGTTTAACCAAAATGCCAGCCGATTGGCTAGGCTTGGATGCAGGCTCCTTAGAGGTAGGCCGTCGGGCGGATGTATGTGTGGTTGACCCGACTAAACTAAGTACGGGGCTAACAGAAGAGCCGCTTGAGGATTACCATCCCAGCTTAAAGGGAGCCTTCCGCTACGTTAAACGTTCAGATGGAGTGGTCAAGCACGTGTTCGTGAATGGTGAGGAAGTATTTAGCGATACGAATGGCTTTGCTGCGGAAGTGGGGAAACGAAGATATGGGCAGCTCCTACGAAGTTTGAACTAAATATGCCATAGGCATGAAGTAGAAATTTAACTATAGCTACTAAGCGAATTTACATATGATCAGCTATTCATCCTGGAAAGACCGGGCGCAACATTTCGATTACAACGGGCATTCTATTGCTTATTGGACCTCTGGCGAAGGCCCGCCCCTACTACTAATCCATGGCTTCCCCACTGCCTCCTGGGATTGGCACAAAACCTGGGATGCTTTAACTAGTCGTTTCAAGGTATACGCTTGTGACATGATTGGCTTCGGATATTCTGCTAAGCCAAGAACTTACCATTACTCGCTCACTGATCAAGCTCGTCTTCATGAAGCTTTTGCCCATTACTTGGGTTTAAAAGAAACACATCTACTCGTCCATGATTATGGCGTTTCGGTGGCGCAAGAGATGTTGGCCGCCTTCCACGAAAGGGGCTCCGTTGGCTTGCAACTATTATCCTGTAGTTTTTTGAATGGAGGATTGTTCCCCGAGTTGCATCGAGCTAGAATGATTCAAAAGCTGATCAATAGTCCGATCGGCTTCCTGCTCGGTCCCATCTTGAGCAAAAAAAGTCTACGCAAGAGTTTTCATGAAATTTATGGAAATAAAAAGGCTTCTGAGCAGGAGATTGATCAGTTTTATCGACTCATCACCTATAATGATGGTAAAAGGATTGTGCATAAGCTCATGCGCTATATCAATGATCGGAAGGACAATGCCAAGCGTTGGAAAGCTGCCTTGGTAGAGGCTAAAATTCCACTGCAGTTCATCAATGGCCCCTTGGACCCGGTCTCAGGGCGGCACCTAGCTGAATACTGCCAACAATTACTTCCTGAGTCAGATCACGAAATCTTAGAAGGCGTGGGACATTACCCCCATGACGAGGCACCAGAAGAAGTATTAAAAGCTTACTTTAGATTTATGGATACGGTATTAGCCTAAATTCGTGAACCAAAATCACCAATGATGAAAAAGAAACTTCCCAAATCAAAGTTCCAAGCCGCAAAACTTCCTAAAACTTCCACCAAAAAGGTGAAAGGTGGAGCAACCGGATTCAATCCTAATGCACCTGCATAGGAGTAAAAATAGGGGGAGTGAGACTCCCCTTTTCCCATCTTTTACAAGTATTTCTTTTACCGCTTCGGCGGCCGTGAAGGTCGAACCTCCACTTTGCTAGGCAAGGTCCGAGGATGCATACGCAGCAAATCTGCTACCATCTGGCCAATATCTTCTGGTTGAATCTTCCACGCATCGGCGTCAGAAGGATTGTGGTTATTGAACTCCGTAGCCACGGAGCCTGGCATAATCGTGCTAACCTTGATCCCTTCATGACGTAGATCGAGCATGATGGCTTGGGTGAAGCCCACCAGACCAAACTTACTGGCGTTGTAAGCGGAAGCGGTAGGAAAGAAATTCGTACCCGCCAAGCTAGCGATCGTTATGATGTAGCCTTCCGTGTCTTTTAGGGCGGGAATGGCAGCTTTTACGCTATGAAAAACACCAGTGAGATTGGTGTCGATAGTAGACTGCCACTGCTCGGGCGTGAGTTCCTGGATCGGTGCGAAGTGGCCCAGTCCTGCATTGGCTACCAAGACATCTAATTGGCCAAAATGGGCAACCACTTGCTCCACAGCCTTTTGCTCGGCAGCTAGATCTCTCACATCTGAGGCGATACCCAAGGCTTTTCCGGGATACTTGGCATTTAATTGATCCGCAGTGGCTTGCGCGACCTCTTTAGATCGGCTCGTAACGGCAACCTTTAAGCCTGCCTCCAGCAGGATTTCAGCAATTCCCAATCCTATTCCTTTGCTACCTCCGGTGATGAGGGCGACTTTATCGGTGATGTTCGGCATGGTGTGATTTTCTTAGAACCTAGTTTACACTTCCGAAGTCTCGAAGACTTCGGAAGTGTAAACTAAACCTAAAAAACAGCAACGGGTAGGCATTGGTTGAATGCCTACCCGTTTATTTCGATTAGTTTTAATCTTATCGAAAGGAAACTATCCCTTCAATGCAGCGGCCATGGTCTCCCCAATGGTAGCAGGTGAAGTCACCACGTGAATGCCACACTCCGCCATGATTTTCATCTTAGCTTCTGCAGTATCTTCCGCACCACCGATAATGGCACCAGCGTGTCCCATGGTACGGCCTTTAGGAGCCGTTTGACCGGCGATAAAGCCAACTACCGGCTTAGTACCGTGCTCTTTCACATATCGTGCAGCATCAGCTTCCATACTTCCGCCAATCTCTCCGATCATGATGATGCCGTCCGTCTCCGGATCATTCATCAATAGCTCTACAGCTTCTTTGGTAGTAGTTCCTACGATGGGGTCACCACCAATACCGATACAGGTAGACTGTCCCATCCCCGCTTTCGTAACCTGATCTACAGCTTCATATGTCAAGGTACCAGAGCGAGAAACGATTCCAATACGACCAGGATTGTGGATGAAACCTGGCATGATACCGCATTTCGCCTCACCTGGAGTCATTACACCGGGGCAGTTAGGTCCAACTAAGCGACAATCGTAGTCTTCGATATAGGCTTTCACCTTTACCATATCTTGCACCGGAATTCCTTCCGTGATACAGATGATTACTTTGATGCCCGCGGTAGCAGCTTCCATAACAGCATCCGCAGCAAATGGTGGTGGTACAAAAATGATAGAAGTATCCGCTCCAACTCCTGCAACCGCTTCTGCAACTGTATTGAAAACGGGTTTATCCAAATGTGTCTGTCCCCCTTTTCCTGGAGTTACCCCTCCTACTACATTGGTTCCGTATTCGATCATTTGGCCGGCGTGGAAAGTCCCTTCCTTACCCGTGAATCCTTGTACAATAATTTTTGAATCCTTATTGACGAGTACTGACATAAGCTATAGGTCCTGATAGTTTAAATGATAATTCTAATTTTCTTCTTCGACGATGATGTAAACATCTTCGTTCGATTTTTGCATATAGTAGCGCTCTCTCGCAAACTTTTCCTTGTTTACCTCTAAATCAAGTCGCTCCTGCTTGGCCTCTTCCAGCTTTTCTTGGTAATAGGTCTTATCCTCTTCCAGTTTATTTACCGTCTGCTGTAGACCGATCACCGTCATGATATCATGCGTATCCACAAAAAACATCCAAGCGAAGAATACCACCAACACCAAAAAATACTTGTTGCGCAAGGGTTTCGGCAGTTGGTCCAACAAGGGCTGTAGTGGATTATTTGATTTAGCCATAAGGAATCGTTTTAATCATAGATCAATTCGGGATCAAATTAAAACAATCTAGGCAGGAATCAAAGGGACCAGCACTCAGTTGATGATCCATGGTCTATAGTTGGCCGATTATCACTCCTTATTGTTGGTTGTCGGTCGATAGTCCATGGTTTGCGGCTTTCATTTACGCTAACCTTTTCTGACTTTCCCTACCAAGAACTATGAACTGATAACGATGGCCCTCTATCTATTTACTATGGACTCCCGCCCTTCCTTGGCCCCGTATCCTCTCCTACCCTAACAAAGCTTTGCCCGGGTAAACAGCTGTATCTGCTAGTTCTTCTTCGATACGTAGCAATTGGTTGTACTTCGCGACACGATCAGAACGAGATAATGATCCAGTCTTGATCTGTCCTGTATTCAATCCTACCGCTAAATCTGCAATGGTAACGTCCTCGGTTTCACCAGAACGGTGACTCATTACGCTAGTAAATGCATTGCGCGTCGCCAAGTTTACGGCATCGATGGTCTCCGTCAAAGATCCAATCTGATTCACTTTGATCAGTATTGAGTTAGCCGAACCATTTTCGATCCCCCTCTGCAAACGCTCGGTATTGGTTACAAAAAGGTCGTCACCCACTAACTGTACCTTGTCACCTACCTTTTCCGTCATCAACTTCCAAGCATCCCAGTCATCCTCATCTAATCCGTCCTCGATAGAAAGGATTGGATATTTATCACACCATTCTGCCCAGTAATTAACCATATCTTCAGAAGACAACTTGTCTCCGGTCGATTTGTGGAAGTGGTATACTTTTTCTTCCGCCACATAAAACTCAGAAGCCGCAGCATCCATCGCAATCATTACCTCTTCTCCTGGCTTATATCCCGCTTTCTCAATCGCTTGTAGAACCGTTTCGATCGCCTCTACATTACTCTTGATATTAGGCGCAAAACCACCTTCATCCCCCACATTGGTTGAGTAACCTTTGCCTTTCAATACTTTCTTCAAGTTGTGGAAAATCTCAGCACCCATGCGCAAGGCATGAGAAAAGGATTCTGCACCAACTGGCATCACCATGAACTCCTGGAAGTCGATGCTGTTATCAGCGTGTGACCCTCCATTCAAGATATTCATCATCGGAACAGGCAATACATGTGCATTTACGCCTCCGATGTATCTGTACAATGGCTGACCACTAGCTTCTGCAGCTGCTTTAGCCACAGCTAGAGAAACCCCCAGAATAGCGTTTGCACCTAGCTTACTTTTATTTGGCGTACCATCCAGACCAATCATTAGGCTATCGATGTAGCGTTGCTCAAAAACGCTAATACCCAATAGTTCTTCCGCGATGGATTCCTCTACATTCTGACAGGCTTTCAATACCCCCTTACCTAAGTACTCGTCCTCACCATCTCTCAATTCAACGGCCTCATACTTACCAGTTGAAGCACCAGATGGTACTGCCGCTCTACCAGTAAATCCACTCTCAGTTAAGATTTCTACTTCTACGGTTGGATTCCCTCTAGAATCCAAAATTTGTCGGGCTTTGATGTCAATGATTTCACTCATAGCACAAAGTTTATTTTATTATTATGATAGGCAGTAAGGGAAAAGGGGATCCTAGATGCAAGACGTAAGCCCCACACCGCCTCTAATCCTATGCCGGGGAATCTAGTTTCCTAACAGCTCAATGAACTGGTCGAATAAGTATCTCGCATCGTGAGGGCCTGGAGAAGCTTCCGGGTGATATTGTACCGAAAAGGCTCTTTTCCCTTTCACACGAATTCCTTCGATCGTATCGTCATTGAGGTTGAGGTGCGTGATCTCTACTTTATCCTCGTTAGCACGCAAAGCCTCTGGACTCACTCCAAAACCATGATTTTGGCTGGTAATCTCCGACTTACCGGTGACCAAGTTCTTCACTGGGTGATTAATCCCTCGGTGACCATTGTGCATTTTGTAAGTTGGAATACCCAGAGCCAAGGCCAACAATTGGTGTCCCAAACAGATACCGAACAAAGGCTTGTCTTCTTCCAAGATGGCCTTCACCGTTTCTACCGCATATCCCATGGGTTCTGGATCGCCAGGTCCATTGGACAAGAAGTACCCATCTGGGTTGAACGCTTTCAGCTCTGCAAAAGAAGTTTTGGCTGGGAATACTTTGATGAAGCATCCGCGCTCCGCGAAGCAACGCAAAATGTTCTGCTTGATTCCGAAATCCAGCGCAGCGATCTTAAACTTGGCACTTTCTTCCCCGAAAGTGTAAGCTTCTTTGGTACTCACTACAGAGGCCAATTCCAGCCCTTTCATAGGAGGTACTGCCTTAAGTTTCTTCTCTAGCTCAGCTACGTCCTCAATTTCTGAAGAAATAATCGCGTTCATCGCCCCTTTGTGTCGAATGTGGCGTACGATAGCACGTGTATCGACATCGGAAATACCGACTAAGGATTCTTCTTCGAAGTACTCTTGAATAGAGGCATCAGCCTGTTGGCGGGAGAACTCAGAGGTGAAATTCTTACAGATCAAGCCGGCGATCTTAATATCGCTGGATTCCGTTTCCGTGTTTTTGGTGCCGTAATTTCCAATGTGCGCATTGGTGGCGACCAGAATTTGGCCGTAGTAGGAAGGATCTGTAAAGATCTCTTGGTAACCGGTCATACCGGTATTGAAGCAAATTTCACCTGTAGTTGTCCCAATTTTTCCGGCCGCTCTACCACGAAAGAGGGTACCGTCCTCTAGTAAAAGCATTGCCGTTCTTTGCTCCATTTGTTCCATTAAATATAGCGTATTAAGGCTTTAGAAATCAATAATGAATAAGGGGATTTGAATGCAACGGTGTGTGAATGGGCAGTGGGCCCTGTATTCAGATTTGGTGGGCTTAAAAGACCGTTATTCATAATTTCTCATTCATTATTCATCGCCGAAGCGGTAACTGGTCTTAAAATTCGCTGCAAAGATAGTATTTAATGATAAAAAGGCGAGTTGAAGGCAGATTTTCTTTAGGTTAATTCACATTGCTCCTCCCTCTGTGCAAAAATGGTCAATTTGCAAATGAAAGAGAGCCCCAACAGTCATCATTTCTGACTGTTAGAGCTCTATGTTGATAATCCTGCGTTCGATGAAGTTTTGCTAGAAGCTGCGTTGATAGCCTAGCTTAAAATAGGCGGGTAGTAGCGGTGTGGTATCCAGAGCTTCGGTTCTTACTTCCCCCATACTCACAAGCACACTATTTTTCTTAAAACTATAACCAGCCTGTATACCATAGTAAAGGTTGCCACCCGTACTGGGCTGATACCAGCCATCCTTCACATCCCCATAGATATTGTCTCTAAAAATACCCTCATGTTTAAATTGTGTGACAATGGCTTTGTCAAACCCAATCTCCCCTCCCACAAACCAGCGGGGTCGAAAATAGCCGATCATCGCCCTAGCCTCACTACCAAAGTTTCGTAGTTGCACCAGAGGGTTCTCAAATTGTCGATAGATGCCATACAACCCCAGATGAGCCTGCAGGTTGCCTGACTGTATCACCCGAGCTTGCGCTCCTATCTTAGTCTTGAAGTCATCAAAAGCAGTGCTGCCAGAAGGAAAAGAATAGAAAGCCTGCAATCGTACGGGAAGTTTGGTGCTTAGTCGATAGCTATACCCCAACTCATATACCAGACCGTAGTCCCAACCTAGGTTTAAATGAACTATATGCTTGTTTTCTGGAGAGAAGGTATTGGCGTGTACGAATTGCGCCTGCACCTGGTTGATCGCAAAATTTTGATTGTTTTCATTTGACTTTTTTAAAGTGAGTTAAGGTAATCGAGAACTACTGGATATACTTGTTCCCATTGAAAATAGATCATTTCATGGCCAGTGTCATCGATCTGGACGATATCCGCATTGGGAAAGAAGGCAGCTTCTCGCTGGGCGAAGTCCAAACCATAGGACCGGTTCAATTCTCCATACAGGAATAGCACCTTGGTCGTGTACTGATCTAGGTTTGGCGTAAAGTCGAATCCCTCGTTTTCAGCAATATCGCTGAGACTATTCAAGGTAACGGCCCCAAAACGGTTGAAGGGAGAGGGTCCCTCTACTCCTTCGTCATTGTCATCGTGATAAGCAAAGGGCGTGATCAGAGATAATTTGTAGTCCAATACAGCGTGATCGTTTTCACCCCCAGTCACAAATTGATCCATGTAAAAGATATCGTTGGCTACTTCGGTGAGCAGTTTGAAATTGCGACTGGCAGCACCGTATTCATCTAGCAACTCCTTGTTGAAACCACCGGCTTCTGCGAAGATGGCTCCATCGACCCGATCTGGATAAGCATTGATGTAGGCAGCCGTCAGCATGGCGCCCCAGGAATGCCCAAATAAGAAGACCCTTTGATCGGCTGAGGTTCGATAGTGTTGGATAACCGCCGTCAAATCGTCTATCATGAGCTGGATAGAATAGGTTTCTTTGTCGTGCCGCTTGGATAAACCCGAGCCCCGTTGATCGTAGAAGATGACATAGTAGCCATCATTTGCTAAGGCTTTCACCTGCATTCCATTTAAATAATCACCTCCTGGGCCACCATGTAAAAACACGAGCATGGGATGTGCTGGATTGCCGAAGGTTTCGGTGTGCAGTTGTGTGCCGTTGACCGCAATGACGGGTAGACTAGGATCATCCTCTACCGTCAAGGGAACCAAATTCCCTTCTTCCGTTGTGCTCCGGTCGGCTTCGCAAGCCCAGAGCGAAAGCGCCAACAAGGGTAGCGCATACAAGTACTTCTTCATAATGTAGATGTTTGTGTGAATGCCGCAAAAGAAGGGGGTTTAAGGGTGCGAAGCGTGCGTGCGTGAAAGGGAAAACGGATTTTTAATGGATAATGTAGAGTGTTGAATGGAGAATTGTAATGGATAAGGGAGAATGTTGAATGAATAATTGTCACTCCTGGGAGAAATGGGAGAATTGTAATGTTGAATGTAAAATGATGAATGGATAATTGTCTCTTCTAGAAGGCATAGATTGGGCGGATAGCTAGGTGTTCTTTTGTTTGATGTATTCGGTGGGGGTTTTGCCGGTGTGCTTTTTGAAGTATTTGTTGAAAGTGGATTTCGAATTGAAACCACATTCCATGGCTAGGGCTAGATTAGTGAACTGTTTGCTTTTAGGATCATCTAGTAAGTTTAGGAAAGCTTGGATGCGGTACTGGTTGATATAGTTGTAGAAGGTAGAGCCGGTTTGAGAATTAATGGCTTGGGATAGGTGATTGATCGGTTCTTGGAGGATTTGGGCAATTTCGGCTAAAGTCAGGTCATTCTTTTTGTACAGTTCATCTGCTTTCATTCGCTCTTCGATGCGTTGAAATAGTTGTTTGGCCTGATCGCTGCGGAGTCCAGACTTTTGGTATTTATCTTGATTGGGTGCAACGCTTGCTTGGATTTCCACGGTTTTGTCTGGTAAGGGTTGAATATCTGTTTGCATAAAGTAGACGGGGACCTGTCTGAAGCCATATATTCCCATCATACAAACAAAGACCGACACGCAAATAAAGATCCATTCATCTCCATCCGTGAGCAACATGACCACCCAAATAATGCTCAACCCCAGAATGAGCCATTCTAGCCATCGGAGCATTTGCTCGTCTGAATTAGAGATATAGTTTAACACCTCCTTCTTGTATTTGCGAACGACTAGATAAGCCGCCAAATTGTATCCAATTCCGATCCCAGCAAAGACGGTTAGTTGTATCAGGATATACCACTCAAAACCTAATCCATCCTGAATAAAAACAGCTTCTTTCTCGGCTGCAGGCAGAGTCAAAAAAGGGATCAGCAAAAGAAAGAGCAATACAATGGGAAGGAAATGAAGCGGCCAACTCTTTGAACTAAAGGCATTCTTATAGGTCAATTCTCGAGCATACAAATAAAGCCACACACTATGCAGGGCGGGTAGGGGCAATATTACCCCGATTAATACGGGGTATTGAAATACTAAACCGGAACTATGCAGGTAGTATAAGAAGATATGCAAGGAAATGTAGCCCAGCCAGGTAGTCAGTATCTTGTCCGACAACTCCTTATTCTTCTTTAGTAAAAGAATCACAAAGATGAACACAGAAATGGAAAGTCCGATTATCGTCAGCATTACTAAACCTTAGACTTCATGAATGATGGCAGATCGTAGTCCCTTGTCCTTATTTAGGCTCTGCAATTAATGCTAAGATCTGACCACTGATAGCTTTTGCGCAATCCTCTTGAATAAAATGTGAGCCTTCTACCTCATAAATCTTATCTAAACGTAAAGCCCTCTGCAAAGGGTTACCGTACTTGGCGAGGGTAAGCCCCTTGTCGTGGATACCCCAAATGATCTGAATCGGTACATCTAAGGCACGCAAAGCATCTAAATACAACTTCTCCTTATCCGCAGTCGCTTCAAAAGAACGCATAATTTTGAGGAATGATGCCCCATAGTCCTCTCTCTTGAGGAAATATAGGTAAGCTTTTGCCTCTGTCAATCCGAAAATTTGACGGTTATACACCCCTCGCAAATGCATCAGGAATCGAAACAAGAAAGGGACCGTAGTTTGCAAAAAAACTTCTCCGACAAACGGCTGCTCAAAGAAGAACATTGGAAATGGTTTCTTGAATACTGCCAGATTGGCGATTGGACTATTCAGTATGGTAACCGATAATACCCGTTCAGGCGCATTGGCAATGAGTTCGCAACCGATTGGCCCGCCAATATCATGGATTACCAAATGATACTCCTTCAAACCCAATTCATCCAGCAACTGCCCACACCATTTACCCAGACCGGTCCAGGAATAATCAGCGTCCTTCGGTTTGGCCGAAAGGCCCATTCCCAATAGATCCGGTGCGATGCCTCTGTACCCTTTCTCCGCTAGTCCTGGAATAATCTTTCGATATAGAAAGGAGGAGGCTGGAACACCATGCAAACAAACGATGGGTACACCTTCTCCTTTTTCAAGGACAAAAGCCTGCTGCCCATTAACCTCTATCCATTTTCCGGATACAGCATGTGATCCGACGAGGGGGTTTTTCGATTGTACTTCCATCTTGTATTAAATTTGACAGGATATCCTATGACTGAGCTCGCAGGAAAGCCTTAAGTCTGGAAAGCCCAGTTTCGAGATACGAATGGTAATCCCCTTCCAAAGTTAGAACATAGTTTAGAAAGTTGACTTGCCTCGCCATCATTAGGGATTCGATGGCATGATCATTCCATCCCACTATGGTTTTCCCATTACTGTATCCCTGCAGAATCCAATCCTTTACCGATTCAAAAGGGAAATGATCATGCTCCTGATAATAGTACAATAAAATGGCCAAGTCCTGGATGGGAGGGCCAAAAATGGCGTCTTCAAAATCAAGGATTGAGAATTGACCATTGTTCACTTTGATATTCCAAGGGTTCAGATCACCATGAAGAAGTTGTGACTCCCCTTGAACGTAGATTTGGGAGAGTCTAGGATTGAGGTATTCAATAGCCTCGTCCATCAAATCTTTGAATTCCTCGGTGGTCTGTGACTGGTATTTGGGTTGGCGATATACTGGCGCTTCATCCCTAAAGTAGAATACTTGATTCCAAACCTTAGCTTGCACTTCCTTCGGTAAGTCAATCTGACGGGTAGCCTGGTGTAAATCGGCAACTGATTGTCCAAGCGAAACAAATAGGGCCTCAGATTCTTGACCCTTAAAATCAGCACCTGGTAACCACTTTGACAATACAATTCTATAGGTAGCGCCCATGAATGGATCCGCGTACATAGTGATAGGCTGTCCCCTTAGATTATTTACTATCTCAGCAACGGCTATCTTTCCATACCTTCTGATGGCACTGATCATCAAAATCTCAATCTGGTTGTCCTCCGGTTGACTGGAGGTGTCGTCATAGATTTTGAGTGCAAAGGCTTCCCCCTTATCGTTGATAACTTTGAATACAACGGAGGTTTCCTGAGCAAAAAAAGTAACGGTAGGATAGTGCTGCGGGTATTGCTGTAGGACAGCAACTGCTGTTTTCTGTAAGGTCTCTTTGTTCACATCACTAGTTTTATCTAATACTGCTCTTAGGATGAGGACTGTTCCATTTTCTCGATCTTCAAGACAGTCCATGTCTGTTGTTCCACCTCTACCAACAGAGTATCACCTGGGTAGAAAATCTGGGATTGAGCTTTGGTTACAGGAATATAGGGCAGACTATCGGGTAGGTTCGTTACTAGCCGGTTGGGAAATCTGCTAAACGCGGATTGACTTCTGCGCTTAATTGTTACGATGTGCTTTGTCCTAGTGAGGGAAGGCCTTAAAGCTGCAAACTGTCTACGATATTTATGCTCTTGCCAAATCCATATTAGGAGCATTGTAAAACACCAAAGCATAGTAAACCTAATAAAGGCATCGGCGTAGTCCATTCTATCAATCAGCGGACCACTTCTCCGTCCTGGGATATAAGGTCCAATCGCACAAACCAGCGGCGTGATGAAGAGGAGAAATATCCTTCCTTGCTCCAGCCCCTGCCGAAAATTTTGCCTGATTAACTTTACTTCCGCGTCGGTAAAACCTGTGGAATCAATCATAGGCGATGATTAATAAGCGTTGACTACTGCAGCTGCGATCGGTGGCCTAGCCTATGTAAGTCAGTCGCTTCTCCTCCAAAAATTCCGCAAACTCTATGGCTTTTCGATCTCTCATATTCCAGGCAATCTGGAATTCTCCCCCAAATTTCCTCCTGGAATAGGCTAGGTAAGAGGTAAATCGTTGCAAGTCCTCAGATGTAGGCAAGATCCCCGAAATCCCATGGGTTGGTGCAGCGCCCAAAGCGCCGACGGCGGTGGTCGCATGGCCAATGATCTTCAAGGCTTTAAATTTATTGAGAAACTTGTTGATCTCCTGCGGAGTGAAGGATTGTCCTAAGTCCTGATAATCCTTGAGCTTAACAGTGGTGAACCCTTGACCACTTATTTCGTAGGTACCAAATCCTTCAATGGTATTCCATTTAATGGGAATGATAGGACAGTCTGGAAAGCTCAGTTCTAAGGCCTTTGGAGTAATGACCACATAACCTTTCCCCTTGACTAGGGTGGAGTACATGGCTACACTTCCAAAACCACCAAAAAAGACAATGGCGATTAAGCCCACAATCTTATGAAACCAGGAGGTATCTCCCAGAACCATCCAAGTCCCTAGTAGCACGAAAACTAGTATGGCCAGAACGGTTAGATATATCTTCCATTTCGGGGCTTGGATCTTTAGTGTTTCCATTTGGATAGGTTTGTTCTAGTCAATTCAAGTATTGGGCTTGCTTTTGGGTTGCCATTGAGCGTCGCAGGGTTTCTTGTCTTCTTTAGACCTTAGACATAAAGGGATTTTGAAGCTAAGGCAATCCTATGTGGGTGTTTACCAACCTCACAGGAAGTCGGACCGGGGGTTTTATCCCAAGAAGATAGATATTTAGTAGCCATACTTTTGCAGGACATAAGCAAAGCTCTTCCGACGCTTGCATTCCTTGAAAAAGGAACGCATATAGGCTACGGTATGCTTTTTACTGCGATTGTCCAAGTGATCGCAATTCTCTAGCAGTTGAATTAGGTCACCTGCTTTCTCCTCGAATTGCGGAATGATTTCTTCGACATCCTCATCGCTGAAGGTGTTGCCCCGATAGAGTCTGTCCGTCACTTTCTTGATGGGTAGCGTATGGTAGGGGGTAGCATATACAGCATTGACTAAGCCCGCGTAGTCGAAGTCATAGGGAATAGGTACCATCTTGGTGAGCTCAGGCACCTTGAGCAGCTTCAAATTATGGCTATTCCCTACCGACCAATCTGTATTCCCAATCATGTATTGAAACAGACTCATTCTATGAAACTCCTTTTCGACCAAAAAACCGGTACGCACCTTCTCTCTTTCAACTTCTACACCATTGAAACGATCCGCTAGTTCAGCCATAGGTTCAATTAGAAAACCATAGTACTTCACTACACGCTTCTTGGCACTTTGATCCCGGAGTGTAAGATTTATGAGCTGTACACGAAAGCTGTATGGAGATATCATGTTGTACATTTTGTAGGCATGAAACTCCTTGATCACATATTGCTCGGCCATTGGCCCCCCGCGAAACTGCGCGACCATCTTGATCTTATTAAATTTTTCCAAGCCTTTGGACTTGAGATTCTTCTTGCTCAACTTTAATTTGATCGGGGGGATGTAACTGATTTTTCGGCGCATGTTACCGCGCGGGCGCAACTCGACGTCCCACTCCTCCGTCTCCTGAGTCTTGGGATTAACGAAGCTGATTTTGCCTTCTTGGTATTCCTCCTTCTTTTTGTTCTTCAAAAAGACCTTGAGGTCCAATTGCAGTTCTACATCAATAGCCTTAATTTCTTCCTGGTAAAGTCTGGAAAAGAAACTTTCCTTTTCGGTGTCTTCCTCTTCCTGGGCAACGATCGAAATAGGAAGTAAGAGTAGTAGGGTTAGGTAGAACGGGAAATAGCGTTGGGGTAGTTCCCTCATAGAACAATACATAGTCGATTTGTTTGGCGCTCCTTGAATATTCTCCAAGGGGCTTATGGATTTAGGTATAAAAAGTTGAAAGAAGACCTTAACACTTACTTTACTTCAAGCTCCAAAAAATACGGCGCTCTAGCAATAAATAACGCTTAAAAGAACATTTTTTTTGATCAAATGGGTAATATGTCGGGATGAATAAGGTCCTATTATGCCTACTAAAGGCATTTCTGATACTACCTGTCCTATTTTTAATGTTACTCAACGCTAAGGTTTACTATAGCCCACCTTGCCAAATAGCGTCCGACAAGACCTGTAACTCCGCCACCATAGCCCAACTAGAGTATCTAGGAGAACAACTTGCAGGAGGTGCTGCTGAGGAAATGCAAGTGATATATCCGGAAGGAGCCATATTCTGCTATGCCTTACATGGACTAGCTTGGGCTGATGTATTAAGCCAAGCCTCTCAAACGCAGGAGCACTTTCAGATCGGCTCCAAGGCCTTGGAACACACTTTAAAATTCTTGCTTTCGGAAGAAGCGCATCAGCCCTTCTCTGTTGAGTTGCCGCTACCCTACGGAGCTTTTTATCAAGGGTGGACATCCTACCTTATTGGGCGCACAATAGAATTGGATGCTTATTCTGACAATGACTCTGTCTACGTCCGGATCTTTAAAGCGAAATGCCAGTTGATCGCCAAGACCTTCACCGAAAGCAACCGTCCCTATCTCTCCTCCTACTCTAACGGAACCTGGCCAGCTGATAACATCCTATGCTTAGCTGCCTTGGCCTTGCATGATCAATTATTCCCTCCGATTTACCAGCCTGTCATAGGTTCCTGGCTGGCACAGATCAAGGCACACCTTGACCCAAAAACTGGCCTGATTCCTCATGAGTACATCGGTGGGCAAGCCGGAGGAGCAAGAGGCTCCTCGCAAAGTCTGATGCTCAACTTCTTGCCACTAATCGACTCCTCCTTTGCTCGGAAGCAATTCGACCTGTATCGAGCACACTTCTTAAGTTATCGATTTGGCTTGCTTGGTGTTCGAGAATATCCGAAAGGCACCAATGGTCCAGGGGATATAGACGCAGGCCCAATCCTTCTGGGCATCGGCGGAGCAGCATCAGTAGTCGGCGCCAGGGCTATGCTGCTTAATGGAGACTGCCGCAAACATATCGCGATCCGAAACAGCATCGAAGGTTTTGGAATCCCCTTTAGGTGGAGCGGAAAAAAGAAGTACCTTGGAGGATACCTGGCCATTGCAGATGCGTTCATTGCATGGTCCAATGCTAGAAGCTGTGAATGTACGGATACGAGAATAGCTGTACCCTGGTCCTTCCATTTATACAGCTTGCTACTTATCTTTAGTTTGAGTTGGTTGGCCTACAAAATTTAGAAAGTCATGGATCTTGAACAGAAAATAAACGCCGTAAAACAACAACTTAATGACTTGAATCGTGTGCAATCGCACATATGGTCCTTAGACAACAAGCGCAAAAAACTAGAGAAGTTACAGCTAAAATTGCAGAAGAAGGTGGAAAAGGAGTATGAAGAATACAAGGACGAAAAGAAACGCAATGAACAAGCTATCCGAAGCCTATTCTTGCTCCCGGATGAGGAAAAACTGGAAAAGGAAAAGCAAGAATACTTTGAAGCAGTAATAGACCTCAGAAAGGTAGACAAAGAAATCGAGCTGTTACAATTTGAAAGCAAAGTCCTCACGGAAAAACTTGGCCAACAAGAGGAATTACAGCACAAATTAATGGACCTCATCAAGGTAAAAGCAGCACAAAAGGTACAAGCCCTCCGTCAAGACCAAAACTACAAGGACTTGGAGCAGAAGGAAGAGATCCAGCAAGGCATTATCTACCTGCTAGAAGGACTACGATCCAAGGCAGAGGACAACTTGATTCGAATTGAAGAGATTTTGGCGGGTCTACATCAGATCGAGTTGTATGGTTTGGGGAAAAAGACAGATAAGTACACACTTGGTAGAATTTTACGCGAATTGGAACGCATCGAGAAACACCTAGCCCACTTGCAAGTCAACTTTACTAAGCTGGAATCAGAATGCGAAGCTTACAACAAGTTTGCCAAAGCCAATAAAACGAACGTACCGGACTGGGAGCAACACCTAGCTCCTATGCGGCAATTTTCTGAAGACTTTCATCTGAAGGCCGATCTACAGTTATTAAAAAAGGGATTTCTACAATCAAAAAAATGGCTAATCCAATTGAAATTTCCTATTGATAAATTGGTGAAAGAAGCTTCTTTCCTAATCGAAGAGCATAGTCAACGGAAGCGAAAATTCAAGCGTGATAAAGACAAGCTGCTCAAAGACTAGCAAGCCACCACTTTGGTGCCGTGCTGTTCGGCAGCAGACAAGCTACCCCTACTCAACCACTCTTTACATAGCTAAAACCGGAGTTCATCAATTATGTGGAGAGACAATGTGTTTAAGTCCTTAAATTAGGATCACGCCATGAATTCGATACCATCTTCTATATCAGACCTTCCTAAATATATCTTTACAGCTGGCACCGATTATCGCCAGCGAGTGGGCCTATATACACAAGACGGGATTCCTATTGCAGTTAACCTTAGATACCAGCAACTCACCAGCTTCCCAGATGGGCTATCCGAGCTTAACTCCTTGCAATTTCTGGATATCAGTGGGAACCAACTGCAAGAATTCCCAGAATCAATTGATCAACTTGAGCAATTACAAGTGCTGTTAGCTGATGATAATCACCTTCAACAATTACCGGCTTCACTAGGAGCTATGGTTGCGCTTAGAACGCTTTCTCTAGATAATAATCGACTTACAGCTATCCCTGAAACAGTGGGTAATCTGAGCTTAGAAAAACTATATGTACACAATAACCAACTGGAGCGCGTTCCAGATAATTTATGGCAATTAAAAGAGTTAGATGTACTTTCTTTAGGTAGTAATCCTATTGGTAATGTTGGAGAAGCCATTGCCCAACTCCAGCAGTTGAAGGAGCTCTATCTACACGATATGGCAGCGACTCGGATGCCTAGCGCCCTTGGTCAGTTGCAGCATTTACATACGCTTGATATTGCACACAATCAATTGCAAACCCTACCTGATTCTATTGGGGATCTGAAACACCTCAAGCAATTCCTATACCTCAGTAACAATCAGCTCTCCCACTTGCCAGACTCCATGCAAGCGCTAAAGCAATTGCGCTACCTCAATGTGACTGACAACCAGTTTACTGATTTACCCGACTGGATTGGAGAACTTTCCAGTTTGCAGGAATTCAGAGCGTACAATAATCAGCTTCGAAGGCTTCCCAATAGCATTGGACAACTGTCGAATCTAAAAGAACTCTACTTGCAAAACAACAGCATTGATAGTTTGCCCGAGTCCTTAGAAAAGCTACAGCAGTTGGAAAGGTTAGAATTGAGAAACAACCGAATACAAAACTGGCCAAGTGCCTTCTTAAATATGCCAAATCTGCGTTGGCTTGACCTGAGAGCCAATCGATTGACCAGCATACCTAAAGCATTCTTAGGATCCGAGCACTGGGAAAAAGTAGACCTGCGATGGAATCGAATCGATCTCTTGTCACAGGACAGAAAAGACCATAACCAGCAACTCTACTTGTAATGAACTGAATAAAATTGAATCACCTCTATACCAAACTATAGCTAATGAGTAATTCAATCGAGCCATTCACCCAATTCAAAAACTTACTGCAAGAACGTAACGAACAGAAGATTATCGAGTTCCTGGAAGCTAATCCAACTGTCCTAGTTGCAAAGGATGAAAACGGACCTTCCGGTTTAATATTGATAGCCTACCATCGCTTAGCAGGTGTGATGCCCAAAGCCCAGCAGTTGACGCCAAGCATGGACTTGTATGAAAGTATAGCCTATGGGCAATTGGAAGGTGTGAAAGAGGCCATTGTTAATCAAGCTGATTTATTGAATCAAGCAGCCCCAGACGGCTTCAGTCCCCTTTGTCTGGCGGCTTATTTCGCCCAGTTCGAAGTAGTTAAATGGCTCACAGATCAGGGAGCGGACGTGAATCAAGCAGCCACCAATCCCTCTCAGGTTGCGCCAATACATGCAGCTGTTGCTGCGAATCACTTGGAATTGGTAAAATGGTTGATTGACAAAGGAGCCGATGTAAATCTCACCCAAACGCAGGGTGTAACTCCACTGCATTCCGCTGCACACCGCGGGAATTTGGCTATCGTGGAGGCCTTAGTTGAAGCGGGAGCAGATATAGCAGCAAAAATGGATTCCGGGGAGACCGCCCTTACATTCGCTGAAAAGGACGGTCATGAAAGTGTGATTGAGTATCTGAACACTCGAACTTAAGGCAGTTTGATCCTCAATTGTGAGGTAATGGTTGGATCGCTTATTTTGTCATCCTCTGCCAGTAAGAAGGCTTTGCTCAATAGGATACTAAATCCCCTATCTCCTTCGAAGGGTAAGAAAACTTTCTCCGCCTGAGTCGCTTTTCCACGAGCGGCTACAATACACAGATATTGGTCATTGGGTTCCATCAAAATATTGGTGCTGCCGATATGAATCTTGTAGGTCCTAATCTTGCCTTTTACTACCAAGAACTTTCCTTTGATGCTAGCTACATCTCTGATCTTAAGCATGGGTAGAATCCGCTCCAGGGTCTGCTTGCGCACCTTCGCCGTTTCCCGCAAGTCTCCGAAAGAGTATTCTTGCCAATAGTTACGATACTGCGGGAGTCCGCCATTATCTTGCCAGGCAGGATCATTGCCTACACTTCCTACCCCGACAAAAAGGTCAACATCTCGCATCACTTCCGTTAGCACCAGAGGAGGAACTGCTTCCAATGGAATCACCTCATCATACTCGGTCACAAATCGCACTTGATCGGTACCTACATAAGACCAGATTCCAGAATCAGTATAGTCGTCACTATCGGTCAGTTCGATACACCAAAACTCAGCTGACATTTCGTACTTAGGTAGCTTCTTACGAGCCACACAGTCCGTGCCATGGTCCCAAGCACCAACCAAGGTATAACGCCAATCTCGCGTACTGGCTAGCGCATTGAACTGATGCTGCTTGATCAGATGCCCCGCCATACGATTGCTATAAGTACGGGTATTGATTTCTGCTTCAGTCAATAGGTAGATTTCACGGAAGGCCTGCTTCATCGGTTGTGTAATTTGCCAAGTCTGCATATAGTCCCTCCATTGCTGGATTTCTTGAGTTGAACTAAAAACTGGATGCCAAAGTCTTACAGCTGTACTTGCTTCCATGCCCTCTAACGACTCTCCAGCAGCGTCCCACCATTGGCCCTCCCGCCAAATGGCATTAACAGCGCCATCTGCTCGTTCAAAGGTCCATACCAGGCGTTTTCCCAAATAGGATAAAAGTCCATGCTCAATAAATAGCTCTTGAAACCGGGCGAAGGTCCAGCTTCGATTTTCCAGATAGCTGCGATCCAGCTTGTCTCGTTCCAAACTAATCGCCTGTTGAATACCTTTATTGGTAGCTTTTACCTGCTGAAGTTTTTTCTTCCATCTCGCCTGCTGCTTAACAAAGGCCGGCACACTTTTCTGGAATTTCCCGTCTGGTTTAATCCAGGCCAATTGCGTTTTACCAACTCCCGTAATAGATAATTTCAGCTGATAATCTTCAAAATCAAAAACCTGTTCCCCATCGGTTAGTCCGTAATCGTTAATAGCCATTTCCTCCAGCTCTTGGCGAGTCGTGCCTCTAGCTTCAGATTGTTGATCAAGGTATTTATCGATAAGCTTTTTAGCACTGTTTTGCTTGATCTGGACACGTAGGCGGGACAATAGAGCTAGCCCCTCCAATCCTTTAGCATGAGACAGCACATAAAAACAAGCATTGCCAACCGCCGTAGCTGCCGCACCTACCTGCGGAATCTTTTTGAAAGCACGAACTGCCAATTGTTGAATAAGCTGCAAGCCCGCCTTATCTTGTACTGGGAGCATGGTCCAAACTAATCCCTTTGCTACCGCATTGTTGCTGTCGTATAAGTAGGTAGTCGTGGTATAAGTATAGATTCGGATGCCATGTGGATAGGAATGTTCTTGACTGGACTCCTTCAGATCTACCAAAAATTGCAGGCTTTCCTTCAGCCATTTGCGATAGGCTCGTTTTCCAATTTCGTCAATAATGGCTTGACTTTGTTTTTCAAATTTGCGCCCAGGTTTTCCCCCGTTCACGTCCCGCACCAGATCTAGCAAGCGATAGAAGGCATTTTTCTTCTCTAGTGGTAAACCAGCGATTTTTTCATTGATGAACTTCCCAAACGGATCCTCCTCAGAAAGACAAACAGGAGGAACAGTTGCTTCATATCCCGCAGCTTCATGCAGTACCTTCTCTATATTGGCTTTTACCTTCTTCAGGTCTGAGCCATAGTAATAAGAAGAACGCGGATTTAGAAATGCAGGTTGAGAAATAAAAGAGGTGAAAAACTCGATGTGTTCGTCTGGCATGGCCTCGCGCTTTACCGCCCGTTCCAACTGCTTACATGCCCATCCCATCGGCCATTCTTCCATTCGAACCCCATAGTGGTTTTCTTTCTTCTTAAACTGAGTAAACAAGTCCACAATTTCTGCTAGGCTAAACGGCAAACTGGCCTTCAATAAAAGCTTCAGCAATTCCTCCTCCACTGCTTGCCTTAGAGAAATGGGATGATTGCTCGCTAAACTCTTATTTTTTCGTCTTTGCTTATTCAAGAACCGAATATCCTTCACTAACCAAAAGACCATACTTTTCTTAGTGGCAGGATCTTCTTTCTTCAACTGCTCATAGATCGGATCGCCTGACCACTTGAAAGGGCGATAATAGTAAGAAAAGCGCTCTTGCTTCATAGTCCTGACCAGGGGTCGGATAAATTGCTGATAAAAGGGATGGTCGGGTGGTGCTATTTTATGTTCACCAACCTGCAGCCAGCGGCCAAGTAGATCACTTATTGCCATGGATGTTGAATTTTGAGTGGTGTGGGATGAATTCGGAGGCGTGCGGTGGAGGATAAGTAGTGTGACGATAGATTCTCCTGTTTTTCTGCTGCGACTTTTCTG
>ENA-UENX01000319-UENX01000319.1-marine-metagenome-genome-assembly--contig:-NODE-319-length-23835-cov-3.183892_pt1 | contig 23835 bp, 21 predicted proteins | sample MGYA00237875_ERZ529327 | MGnify/ENA primary metagenome ERZ529327 (study PRJEB26372, sample SAMN05368347) | marine metagenome | biome: cultured habitat; feature: ocean water; material: water; isolation... | reverse complement strand
GAAAAAAAGGAAGCAAAATTCTTGGCAAAAAAAACTCCTCCGTCAAACAATTTTTTGCCGGCAACCCGCTCCAAAAAGTGGCAATATCTACTTTCAAATAAGCACTAGATCCTGAAAAACGTACATGATGAAGTGCAAATCAGTTTTACACCTTACACGCTTGGCACAAATTGCCTCAAATAAGAATGGCTTTGCACCAGCGAAGCCTTTCTTTTTTCCTCACTCCCTTCATAGGCTCGATCTTCTACCTCCACACAAACAGGGCCATCATATCCCGCACTGGTAAGGGTCGAAAAGAACTTCCCCCAATCTACCTCACCCAAGCCGGGTAATTTCGGCGAGTGCCACTCGTTGGGAGGAGCCATGATGCCTACTTCATTGAGGAGATGCCGATCCACTCTAACATCCTTAGCGTGTACATGGAAAAATTTATGGGCAAAATCTCTGATGGGCGCTAGGTAATCCATGTGCTGCCAAATCATATGAGAAGGGTCATAATTCAAACCAAAACTATCACTGTCAATCTCACTGAACATTCTTCGCCAAATACTAGGAGTTGTGGCTAAGTTTTTGCCACCTGGCCATTCATCGTAGGTGAACAGCATGGGGCAATTTTCGATCCCCACTCGAATGCCCTTAGATTCAGCATAAGTGATAATGTCAGTCCATACTTTGAGGAAACGAGGCCAGTTATCATCGACGGATAAACGGAAATCTCTGCCTACAAAGGTATTAATGGTGCTTAAACCTAAGGTCTGGGCTGCGTCAATAACCTTTTTGATATGACTAATGTAAACGGCAGCTGCCTTTTCATCGGGGTCTAGTGGATTTGGATAATACCCCAGCGCGCTAATGTTCACCTTGTATTTGTCCGTGAGGGCGTGAACTTCTGCTGCATCAGCCGCGGTGAAATCGGTTACGTCGATGTGCGTAACGCCGGCATAGCGCCTTTCCGCCTTTCCTTTCGGCCAACACATAACCTCAACACAATCATAACCTATTTGGGCTGCCTCGGCCAATACGGCTTCTAAACCTAAATCAGGGAGTATCGCTGATACAAAACCTAGTTGCATGGTATTCGATTTGTTTTGAAATTCAAATTTAGAGAAGTGCCGGGGATTTCAAAATGAAAATCAGAAATTTGCTGATGTATTGAACTTGGTATTAAGGTAAGTTCAGTCACATAAACGATACAGGTAGTGTTACACTACTTTAACCAACACAAACAAGCAATACTTATCATGAAAAAATTAGGAGTAGTTCTTAGCCTGATGTTGGCCACTGTCCTAGTTGGCCATTCACAGAGCGCAAAGCCATCCAAACGTTATCATAGCATCAGTAAAGATGGAGCCTGGTGCTGGTTCTCCGATCCAAGAGCCGTTTCACTGAATCAAAAGGTCTATGCCGGTTGGGTTACGACGGATGGCAGTATTATGGTCGGTAGTTATGATGAAAAAACGGGGGACTCGCAGGAAGTTACCTTGTATCCCCAGTTTAATCAGGACGATCATGCCAACCCAGCGCTTATCTTGCTGCCAGATCGAAGGCTAATGGTGTTTTTCTCTGCACACTCTACACGAGGTCGCGGCGAAAAAGAACCTGCCATATCCTACGCTATTACTAAAAATCCAGAGGATATTACCGCCTGGGAAGATTTACAACGAATAACGCAGAATGCTGCCGGACCCAGGGCGTTTTGCTACAACAATCCCGTGATACTATCCGAGGAAAATAACCGGATCTACATCTTTTGGAGAGGCGGAGACTGGAAGCCTACCTTCTGCTATACCGATGATCGTGGTAAAACTTGGTCGAAGGTTTTTACCTTAATCAAGTCATCTCAATTTACCCATAAAAGACCCTATGTGAAGATCGCCAGCAATGGCAAAGATGAAATTCACTTTGCCTTTACCGATGGGCATCCTAGAAATGAACCGCTAAATAGTATTTACTATGTGAAGTATCGAGCGGGTAAATTTTATAGTGCGGATGGGCGGCAATTGGGCGCTATCGACAAATTGCCTTTAGAACATGAAGATTGTGATTTGGTGTACGATGCACCTACCTTTTTTAAGGAAAATGCCAATGGGGTACGGGCATGGATTTGGGATGTTGCTGTTTCGGAGGAGGGAACACCTCATATCGTCTATTCTCGCTTGCCAGCCGAGTCGGAGCATGAGTATTGGTATGCACATTGGAATGGGCAGACTTGGGAAAACCATAAGATAACGGAGGCCGGATCTTGGTTTCCCCGGTATAAAAAGGATAAAAGTATGCGAGAGCCAGAACCTCATTATTCTGGGGGTGTATATCTGGATCACGAGCAGACAAACATCGTCTATTATTCCAAACCAGTTGGCGATGTATTTGAGATATTCAAAGCAGAGAGCTCGGATGGGGGTGAAACTTGGCAGGAGACACCGATTACCATCAATTCAAAAAAAGATAACGTTCGACCTTTTGCTATTCGTGGTGGAGGTGAGGAATCTTCTAGCCAGGTTATGTGGATGCTAAATAAGCGATACTCCACTTACAAGGATTACCAGGCTCAGATTAAGATGGATTTAGATAAATAATCTAGGCCTGCCCATACAATTGGACCGCTTGGACGATCGCCATGACGAAAAATAGGCCACTTAGGAAATAGTTGAGGTTGCGGGCGAGATGTGGGCCGCTAACGGTGATGAACTGTGCAAAGCGGCCATAGAGCATCAGTAGCAGTATTGCTCCAATGGCTATTCCTGAAAGGTAGCTATACTTGATGGGGTCGTCCAAGATGATCCATCCTTTCGCCTCGAAGAAAGTACTGAAAGTAAAATAATAGGGGATGTTCAAGAGGTTCATCCAGGCTACCATGATGCCTAAGAGGATCGGTTTGCCTTTGCTAGAGGTAGTCTTTTTGGTAACTTTTGGATGACGGGCCAGCAGGAGGAAAATGACCCCTAGAATGATGAAGATAGCTACTGCTGTTTGCTTTAGAAAGGTAAGAATAGCTGGGTTTTTACTTAGGAAGCCAGCAAAAGTGATTGCGATAAAAGCTTGAACGGTAATCGTTAGGGTAGCGCCAAAAGAGAACCTATAAGAGGTGTACAAACCTCTTTTCATGCTTAATGTTACGGCGGTCATGTTCACAATTCCGGGTAGTAGTATAGAGAGGACTGTGATCATGAAACCCAACGCAAAATGATTTAGGTATTCCATCAAACGCTAAGGTATTATTTCTCATAGATCGTAAAGGATACCCTCGACCGATTTTGGGATTTCTTAGACTAATCGTTCCGTAATGTCCTTTTGGGGAAAATTTGAATCAGAAGGGTTTCCAGTACCCAGCAAAAGTACAAAAATTTTAAGATTAGCAATTTCCAGCCTGCCAACTTACGATAGTGTGCTTGATAATAAAGCGTGCTATTTAGCCAATAACGTTGCAGTTGTAGGAGAGAATGTAGCCGCGTGGTGGTGCCCCCTTGGTCATGATGATAGTGCTTGGCCCGCCACAGGTAATTTTGTAGCCCAAGCTCCTTGATTTTATGCCCCAGAATCGTTTCCTCACCATATAAGAAAGTCTGCTCATCAAAGCCGCCCAGTTGGTCAAAGACAGCCTTTTTCCCTAGAAAGAAAGAACCACTCAGGCAATCCACCTTTTGTGGACCCATTGCTGAGGCAGGAAACTGATATCGGCTGGTTTGGATCGTACGTTTTCCAATAAAATAGAGTATTCGGAGAGAAGCCATCACCTCATCTCTAAAGCGCGGAAGGCGCCAGGCTTGATGCTTTTGATCTTCTTGCCCGTCAACAAACATGGCCGGGGCCAAGCAGGCGATATTAGGTAGTACTTCATACTGTGCAATCAGCGTATTCAGTAGGGTTGGATCTTCTACCCGAACATCATTATTGGAGATGAGCAAGTAATCAAAGGACTTATCTCGTAGGAATGCCAAACCAACATTATTCCCTTTGGCATAGCCTCCATTTTCACCTGTTTGGAGCAACTCGACTTGGGGATGCATCTTGAAAGCAGCTTCCAGTTTTTCGTATGAACCATCGGGAGAAGCATTGTCGATCACCAAGATTCGAAGATCCACCTGCTTTTGCGCTAAGAAGTGCTGAACACACTGGATGGTGTCTTCCCAAGCTTGATAGTTCAGGATTTGGACGTAGATCTTTGGCAATGCATTAGCCATGCTGAGAGATGAGATTTCGATGTTTGTTCAACATTAGATATAAGCCAATCGTCACCCAGGATTCTACCACTAGCAGTGCGGTGATTAATCCATTGAGTTGATATTCTATTGTCAAGACATAGGCCAGAATCAAATTAACCGCCAGTCCCGACAAGAGGACCATGACGTAAGCTGTTTTTAAATCATAGGCCAATAGGATTTGATAGGCCGGTATGTTGAGTAAGGTCACCAATGGAACGATTAAGTAGAGCCGTAAACTATACAAGAGTTCTTCATTAACATCCCCAGCGAAATACAGAAAGATAGGTTCTGCACATAAGGCCAACAAGATCACCGCTAGTATTGGTGCTCCTAAGAATAGGAGATAGGCATTCCGGAGATATATTTGCAGCGCTTCCCAGCCCTCCTTGGTCTTTTCGCAGACGATTGGAAATATGGTTTGCGAAAAGATGACCAATAGAAATCGGATCGGCTGTAATAGTCGATACATAACATTGAAATAGCCGGTTAGTACATCTCCCCAAACAATATTCAGAATCAATAAACTATAAGAGGAATTGAACTCAGCCGCTAGATTACTCCCTAAGAGCTGAAAATCCGTTTTCAAGTAACCCAATATGGCGCTCCAGTTAGGCGCTTGAATACTGAGTTTGAATCGAAACACGATGTAAATGATAACGAAGATGCCGACAAAAGTAGCGGCTATGCCCTGATAGGCCAGCACATAGATATAGTCAGCCTCTCCCTGGACTCCCCAGAAAATCAAGATGGCGTACAACGTCTTAATCAGCAGGTTAGCCAGGGCAAGGAGGTAGGACTTTTGCAAGCCAATGAAGAACCAGTCGGTGAAAAAAACCTGTCCAGCTATCATCCAAAGTCCCCATTGAAAAACGACCTTCTTTTCTCCTAGAAAGGGAATCACCTGTACCAACACCAATAGGCTCAAAATAAACAAGGTAGCAATTACCGTCTTGCTATATAGCACTTGAAAAAACAAACGAGACAAGGCTTGCTTATCTTCTCCAATCAAGGCAATCTGCCGTACGCCGGAAATATTGAATCCGTAATCCACAATGGCTCGCCCATAGTTTAGCCATACGCCCACAAAGGCAATCAGTCCGAAATGTGCAATGCCTACTCGGTCAATGATAATGGGAATAAGAAAAAGCAGGATTAAGGCATCGGTGGCCTTTAGTAAACCCAGCGAGAAAAAGTTAAAGAAGGTGAGCCGAGCCGACCAAAGTCGTGCCAGCAGTGGTTGGTCGGAGGAGGAGTCCCGTATTTCTTTCATGCTATTGCTGATCCATCTGGCTGATCCAACGACTCAGATATTCTCTCCAGAAGACGATCGCTGCAGCAAGGAGGAGTCCAAGCACGCCACCAATAATCAAGCTCTTTAAAATACCACCGATACCAAAGCGCGCACTTGGGAGAACAATGAAATTGTCGATCGCAAATACATTGTCCACTTGAACCAGACTATTTTCTATGTCTGTTTTTCGTTGTACAAGTTCCCGGGAGAAGCGAAGTAGTTCGTAGGCATTTTTACCCTCACTATTTTCTATGGTTACTGCACCAGATTCTTTTGTTGGACTTGTCGGGGTTTCATACAGCCGTTTTAGGACTGAATCAATGGTAATCTGTTTGGTGTTAATGAAGTCAAGCTCTTCTCGTAATAGCCTCTTTTTCATTTCCAAGCGTTTGGCAGAAAAGGGGTTGCTATTGAGGTAGTGGTTGATGGCGAGCTGAAGGCTATCTCCTGGGATTGGGCTTTGCATTTTGACGGTAATGATCATCGGTTCCTTATGCATGGTATAATTGCTCTCCAGAGATTTTCCACGACTATCTGACACTTTAATGGAACTGATATTCTTGACCTGCGATGACTCAAGTTGCAGCAAGTTAGCTACCTGTTCGGTTTCTTGATTATTGAGTAGAGCATTGACCTTGGCAATCATATCTCCAAAGATCTTGGGATGTAAATCGCCATAGACGAAGGTCGATGTCATTTCATAACTTTTCGACTGCTGGTACAAGCTGAAAAGTTGAAGCCCAGTGAAAAGAGCAATGAAGCCAAAGCTTAGGAACCAGTGCTTCCACAGCACCCGCCAGAAAAAGGAGATGGTATTGGCTGCTAGCTTAACCCACCAAAGGGCGTGTTGCTGTAGGTCTTGCCAGCTTAATTGATCATTTGTAGAATTGGGAGTTGTCATAAGGCTTTTATCAGGCTGTAAACATAAATATATTTCATAATAGTTGCGGGTAAACCGATGCACTTGTTAACTTCGTGTCTAGCGGAAGTCCAATTCTATACTCTTAATCACTAAGCGATTTCTTTGGAAAACCCGATCAATTCAGCATCGCAAAATCCCATTTCAAAGCCAAGTGCACCCTTCTCTCCAGAGATCCTACTGGTCATTGGCCTCTTTTTCTTTAATATCTTTTTGTTGCCAGCTGGTCTGCTGTATACCACCCTGTTAAGTCCGCTTTTTGTTGTCCTATTGCTCAAACAGCACGTGTGGCGCCCTTTTCTGGTATACCTGCTATTAAGCATTGTGTTTACCTACCAACATTTTCGTACTGGAGTGGATACAGGAGCCTATCTGAAATCCTATATTCTGTTTTCTAGTGCCTTTGTCTTTGGCTTATGGGTATACCATTTTCTTCGAAAAGAACATGAACGGCTTTCCGGTTATTTCAGACAGATTACCTTGTATAACACTTTTTTTGTGCTTTTGGCTATTGTCGGTTTATTCCTGCCCTTAAGCAGTGAAGTTCTCTGGTATGATGTTCCAATCCACCCGGCTATACCCGCTTTCCCTCGCTTGCGCCTGCTCGTATACGAGCCCTCTTTCTATAGTTTGCTGTTGGCTCCAGTGGTGCTGTATTACTTCACTGCCTTTGTGTTTAGTACGGACAATAAGCATTTGATGGCTTTGGTCTTGTTGTGCTTTGCGCTATTGCTGTCTCTGTCTTTTGGAGTCCTGGGGGGAATGGTGATGGCTATCCTGGTGGTATTTCTGTTAAATGCAGGAAGTCTGTTGCGGCGCAAGAGAATTTTTTTTGCGAGCTTGTATTTGCTAGGATTAGCGGCACTTGGAGGTTTCATAATGTGGGAGTTTTTCCCTTTTAATCCAGTGGTGGATCGAGTCGGGAAAATATTTGCAGGGCATGATAGTTCGGCTAACGGTAGAACCTGGGAGGCCTTCATGCTTGCTTGGAAGATCTTAGAACACACTGATATCTATTGGGGCGCAGGATGGGGGCAGATTAAGATTGTGGGTCAGCCGATCATTGTAGAATATTACAACTATGAGGGAGAATGGCGAGATCTGGTGCGGATTCCCAATGCTAGTGCGGAAACTTTGGCTAGCTTTGGCTTGCTCGGTCTCAGTGGGCGACTCTTAGCCGAAATCGGTCTCTTCTTTTACACGAAGGTGTACAACAATTATTATCGAATGATCTTGTTCGCCTTTATCTTTATTTATCAGTTTACTGGAAGTTACTTGACCAATATATATGAATACCTGATTTGGGTATTGGTCTTCCTACCTATATTCCCGCAGTTCAATCGTCAATAAAATCAACCAGCCCATGGAAGCCAAAATCAAAGGAAACCGATACGTCTTAGCGGTAAAGGATTTGCAGAAATCTGCCGATTACTACCAACATCAATTAGGCTTTACTACCTGGTGGGCTGGTGATGGTTGGCACTTCCTTCGGCGAGAAAGCTTTATGGTGATGCTAGGGGAATGCCCAGATGACCGCTCCGCCTTCGAAACCAGAAATCATTCTTACTTTGCCTATATCGATTTGGAAAACATCGATGCCCTTTATACCGAATTTCAAGCCAAAGAGATCGACATCATCAGCAAACTCGCGGATAAACCTTGGGGACAGCGCGAATTTGCCATTCGTACCATAGATGGACATCGGATTATGTTTGGAGAGGAAATAGCTGCTAGCTAGCTTAGTCAGATTCCAATAGGGGCCTGATTTCTGCCAAATAATCCATAGCTTCCTTTACCGTATCCATTTTGTCGAGATTTACCTCGCGAATCTCCTGCTTTCTAGTCTCTGCATTCTCGCGCGCAATTTTGGTAGCCGCCATCAGCATCGTACGCTGTAACTCATTGAGCGGATCTTGGTGATAGTCCTCGTCTTCACCCTCTATGATAGGAGGGGAAACTTCTGGCAGTTCCGGCCAATGGGTGCGTTTGGTACGGGAAAAGATATGCTTAAAAGTTTTCGTTTTATCCGACTTGTCTCTTTTTTGCAAACCTTCCATCTTCCATTTTTCACACATCGTTTTGATGAAGGAGGTGTGATCAAAATGCTCATTGACGATAGTGTTTTTTGGAATGTGAGAAGAGACCATGACCATCGGAACTCGGATTCCCAATCGGTCGAAACCAAAGCCTTTCTGTCCAGGTTTTGGGAAATCCGGCGGTACGGCCTTTTTAGGATAAACATGATCATAGCATCCTCCATGCTCATCATGGGTGATGATAAGTAAGGTATCATCTCGATGTGGACTATCCTTGATGATATTGTAGACCAGCCGGATGAGTTCTTCTCCTAAGCGTACGGTGCCTTCTCTGGTTTTTCCATCATCCACATACCATCCAGAACCTACTGAGGAAGGATGTTGATCATTGTGTTTTCCAAAAAACTTAGGTTCTATAAAGGAATACTTAGCGAATCCTCGATCACTTTCTCCATTAATATCTCGACTGAATTCTATTAGGTCAAACTCATTAGAAACGACCTTTAGGTTATGCTTAAAACCATGAACGAGTTGCGTTAAGGCGATCAATGGACTAGCGTAAACATGATGAGAAACACCACACTCTTTCATCCGGTCGAATAAGGTTGGTTGTGACCAGACCTGTTCTCTCCATATCTTGAAATCATGCCAAATCTGATCCGTAGCCTCATCGGTAGGGTTGACCACTTGCCCACCGGAAGTCCCAGCATGCCAAAAGGCTCGGTTGCACCAGGTTTGACTTGGGACTGAACAAAACCAATGATCAAAAACCGCAAACTCACAAGCCAAGGTACTTAGGACGGGGACTTGCTTCGGGGAAAAGCATTGCATGATCACGCCGTACTGATCAATGCCTGGGTTTTTGTAGGCACCGTATTGTCGCTTTTTCTTCCACATAAAGATCCGACGCCACCAAGGTTTAGAGCCGATTTTGGAATACCAAAGCCCTTGTAGAGTATTAATGTAATCCTTTACCGCTCCGCGCATCCTTTTCTTCTCTGGTGGTAAACTATTATGGTCCGGTAGATTGTAGGGCTTGGTCATTTGAGTCTGATCAATCCCTTTGTTGCTATTAGGGATAATCGTATTGTAGAGCTGGGTATTCACATGCTGATAAACTTCTCCGGGATCAGGGAAGGGTTGGGAGAAATCATTGTTTTGGACAGGGATTGGCTTCAGCCTATCGTTTTTAGTGTGACCTTTTGCGTAGGAAGGGACATCGGCATAACAGTTGGGATCATTTAAACCAGCAAAAGTCTTGCCCTCAGGAATCTTGAATCTTTCATCTTCATACAGAAATCCAAGCAAGTTGTCAAAGGAACGATTCTCTAACATAAGCACTACGACATGCTCGAAGGTGTCGAGGGGATGAAAATCGGTTGGAGTGTTCTTGTCCATTGTGTCAGGGTTTAGGCGTGGATATTTGGGCGATTCGTCTAATGCGGATGGCATAGACAAATCCACTTGCCAACTTTGCAGAACTGTTTAACTAAAGATACAGTTTTTCATAGTTGAAAAAATACCTATGTATACTTTTATGGCAAAACACGTATTTATACTTGCTTGACTCCTTGGTGCGATTGGGATTCAATTAATCTCGATTACTTCTCCGTCTTTCTCTGATTATACCAAAAACCAAGGTGCTTGGGATTGCCTTTGATTCGTAATGACTTTGGAAGGAGTAGAAACAGTAGCAGCCAGCATATAGAAAGGGTAGTAGATGCCGCTGCTCGGTAGAAGGCCCTCAAATTATTTTCTCCTTTTCTTCCTGAAGTGATGGCTGGGTGTCGATGAAGAACGGTGAATTTCTTACCTACCTTGCGAACATATCTCCGAAGTCGAATAATGAATTCTATTTCTTCGAGGGCATACAGGTCAGTGCTAAAGCCTCCGATCTCTTCAAAGGCCTTCTTTTCGCATAAAATAAAGGCGCCCCCACACCAATTGAGCCAACGCATGAGTGGATTTAGGCGCTCCATTCGCAATTGATTCCATTTTGAACCTCCTTCTACCTTGATTGTGGTTCCAATTCCTAAGAAGCTACCGGTATCGATCGTGTTCCAGAGATCATTCATTAGGGCAGGGGAGGGGTAGGTGTCCGCATCGATGAAGAGGAGCCATTTACCTTTGGCTTGCTGAGCACCTGTATTCCGAGCTTTGCTAATCTGCTGTTCCGCCTCCCAAACCTCTTGAACGCCCAACTGTTGCGCTATCTGTTGCGTACCATCCGTGGAGTTGTTGTCGCAAAGAATGATTTCCCATGATTGATCTGACCAAGCGCTATTGACCAAAGCCTTTTGGATATTAGCAATGGTATTCGGGAGAATTTCCACTTCATTATAAGCAGGTATAACAATGGAAAGTAGCATACCTTATTCTACAGGTACTTCCCAGTAGTCCAACGCCCATTCTTGCATGTAAGTCACTCGATTTGGCACCACTTTATATACGATCAGTTGTGGATTGTCAATAGAGCCAAGGTAGTGTTCTAACAAACGGTTTTTTCGCCAGATGTCTTCCAACAACGGGCGATCCGATAAGACTTCCGCCAAACCGGTGATTCGAACCTGATTATGCTCTCCATCCATATAGCACAACTCTACTTTCGGGTTGGCTGCAATCTGGGCGGTTTTCTGATAAGAGCGAAGATTGGCAATGTAAATAGTGAATCCATCTACTTTAACCGGAGAAACGGGGCGAAGGCGCGGCTGATCCCCATCCATGGTGGCGAGCATGGGAAATTTGGCTTGCTTAATGACTTCAGCAGCTAGGGCAGGCAGATGATCGGGATCTATGGTTGCAGCTTGAGGTTTTGGCATAGCTTGCGGACTTTTTGTTCGAAAAATAAGTCATTATTTGAATAATTGCTTTAATATGCGGCAAATTGACCAACTTCATTGATTTTCTTACTATGCGCACCTGGCTGGCCTACCTACTGATAGCAACTTTGATCATTGTACCCTTCATTATTTGGGGTGATTGGTTTATGGATTTCTTCAGCGAAGGCAAGGCTATTGAATGGCTTCAGAATTATGGGCAATGGGCATGGGCAGTGGCGATACTGCTATTGTTGGCAGATTTGTTTTTGCCGCTTCCCGGTACCGTAATCATGTCAGCCTTGGGGTATATCTACGGTCCATTTGTGGGTGGCCTCTTGGCAACTTTAGGGGGAATAGCAGCAGGCGTATTGGCTTTTGCTTTATGTCGTGGATTAGGGCGTAAAGCTGCGGTATGGATTTTGGGAGAGGAAGGCCTAGCCAAGGGAGAGAAGCAATATGCGAAGAACGGTAGTTGGATTGTAGCTATCTCTAGATGGCTTCCCGTTTTGCCAGAATTGATTGCTTGCATGGCCGGCTTAAATCAGATGAAGTGGCGCCCTTTTCTAGTCGGCTTGATCTGCGGATCCGTCCCGCTAGGGTTTGTTTTTGCTTACATTGGATACTCGGGCATCGAATATCCTTATCTGGCATTGATTATAAGTGCTGGATTACCGCCTCTTTTGTGGCTGATAGCTCGATACTTTTTAAAAAATCTCAGTTCTAGCGATATATAACAGTTTCTCAATCTTAATCGCTTGCTAGTGAGGCAAAAGAAAAAAATTCGCCTGGGCATTTTAGGCTCGCGCGGAATACCTAACCGCTATGGCGGCTACGAGCAATTTGCTCAATATCTATCAGTAGGTTTAATTCAGCGAGGCCATGAGGTATGGGTCTACAATTCCTCTCTTCATCCCTTTCAGGAAGACACCTACGAGGGCGTCCACCTGATACGTTGCTCCGATCCAGAGGATAAACTGGGTAGTTTCGGCCAATTCATCTATGATTTCAATTGCCTTCGAGATGCTCGATCTCGCCCTTTCGATATCTTATTTCAGCTCGGATACACCAGCAGTGCCATCTGGCATCCTTGGTGGCCAAAGCAGATGATCCAGGTCATGCATATGGATGGTTTGGAGTGGAAAAGGTCTAAGTACTCCAAACGGGTCCAGCAGTTCCTGCGCCGAATGGAAAGGACCGCTGCCTTACGTGCAGATGCCTTGATCGCGGATTCCATGGCTATTCAAGATTATCTAGAAAAGACCTACCAAAAGCCTTCCGTATTTATTCCCTACGGAGCGCAATTGGATATTTCTGCCAAGATCGAAGACTTAGGGCAATATGGTTTACAAGCAAGCAACTATCTCCTTGCCATTGCTCGTTTTGTTCCAGAAAATCACCTAGAAGAAATTATCCAAGGTGTGCTAAATAGTAAATACCAAGGTCCACTTGTTATTGTCGGAAATCCAAAGCAAGCCTACGGAGAATACCTTCAGTCCAAGTATCCCAGCGATCAGATTCGATTCTTGGGCGGAATCTATGATTTTGAGCAATTGAATAGCCTTAGGTCTCATGCCAAGCTTTACTTTCATGGTCATTCGGTGGGGGGAACCAACCCTTCCTTATTGGAAGCCATGACTTGTGAAGTGCCTATATGCGCCCACGATAATGTCTTTAATCGATCAGTTTTGGCTGAAAACGCGCATTACTTTTTGGATAGTTCTGCGATTAGTCGACTTTTGGACGAGATCGAGGAGCAAAATCATTCGGATTGGGTACAGCAGAATAAAAAGCGCATCCTCAGTGATTATCGGTGGGAGGGAATTGTGGATTCCTACGAAGAACTTTTTTTATATCTGCTTGACAAGACCTGATTACAGCCACTCATCTTTAAACACCTTCTATGTCACCTTTAACCATCAAGACACGAAGCCTCAGCCAATGGCTGCTGGTACTGCTGCCGGTGAGTTTGCTCTTTTCCAAACGCTTGAATGTGCTGGTGATTATTCTATATGCTGTAGCTGTGCTATTGCAACCCCATTTATGGCAGCGGGTTAAGGGATTGCGGAAATTTCGTTGGCTCTGGGTCTTCCTTCTGTTCATTGCCTTGCATGCTAGTAGCGTCTTGTGGTCAGCTAACGAAGCCACTGCTTTGTTCAGTTTAGAAAAGAAAGCGGCGCTATTTGTTCTTCCCGTTTTGATCGGCCTTGATCGAGATATAGATTTTGTCGGCTTTCGGCAATGCTTGTATAGTCTCGTCTTAGGGTGTTGCATTTCCATCTGGTTTTGTTTACTTTTAGCTCTCCGTAACTACTTTCAGACAGGCAAAGCCAGTTTTTTATTTTATCACGCATTTAGCTGGCCCCTGGATGAGCTAAACGCCATTTATTTTTCATTTTTCACTTTCTCAGGATTAGTTTTTGGTCATTACCTCATAAGGATCAAGTACAAACCTTTGGCTAATATCCGTTTGCAGATTTTTGTGATATTTAGTCTTTTAATGGGCTTAGTGCTTTTATCCTCGCGACTATTCATTGTTCTAACCCTACTGTATTTATCGCGTTTAGCATTTCTAAATTATGCAAAGATAGTGTCGAAGCGCATGCGCGTATTGGGTGTCTTCGTTGTGATATCCTTCCTAGGCGGTGTGCTATTCTTTAGTCAGATCAGAGATCGATTTGATCAGTTACTGCATTCTCAATTTGAGGTATTGCAACAAGATCAGTTCGAATATGATACTCCTTTTAATGGCTTGACCATTAGGTTACTACTGTGGCGGTTTGCAGGCGAGATCATGACGGAGGAAAAGGCATACTTAGCAGGTGTAGGAGTGGGGGATTCGCAAGATCTGTTGGATGCGACGATTATTGAACACAATGTATATCATGGTAATCCCGCTTTGGGCGATCAAGGATATCTAGGGTATAACTTCCACAACCAATTCGTAGAGACCTGGGTGCAATTGGGCATACTTGGTTCTATAAGTTGGCTACTTTTACTCGGTGTGGGTTGGCGAAAGTGGAAGTGGGATTGGAACCACCCTATTTTGTATTTCAACATAGCTGTGCTGGCTTTCTCTATGATTGAAAGTTTGTTGGCTAGGCAGCATGGAGTTGTTTTTTTCGCCCTGTTTGTATCAATTTTTCAAATTATCTCAGAACATGAAGCTCCTCAGAAACCCTTTACATGAAAACCCGGCAGCTAGAACGTTAAGGGCAGATACTTTGCCCTTCCCGGTCGATGCTACGGCCCGAAAAAGACTCACCTCGATTACGCCCAATCAACTTTCTCCTCGGTACCGATTGATCAAACGCATGCTAGATATCATGGTAGCATCCGTTGTATTGCTTTTCGTCTTGAGTTGGCTTTTGCCGCTGCTGGCGGTAGTCAATGTTTGGATGGGGAACTATCCCGTCTTCTTTGTACAGAGAAGGGTAGGATTCGAACATCGCATTTTCAACTGTTACAAATTGCGTACTATTCCAATGGACCCCAAGCGTGAAATCGGTAGTTGGTCCCAGTTTTTGCGGAATAAAAAGTTGGATGAGTTACCGCAATTTATCAATGTTTTAAAAGGGGAAATGAGTATTGTTGGTCCTAGACCCCATATGTTAAGCGATCATCGTAACTTTAGCAAGGTGCTTGGCCGTCAATATTTTGATCGATTGAAGGTTTTACCTGGAATTACCGGTCTGGCACAGGTAGAAGGATATGAAGGGCGGATAACTACTTTGGAAAAGTTGCAAGGACGAATTAGATGTGACCTGAATTATATCAACAATTGGTCCCTTTGGTTGGATGTATGCATTATGGCTAAAACCTTGTACATCCCCTTGAGGAGATCAAGATAGTATCACGATCCGCCAAATTGGAGTTACAGTACCTACTAATCAAGCTAGATGAATCAACTCAAACATGAGATCGTCAAAACTATTCTATACTTCGATATCTTCTCGTTTCCATTGAAGGCAGAGGAGATATTTCAGTTTTGTCAGATCCCAACACAACGACCTACCATTCAAAAAGCCCTGGAAGGATTGGTTGCTGAAGGACAACTCCAGCTAACAGGAGACTACTACGCCGTACGCGAAAGCCCTCGCTTAGCGATGCTGAGGCAAAAGAAATTCCAACTCTCTACGGAGCTAATGCTGAAAGCCCATCGAAATGCTGCGCTGATCAGTCAATTTCCTTTTGTGCGGGGAGTGGCGATCTCTGGTTCACTCTCTAAGTACGCTGCGGATGAAGCGGCTGATATTGATTTCTTCATCATCACGGCAGCCGATCGACTTTGGATTTGTAGGTCATTCTTACACATGTTTAAGAAGCTCACCTTTCTGGTGGGGAGACAGCATGATTTTTGTATGAACTACTTCCTGGACCAAGAAGAACTGGAGTTAAAAGATAAGAATCTGTATACTGCTTTTGAAAGTATTTCCATTATCCCTGTGTACGGTAAGGCATGCTTTAGAACTTTCTTTACGAAAAACAAATGGGCGGCTAAATTCTTCCCCAATACAGATCCCCAGGAGAAGCTGACTACAGATTTGCAAGAAAGAGTAGGTTGGGTAAAACAGGTACTGGAGTTTCTCTTTGGTGGTAGGTGGGGTCGACGCATCAATCAAAGAATCAGACGTTCTACGGTTAGTTGGTGGCGAGAAAAATTTCGCAGGCAAGGCTATCAGATGGATCAATTTGAAAAAGACCTAAGAGCTACTAACGGTGAATCGAAGTACCATCCGAATGATTATCAGCATCGGATTTTGCAGGCTTATCAGGAGCGCTTGGAGCGCTTTTCCTCCACCACTTCCGAAGTCTTTAAGACTTCGGAAGTGGTGGAGACCAAAAAGGCTACCGAAAAAAGTTAGGCTCCCAGCCGGGCTCTCGTACACTATCTGGTGACCGTTCGCTACGATAGGGGGCCAATGAATCAATCCAATTCCTGTAATACAACTCTCCTAGAAAAGGGAATTCATCGAATTGATGGGTAGGAAGATCTTTTAAGATTTCCTGCGTGGCTTCTAGGGAAAGATTCCACTCCCGAGCTACCCGTTCCAGAGAAGGTTCCATGAAAGCTATATATAAGAGCTCACTCTGCGTGTGCGCCTGTTTTTCGGTGTGATCTAGTGCAGTGGGTAAGGTAGAGCGATAGGCATCTAACAATCGATTGGTGGAGTCCACCACGGCTTGAAAATACTCACCGGTCAAAAATCCGGCTTGATCGGGGGTGGACTGGAAAAGGGGCTGAACCACTACCTCGTGGCACCATAAGCATTTACTAGGCTTACCTGCTCTAGTGGTAGCTACTGGAGCTGCTGGAGCCAAATTTCCTGCATCATCGTACAGCATGAATCGCAGTTGACCATTGGGCATAATATCCAAGATTTCAAAGTGATCTACGGGCTGATCCATATCTAAAATGCCTTCTCCTTCATCGGCAATGAAATACCGGTCTGCTAAATTTCCCTGGGTATGGAAGCGGATCAACCTAGGTTCCGTGGCAATGGAGGAGTTGAAGATGGGGAAGCTATCTGAGGGGTTATAGTTCTGCTGTTCGAGATAGGTGTTGAGCTTTTCAGGGACTTGCGTCAATTCGTAATAGTGCCAGCTACTATGTAAGCTTAGCACCAGGAAACGTGAAAGATCAATAGAACCTTTTACTTGGTATTCCTCACTGGCCTTTAAGCGCTCTAGAATCTTTTGCCACTTGGGCAAAACGGAAGGTGCAAAGCCAAGCTCGCCCAAATCCAGAATGAAAGATTCCTCATCTAGGAACTGAACAGCATCTGACCAGGTTTCTTCGGGTAGTTGAGCCCCCAAGAAAGAGAGCGACCACTGCAGTCCTATTAGGACCTGATCGATGCGCTCGTCTTCATATGCCTTGACCCAGCGCAGCTGAATGCTGTGCGTCCCTTCTAATTGAGGTCTGAGTCGATCTGAAGTGCAATTCAACAAGACCATTCCCAGTATCAATAGGCAGAAAAGTCGATGGAGCCAGCTCTTACTCATGGCAATCTCAATTTTCTTAGGGTATAAAATCCGACACCTCGCCCTTCATCTGACAAGTAAATGATTTTATTGTCATTAAGTCGCATTGGTTTTTTCTTTCTCCCCTTGTTTGCTGTCAGTCTTTGCCCAGCAAAATAGATCTGTTGATCTTGGATGGATAATTGAGCGTCTTCATAAATGCGGTCTGTAGTAGAATGAAAATCTTCTTCGGCCCCCTGCCCTCGGTAGTGCTTTAACAACAACCCTCCTGTAGTAGATTCGTAATCAAATATGATCGGATACTGCCCATCTGGAAGGTAGTAATTTGTCAAGTGGTTTTGCGGTGTTCCACTCCAGCCCCATTTCAATATCAACAGTCCACCGATCAGGAGCCATATTTTGGGCTGCGGTTTTGGCCTAAGCAGGACATACATTCCAATGAATACAATAAGCAGGGCATACATTCTTGGAAACTGGAATAGAAAGGGCCATTCTTCTAGCTTGTAGATCGGAATATTACTGGCAAGGAAAAGCAGAGCTAGGCCCATGATCCAGTGCCAAGGCTTCTGAATTTGGTCAGTACTTAAAATGGCTACTGCCGGGAAGAATAGTAACAGCATACTGTAGTTGGAGCCATATCCACTTAGCAGCAAGCCCGCTACTATCGTTGCCCCAAATGCAAGACTAGTGGGAATTTCTTTTTTATGGATTAATTGAATCACCAATCCCAATATGCACCATTGAAAGACCAAGTATAGTAGATTGGCGAGCCACGGTATATGGATTAAGGGTGTATCATTTAGGTGTCCGTCATATATCAGAAGTTGATCGATAAAGACACGGGGTGATTGATACAAAATGGTGAACGGGTCATTAATCTCGCCTGCAAAGAGCCTAGGCAGAATTTGTTGGTAGTATTCCAAGACTGTACTAGCGCCAGTCCCAAGTATAGGAAGTGCAGAGATGACAAGGATGAGAGCCATGGTCCACCCGAATATGCGGTAGCCCCCTCTGACTAGCAGTAGCAATAGGACGATCGCTGGGAATATCTTCAGGGAAATTGCTAGAGCCCAGCATAGGGTGGTTAGATAACCTTTGTCTTTTTTCCAGAAAATATAGCCCAGCCATAGAAAGCTCACGATGTATAGATAGGACTGACCTTGAAAGAAATTATTCAGCAGTGGAGTCCACAGCACAAAGGGGATGAGGAGGATGGCTAGTGTTGGCAGGGCAGGAAAAAGCCGCTCTTTTCCCACAAGGGAGGATGCCTCCTCTTGCATATACTTTTCGTCTTGCCGCATTTCCCTCATGCCGAAGAAAAAGACAGCCACGAAAAAGATTAAGCCAACAATATTGAATATCATTTTGGCTTGGTACACGTCCAGTATCTTCGCAAATGGAAGATAGGCCAAAACACTGACTGGTGGAACGGGTGCGTAGTTAACAAAAACAGTCTCGGGACTCCGTTGATTTACCCATAGATTGAAACTATAAGGTTCATACAATTGAGCCTCCTCGACTTCGCCTTCCAACAAGGCCTGACTGGCATAGTAATAATTGGCGAAGTCCCCAATTGGGACATTGCGCAGGTTCCAGATCTGATAGCCTCCAACTAGTAGCCACATGCTGGCAGCCAAATAATGGTATTTATAGTAGCTACCCAGCTGCATTTACGGCTTGGATTTCGAAAATGATAAACTCCTCAAATAATCTAGTCTCAGTGTAAATGATCGGCATTTGATAATTGTGCTCTGCAGCAATAGCCCTAATTGGGTTTAGGTCACAAACCTCGGATAAAATCATCCAAACTTTTGAGTGCGCTCCGCTGTAGTTGGGTAAGTCCCTAAAAAAGGTGTCAAAGAAGTAGAAGTCTGTCCCGCAATACCAGGCGTAAGAGCTGTCTTCCCAAGCAGGGCCTTCGAAGAACGGCGGATTGACGATGATAAAGTCAAAATCCTCTTCTTTCAGGTTTTGGAAAATATCGGAATGCACTACCTCAATACGCAAATGATTGTTTTGGGCATTGGCACGAGAGCAGGCAATAGCGGTAGGGTTGATATCTACCGCTGTCACTCCAGCGCCAGCCTTGGCCGCAACCAGTGAAAGCAATCCGCTTCCACAGCCCACTTCTAAAAGCTTTTTTCCGGCCAAGTGTTGTTGTTTGAGGAAACCGGCAAACACTTTACTACTTCCAAAAAAGGCAGGATGAAAAACGCTCTGCAGTATGATCAACTCTAGTCCGTCATACCGGAAGGGGCGATCCTTTCGCAAGTAGCGTTCAAGAATTGGCCTATAAAACCAAGACATCAATTTTCGAATAATCCGATTCAAAATCCTTCTTTTTCAGGTTGACGGTATTTTAACCAAAATCGTTGCAAAGCCTTTAATTCGTAAGGATATCCGTACATTCCCAACTTATACCGAAGGCTCGCAATACTGCTGATACTGAGTCGTTGGAACTTACTCAATTTGATATCTGAAACGGTAGGATAGTAGGCATTTAGTACCGTTTCGAAGTTGCGAATCTTGTCGATTACTCTAGGCGTGAGCCAGGGGGTAAGCGGATTCTTGCGAAGATCAAAGGATTCCCAAGCCGGGGCTAGCCAATCCTCGAGCTTTTGCGGGAAGCTAAACCCCTGTTCTTTCACCTTCTCAAACATCTCGGAACCTTCCGTCGGTACTGGACTATATACATAAATGATAATCTCAGTCTGTGGATTGGCGTCCTTTACCTTTCGAATGAAGTCGATTTCTGCTTCCACCTGCCTCAGTGCCTCCTGTTCACTCGCCGCCGGCCAACCCAGCACGAAGGAATACTCCGGTATGATATCAAATTGTTGGATGCGCTTAGCAAAGTCCAGGATTTGCTGCCCAGTCTGCTTCCCCCCCTTATCCATAAAATCCAAAAGATCGTCATTCCCCGATTCCGCCCCAAAGAAGATCATCCGACAACCCGCCTCACGCATCAAGGCCAGGCTTTCATCGCTATACTTATCTACCGTATCAATCCTTGCTTCTCCCCACCACTGCATATTTTCGTCTTTGATCAGCTTGGAAAAGGCAACGGTTCTCTTTTCTGATACGAAAAAGTTATTGTCGTGGAATTCGATCGCATCTGCTCCATATTTTTCCTTCATGTACTTAATGTCGGCATAGATCTTATCGGCAGATTTACCATTCCAACGGGCTTCATAGATCGGAACAACGGCACAAAAGGAGCATTTAAAAGGACAGCCAAAACTGCTATGGTAGGCGATGGTATGTCGCCCCATAAAGCTTTTTCCTAAGTAGCGCTTCATGGGATATAGTTTGTCCAGTTTATCATAAGGGAGGCTGGGGAGATCATCATAGCGAAGCAGCGGGGCTTTGGCTGTCTTTACCACCTCCATTCCATCAAAATAGATCAAACTCTGTATACCCGCAAAAGAGGTCTCCTGTTCAAGGGCATCGAGCAGCTGAGGGAAGGCGTGATCACCGGGACCATTGATGATAAAGTCTACCCAACCAGATTCCAACACAACCTCAGGATGGTTGGCAGGAAAATATCCCCCCCAGATATTGATAATTTCAGGAAAGGCTTGCCGGATCGCTTTAGTGATCGGGACAGCTTGGCGAAGTTGTGGCCCCGGCATGACGGTACAACCGAAGAATTTGAACTCCCCCGTCTTGAAATAGGCCATGATCTTTTCCTGCGGGTGGTCTTCCAGGTTCCCGTCTACGATTACCCACTCATGCGTAGCGTCGATACTGGCCGCTACTTGTAGGACCGAGTTTGGAATCCTAGCCTTATAATTGGTAGCCCTGGGATTAAAGAGGAGAACTTTATGTTTAGATTTAGGTGGTGAATCCATGCTTTTTTTGAATTTTGGCTTGAAGCGGGGCTTTGGGGGAACTTTTAAGTGTTTATCGTTTAAAGTAGAGGGTTTAGGGAGGAGCTTCATTGCTAAAACTTTTAACCCTAAACTCTAAACCTTCAACCTCTAACTCAACATTAACCTCACTGCCATCATGTTCAGCCGAGCTTTCCACGATCTCATTTTGCTGGTAATTAAACGGTAATGAAGCGGATTCGCTCTTAGAATCCGATGGAAGTTGATCTCGTGATGAATCCAGTGTATGGCGTGATCGTAGTATCGGCGCGGGTAAGTTCGTTTGAAGTCAATATCTCGATCCGTGCTGCTATCCCAATCTAAGTCTTCTACAAATAGGTTTTCTACTTCTTCGTATAGCGGCGTGCCTTTGATGGGGTAGGCTACGGTTAGGGTATAATGATCGGGATCGGCATCGATTAGATAATTCAAAGTAGCTTTCAAATCCTTTTCTGTCTCCCCTGGATAGCCCAACATGATGAAGGTTCCCGCTTCGATGCCATGTTCCTGACTAGCCTTGATCATGGCTGCCACTTGCTCCACTTTGACCATTCGTGTCATAGCATCCAGAATAGTTTGCGAGCCACTCTCCGCTCCAATCCAAATTCGGAAGCATCCACTTTCTTTGAGGATCTTGAGAATTTCATCATTCATTCGATCCGCCCGACTGATGATTTCATAAGGCGTAACGGCCCTTTTCTCGACCATTAAGCGACAGAATTCTCTCAGCCATTTATGGTTAATCGTAAAAACATCGTCTACGAACCAGATTTTGTCGAAGTCGTAATTGGCCTTCAATTCCAAAATTTCATTCACCACATTTTCTGGACTCCGACGCCGGTAGGATTTACCATACACTGCCCGACTACACCATTTGCAGGCATAAGGGCAACCGCGCATCGTATTGATGGTAATGGTACTATAACCATGTCGTTCCTTCCAAGCCTTGAAGTACAGCGTTTGATCTAATTTTTTGCGGTTAGGCAAGGGGAGTTGATCTAAATCCTTGATCAAAGGCCGATCTACATTGACCATAATGCTTCCATCGACTAGCGGGTAGGCGATACCCTGGATTTCAGATAAGGTGGCTGGCCCTGTTCCTTCAAAATGCTGGATCAGTTCCAACATAGTTTCCTCTCCCTCACCAAAGACAATGGCGTCAGCTCCATGTTGGACAAAGGCTTCCCGATGATGGCGCACCTCCGGCCCACCGAGAATGATCTTGCAGTCCGCTAAACTAGGCTGATCTTTGATCCAACGCATCATGCGTAAGACATTCAGCTTCGTCATTAGATTGGTGTAAATGCCAATAATTTGTGGTGGATTTTCCTGCAAGTGCTTGGTGAAAGCCTCAAAAGAGGAAAAGGTGGTATCATATACCGTGTTATCATAGCCTTTTTCTTCCAAATAGGCAGAGATACATTGCAGACCCAAAGGAGGGTAGGGCTTCATGATGGCCAGCTCCTTTTCGTCTTCGTGCAGGAAATAGGCGTGCGTCAGTAGTATATTCATGAAAAATGAAACAGCTTTTTACTTCTGAAACCAAGGAGTCCTAAGATGCCGGCGCTGAGGCTACTCAACAATCCTCCAATCATTCCCAAGGTAGGGATAATTAAGATGCCAAGAAATAGGTTGATCCCGCCCATCAGCGACATGACGAAGATCACACTCCACATTTTATTAAAGCTGAAACCTGCTGGAATGCGCAAAAAGTAAAAATAAAAAACTACAATATTCAGATAGATTAACGTAATGACAATATAGGACATTTCAAATTGATACAGGAATGTAGTGATGACATAAATCCCTCCAGTCAACATCATCCCCAAGATCACTCCCAGTCCAGTGAATCGTTTCTCCAACTGCTGAATGGAAGCAAACTGCAGCCTAAAAATATTCTTTAGAAAGGGAAGCATAATGGCTGTGGCTAATAAATGAGCATACTGGATAAAATTCGTGATGATCTGATACTGCGCCAGCGCCTGGGCATCTTCCCATAGACTGAGCAGGTACAAATCTGCCCGAGAGGCTGCCAAACTAGATAGGGTCAACAGAAAGAAGGGAAAACTTTCGCGAAAGAAGTCTCGCCACCTTTCTCCTCCCCGCCAGGGCAAAAGATAGGAGCGATTAAAAATGCTATAGACTATCAACTTCATGACGTCCACACCAATAAACAGGCTCAACAGCAGCCGGATACTCATCTCAAACTGAACAATGCACCCAATCATCACCAAAACCAACACCACTTCGACCATCGCTACTTGCAAAAATAATCTTCGATAGGTATTCAGTGATTCAAAAAATTGCCAAGAAGCGCGGGACCAAATCCAGACCAGAATCAGATCCTTCTCCAAACCAGGAAGCGGTATTAGGGCCAGCATAAAACCCAACGCCAGTAGCAGCATTACTTTGCCTACCATCGATCGTTGCAAGTCCACGCCAATATCTTTCGGGGCTTTGCTAAATTGCTTCGACAAATAATCCTTACTGCCCCAATGCACCACCGTCAGCACCAAGCTCAGGATTAGTAGATGCTCCACATACTCGCCCCACAATTCCGCAGAAAACCAGCGCACCACCAATATCGACACCGCAATATTGCTCACCGGCACCGCAAACTGCGCAAACAGTGAGCCGAATATCAGTTGAACCCGCCTTGTGGATTTTTTATTCATTAATAGAACTTCAATCTTGGCTGCTGTTTGTGTTGGTCTAAG
>ENA-UENX01000318-UENX01000318.1-marine-metagenome-genome-assembly--contig:-NODE-318-length-23896-cov-157.753132_pt1 | contig 23896 bp, 6 predicted proteins | sample MGYA00237875_ERZ529327 | MGnify/ENA primary metagenome ERZ529327 (study PRJEB26372, sample SAMN05368347) | marine metagenome | biome: cultured habitat; feature: ocean water; material: water; isolation... | reverse complement strand
TCTAGATCTAGCAGCAGTAGAAGCACCTTCTATTAAGGGTTAATTTCTTAGTTAGGTAATAAAAACACTCTTCATTTATGGAGAGTGTTTTTTATTTTTTTAGGGCTTACCGAATTTAGTTTTATATTACTGTTTCAAACTCCGTAAATCTTTTTTTCCTAAATCTATAGTTATAGGGTAGTTATAGGGTGCAGGAATAGTGTTTATTATGGTCCAATTAATTAGTAATGATTATATTTCCTAAATAATTAACGTAGTGCTATACCTCTGTATAAATAAAATTTTTACCTTACCTGAAGCTTTTTATCAGTTTTATAGAGCAGTCTCAGCAATACAAAAAAACATTAAAAAAGACTAATGGTGTACTCCATTTGTCTATTTCCCGCTCTATGTTTAGATATATCCCAAATAGAGTTCCAATGAAGAGCAGGGTTATTCAACTAAGTTTGAGTAAATGTTGTAGAGAAATGCTTGCTGCTTGAGATACTTGAGGATGAGTATCTTTTTCTAAATATTTCAAGGCAGATATACTCTTAGGAATAGATATATTTCCTAAAGCTTTTGCTAAATTTTGACGGATCAACCAATCTTCCGAAAGGGCAAACTTAAGAATATGATCTACAGCTTTTAAGTCTCCAATTTCTCCTAAAGCAGCGATCGCTGCTTGTTGTATTACTAACTCCTGACTGTCTAACGCTTCTATCAATAAATCATGGGCACGTTGATCTCTGAGGTTTCCCAAAGCAACTGTTGCACTGAAACGTACTAACCAACTGGTATCTTGGTAAAATGCTTGGGCTAAAGGTTTAAATGCTCTAACATCTCCCAGATAGCCTAAAGCTCCTGCTGCATCAGCACGGACACCATAATCTGGATCTTTTTCTAGTAATTCTACTAAAATTGGGTAGCATTCCTCTGTCTGTTTTAGGCCCAGCGCAAATACTGCCATAGAGCGTACTGGTAAGTTAGAATCATACAATACTTTTTTGATAAGAGGAACTGCTTCAGTAGCAGATACTTCTCTTAGATGGGCAAGAGCAAGGAGGCGATCACGAGAATTTTCGCTATCTAGTTGAACTGATATTTGTTCTAAATTCATATTTTGCATATTTAACCTTTAGTTAATATGATTTTACATATATTTTATATTATAGTTAATAATAAAAATTTATCAAAATAACGTAAGGCCTTGCTCAAGACTTCTGTTATCTAAGTAATAAATAAGTAAGAGATTATTCTTCAACTGTGCTCTCTGTTATAATCTCAATAAAATATAATATTCTTTTTTCCAGCCTGGTATGATATTAGTCTTAAATTACTAAGATTAGATATCTCCAAAAACTAAATTTCAGACTCTATTTTAGAATATTTTGAGCCTCAATTCCGGAAAAGCATATCGTTTTGTTTGGTTGTTATTAATATAATTAACTTTTCTCATACTATTATCAGTTATAAGTTTTTATACAAATTTGAATAATTACTGCAAAGTCTAAGGCTTTTTGAATATAGATTTACAGCAGCTCCTTTGCATTCTTTTTTTTTATTTATATCAGTAGCTAATATCTTCAGAAGGCGACTAATTAATAGCTAAAACTGACAAGCGAATACTTACTTATTTTTATTGCTAGTAATTTTGATAAAACAGCGTATTCTTATCAGAATCAAATTACTAGATATGGAGAAATTATGTCGGTTTATGTTCCACGCGAGTAATATCTAAAGCATCACCATAGACTTCTATAAATATTTATCGTAAATAGGGTTTAAGACTAGAATAATCTTGCAATAAACTTTTAATTTTTTTTCGTTATTCTATAGTAGTCATCTCCTATATATTGGATTTTTTAAGAGCATTAATATACATTAGTTTGAGAATATGAGCCAGGAAAGCTATTAGTCTATTTTTCAATTCCCGACGTTCGCTTTTTCCTAAACTTTCTATCTTCTCAATTAAATCTATTGAATCTAAATCATCTAGTTCTCTGCTTTTAAGTTTAGGAGCAGTATCTTCACACCAAGCTATAAAATCATGATGGTAAAAAATATCATTTTTTTTGTGTCATTTTTCTGATTATTTTATTTTGAAATGGTTAAATTAACAAATCAAATAATGATTACTTTTTTTATACTAATTTCCAAAAATAATACTATATTTAGGTGATAAGTATGTCGGTGTTGAAGTTTGTCGCTATGTAATAAAATTTCAATTCACCTCAAAGAAACTGTGTGGTTCAGCTTAGAATAAGTACATATATCTTAACAGCTAAGTTTTTTTTTCATGCCTACCTACTTTTCAATTATTAAGTAATTAATACAGGCTGAATAACCTTTTTGATAATGATGAGCTAAGAGTGTGTTAATTTGATAAATGTTGTACTGACATTGTATCGAACATCCCTACCTATAATGAAAGTGCCAAGTAGAAAAGTTTTTGATAAATGCTATTATTAGTCGTGTTGTGAGGCGATCGCTCAAAGTATGTTCTGATTAAAAAAAAATACTTTCATAAGTCGATACAAGTAAAATTTAATGGTAATTTTACAGCTAAATTATTTTTTATCCAGTGAAAATATTTTAATAATATTCACAGTCTAATTGTAGGGATTAAATCTATTTCTTAATTGCCCTAATGCCAACCAATATAATATTTAATATAATATTTATAGAACAGGAAAATAGTTAAAGGCAAAAATTATTTTTGGTAGACCAAAAAGAGTAGATAAACTATAAGACTTAAAAAAATTAGATAACTGACTTGATAATTGGCATCAAAGCTTGAGAATTAAACTTAACAAATTTAGTGAAACGTAGCTGGAACTTCTGACTTAGATTTGTAGGTTAAGTAGGTAGGCATAAATAAACGTTAAAACAAGAAATACGAAAAATAACTAAGTAGTAACTTATTATAATGTTTCTCAGGATTTTGAATCTCAATTACTATTTTACGGATAATTAAACTACCTACTTACTAGATTAATTTCTGAAACTTAAACTACATATTTAGCATCTTTTTCTTTAGCTACAGTCAGGAAAAATTAGCCTAGCTTAATCCCAAAAATTTAGATAAATTTAGTTCTCAATTTTTGCTTGCCATTTTCATATTGCTTTCATAGGTATCTTGGTCAGTAATGAAATGGATATTCTGAGTATGAATACCTTCTTTCTCCATTAATTTCATTAGGCCCAAAAGAAATTTATTGATAGCAGAAGTGTAATAATTAGGATCTATTTTCGCCATATATGATAAGACACGAGCATTACCTTGAATACCTTGAAACTTACATTTATATTTTCCTGGGTAAAAACCATCAATACTTTCAAATAATTGATTCATTCCCTTTAACATTATCTCTACTTGATCTGATGTAATACAGTCAATATTTATGGCTCCTTTAAACCCCCATTCTTTAATTTCAGATTGGTCTTGAGACCAGTTATCTACGATACCACTCACCATTCTAGAATTAGGCATTTTTTTTATGCTACCCCATTCCCATGAATACAATTTTGTAGTTCTTAAGCCTATTTCTACTACTTGCACAAATTCTCCTGAAACTACTGCCCAGTCACCAGGTTTGTACAACCCATCAGTAAAGATGATTATAGTACAACACCAGTCATAGATAATATCTTTGAACAACAAACCTAGAGCAACACCTGCACCACCAAGCAAACCAATAAGGGCTCCTGCAGATGCTCCTAAAAATACTTCTGATGCTTTAATTATTACTACAACAACTGTTCCAATACGCACTAGTTTAGGTACATAGGGAACCAGCAAGTCATCAAGTTCTGTCTCAGTTTGCATAGTGAGGAACTCTAATAACTTGGCCAATAAGGGAGCTGCATTGTAAAGCAAAAAAGCAACTAGAGTAAGGAAAATTAAAGAAGAAAGGTTAGGGTCAAGTGCACCTCTTGCTAAAATGGTCTGTATTATCCGTAAGGCAACTGCAAAGATTAAAAAGGTTAAAGGTTTTTTGATAAGCTCAAGTAGATTATCGTCTAAATTATATCCAGCTTTAACAGTAAGATATTTGATATACTTAACAATTGTTTTAGAAATAATTCCCTGAAATATTATTGTTAACAATAGTATACCAAATGCAAGTAATGGTTTAAATGCTGGTATGCCAAAAAAATTAGTTGTTTCAATATTTCTCCAAAGTGTTTCTAAGAATTCCATTCTTTTTTTTTCCTCAATCAAACTTGAATTTACGGGTTGTTTCTCAGGATAAAATACTTGATTAAGCATAACATACTGAAAGAGAGTATAATACGAAATATAAGCAAATATTCAAAAATCAAAAGTTATACCTTGGAATTCAATATTATTTATCTCCTAATTTTATACTTTAAGAATAAATTTTTTCTATGACAAAGTATAGGAAAAAGTATTAAAAAAAAATAATTTTTTCTAAAATTCTATAGTTTTCCAAAGTATTTCTAATAATTCCATTTTTTTTTGCCTTAATCCAATTGAAGTTTAGATATTGTTTCTGAGAATTAAATACTCATACTCGACCACAATGAAAGATCTTATAATGCCAAGTATAAGGAAATATTCAAAACTCAAAAATTATACTTTTCACTTAAAATAGTTTATCTTCCTATATTTAAGTTTGCGATTTTTTTTAAGACAATAAAGCCTGGTAATTTAAAATAAAAATGGAACACTTTTTAGGCTTAATTTTTATAGAATAAATATAAAGTATATAATTGGTTTATCAGTAATCTCGGGCAGAGATATTCCTATTTATTCTTATATAGGTAGATACTTTTATAGATATGCATAGATTTGTTGTTATAATTATAGCCATCCTATCAACTATTGTCACAATTCAAGAAGTATAAATAAACTCCAAAGCTCTTATCCGAATATCTTACCCATGACTCTGACTATTGCTAAATCTCCATGTTTGCTATATTTCAGACAACGTAAAAAGTAACAATAGGATTGCCATATAATCTTTATTAACAAAATATCAAATTACAGCAATGAATAGTATTTTAAAGCTTCAACAAAAGGATTTAATATCATCTATAAATAGCAGGATTAAAAACTCAGATAATTGATGCTAAAAAGAATGAATTGCTTATTCGTATAGGCTGATTTAATAGAAAAATTAAAATGCCAAAATAATCAAATATTTTTAGGAAAAACTAATCTGAATAGATAAATAAAAGTAATAATATTTATTAATGATTTAATGCTCACTAATTCAGCCTTATCTAGATTTTCAAGATGAATCTTTCTATTTTTAAGGTATTTTTTTTGCTAACTATGCCCAATTTTTTATTCGTATTTACTATTATTAGTATTTATCTGGGAGAGGGAATAGAGAGTATTCAATCAAGCATAATTGAAAATATAAAACTATCATGAAATAGTCTTGAAATATTAAATAAAATATAGCTATTTCTCAAAGATTGAGAAATTTTCTGATGAATTATGAATGTAAATTTCAAAACCATGTTGAAGTTTTAATATTTTGTTGATAAACAATCTCGAAAATTTGAACTAATAGTAAGAATAAATTTTATCTAACCTTTGGTACAATGTAAAAGTAGGTTATTCTAAAATTTCATCCAAAAAAAATATATTATGAGTGAAATAGAAAATCATCAACAGCCTTCAACCCCTTTCTTAGATTCAGAAGCTAATAATGAACAGAAATACCCCACCAGAACACCACCTTGGGGCACAGTTACAATTCTGGAAGAAGGTCTTCGTTACAAAATTAGTCGTATTGAGGTAAAACCAAAACATTATATTAGTACCCAGATGCACTATCATCGTAGCGAACATTGGATTGTGGTTTCTGGTACTGCTAAAGTTACCTTTAATGATCAGGAAAAATTACTCTTTCAAAAACAATCAACTTATGTTCCTGCAAATACAGCTCATCGTGTAGAAAATCCTGGTATAATTCCCTTAATAATGATTGAAATTCAAAATGGGGAATATCTTGGGGAAGATGATATTATTCGTTTTCCAGATGAGGATAATCAACTATTTTCATTTAAAAAGGCAATAACGAATAAGGAATAAGAAGTAAGAATAATTGATTTTACCCCTACTACAAAATTCTTTCATGGTAGTCTGTGCAAAATTTAATCGGTTCAAAACTTGCACCTTAAATCTGTATACACCGTATCCCAAGTGACTGCTGTTGCGGGCATTGTTTTGCTGTTTGACAACTTTACTCATAGTATTGAAATGTTTGGAGCATATTGCCTGCTCTCAAGAGCACTCTAATAACACTGATGTCTATTTTTGAAGGTGGCTTAACTTACAACTAGCTATCTGTTTTTGGGCGGTAGTGTTCCCTGGTTAAATAAGTTACTAAATGACAAGGATGATATGAGATGATAACTCCCAATTTCTTGGAGGTTAAATTCCTTTCTTCTTGGTTAGGAAGTAACTTTGTAGATCAGGTAATTTGATCTAGGGCTCATTGCTCTCGGTGCATGACCTAAATGTCACCTTTGGCTAAAAGACTTTAGCCAAATCAGAAATACCAAAGTTTCATGAGGGCAATAAACCTGGTTTCTTGTTTGGATGGTTAAGTCCTGGGAGTATAGCATTATTTTTGAATATTAATAATGGTACTCTCTTTGAAGAAGGAAGACCAAAGTTAAAGGAAGAAATAAATGGGGACATTGTCGCTAAATGGCAACTAATCATAATGTACAGCTTTCTAATAGACTTCTGGGATCGTTAATCTCAAACCTTTGGAATACTTGGGTAAAAACTTAGTTTCTAGATACGCTTCATGAATGACTCGCCCATCTTGAAATTTTTTTTGTTTACTAGAGTGTGTGTTCAAACGTTCTACCAAAGTAGCACTAGAAAAGACTAGACTTAGAGGAGGATCTAATAATACAAGTGATTTGATAATTGAATTAATAGTAACTTTGAGTTAACGACTATGTTTAGACTAGAAACGTATTTGGAGGGAAGTTACGATCACGACAAAAGAGATACTCAAGCAGTAGAATTATTTGTATAATGTGCAATATTAAACCGAATGATTTAAATAGGTAAACCTAAGAGTTACATGAGTTGAGATCTAGTTACTTCTAATAGGGGAGTGGTTTGCGTTGGCGGAGCATAGTGGCGGGAGCTATATCGCCACCTTAATGCAACAAAGCCTTTTCCTACAATAATGTTTGCATAACTTCCTCAATATTACGAGATAAAACTACTTGATTATACTTTTGTAACTTCTCATATGAAGAAAAAGGTCTACCTATCAAAGTTTCTTGTTGAATGTAGGTCATAAATGGACGACGCAAAGCCTCGTATTTGCTAAAAGCTAATTGTATAGCTGCCATATCATCCCACTGATTTTGTTTGTTAATTTGATTTACTAAAGTAGCGATCGCTGCTGCATCTTCTAGTCCCTGATTAACTCCTTGACCAAGAAATGGTGGCATACCGTGGGCAGCATCTCCCGCCAATACAACCCGCCCTATGTTCCATTTGGGTTGCTCTGGAGCAGAAACAGTAGCATGATGAGTATAATACAGACGTTGTATCATCTTATCTGGGTCAGATAAAGCTACCAACTGCTGAATTATCTCTGGAAAGTCTGCTTTTTTTAACTCTTTTATGGCAATATTAATTAACTCTTCTCCCGATTTTTCTAGCAATAAATCTAATGGGAAAGCTCCATGGAAGACATATCCAAACTGACAAGGTTGAGGAGAAAATAACATAATTCTGGGAAGATCACTTTCCAATATTTGATGATTTTTTATTGTTATTACTCTAGGAGAACCATGAAAAAATTTTTCCTTGATTTTTTCTGAAAGTGTTTCTGCTATCTGAACTGCTCTACTGTCAAAAAAATTACCAGTGCATATGGCGCCAACACCACAATATTTTGGTTTGCTGTATTCACTGTATAGAGTATTTTGATAGATTACTTGACGGACTCTAGAATTAATTCCATCTACTCCTATCAATAGTTTAGCACGAATTGATGTGATTTTCGATTCAGAAAATTGGGAGGAGTTCAGACTGCTGCTTTTATTCTTTTGTTGCTGATCATCCCAATAAACATAGGGGTGAATTTCTACTTCCTGATTAGAGACAAAATCTGCTCGAACACATTGAAATTCTGGCTCAGTAACTACATTAATACAACAATGATTAGCTTTGACGCACTCAACGGGTAATAGTTTTCTCAGTTGAGTTTGTAAATTGTACCAAGAAATTGAGACTTTACCCTCTCCGTACTTTTCAAAATATTCATTGTATCCCACGAGAAAAGAACGAATTTTTTGCCCGTTCACATTTATGAGATTCCAATAGGGCGAAGGCTGTTTTTTTTCTACCTCAGTTTTCTGACTTACTTGTAGTGAATTATGGGGTTGGTCAATAGTAGCTTTGATATTCTTGTAAGCTTCTGTATCAATGTATTTAAGCGCTTTTAAACCATTTGGGAAAATGCTTATAGTCTGACCTACCTGGCGAAAGGCTCGAGTTTGGTCGAGGACGATAATATTTTCAATTCCACGTTGATATAAACCGAGGGCAGTTGCTAACCCCACTGGGCCGGCACCAACGATCACTACATCATAATCAATTTTGGGAATGGAGTTTTCTTCAGTCATATACTGATTTTGATTATCCTATAATTATTGTACATTATACAAGAATTGTAATGGTATGCATAATAATAATGTTTGCATAATTTCTTAAATATTGCGAGGATAGACTGGTTGAGCGTACTCTTGGTCATGCTGCTCTGAAGAAACAGGTAGCCTTGTCAAAGTTGCTTGTTGAAAGCGCTCCATAAATTGGGAACGCAAAGCATCATATTTACGGAAAGCTTTTTCTATAGCCACCAGAGCGTTCCACTGATTTTGCTTGTTAATCTCAGTTACTGATTGTGATCAAAGCAGCATCTTCCAGAGCTTCGTTAACGCCTAACGTTGTATTATCTGTGCTGGAGGGGATAAAGCTACCAAGTGCTGAATCATATCTGGAAAGTTAACTTTTTTTTAACTTCAAGATGCCAAGATAAATTAACTCTGTTCCTGACTTTCCTGCCAATAACTCTAAAGGTAAAGGTGTGTGGATTAAATATCTAAGTTGACAAAACTGAGGATAAAATAATCTCATTATGGGAGTTTGATTAGTGATGATATTCTTCGGCTGAAGCACAGTTATTGCTCAAGTATAATATCCATATTTTTTTATACTTACTAAGCTTAATAAACATGATTTTAATTCTGCCTGATAGGTGGTAAATAGCTATAAATTTTATGGTAAAAATAATTGTTTTTATCTAGGTTGAGGATGTTAAGGGAAGCTGAAAATGGAATTTTTAAAAAATATAGTTGAGGGAGATTTTTCTCCGACATTAAACTAAGCGATCGCTCTGTTTTTTGCTAATAAAAAGGTAAATTTTCAGCTATCAGCTATCAGCTATAAGTTATTAACTCATTATATTGGAAGGATGAATTAGTCTCCAAGGAGAATTAAAAAGTTATGTTTGTACGGCATTCCCTTGGCTCTGGATTCCGTATGTTAGAAAAATATTAGAAAGTGTAATTGGCAATCAGGTAACTTTAGTAGTTGATAGTTATTCAAAAGCAATTGAGCTGACTCTTAAAGTGCTGAATGCTTAAATAAAAAGTCTATTTAAAAGAGATAAATAAGTTTTTTGCTGGGTTATATATATCAGGGGTTATAAACAAAGTTTGCCAATTATATTTTTAGAGTTATATCATTTATTTTTTCCGAAAAAATATTCAACTATTGGTATTTTTCCCAATTATAAGTTGTTGTTAAATTCTTTAGAAAAGGGAGTATTTAAGAATTTGTTTACTTTTTACTATAGTTTTTTCCTGATATCAGTGAGATAATTTTTTTCCCTAATATAGCACTAAGGCAAAGAAAACAGTAAAAAATAATCTATGACTGAGTTTAGTAATTTCTAAATTTCCTAGTTTCTATTTTAATTATTAATTACTATAGCAATCTCTATACTTTTTAGTATAAAGTTTGTTTATGGCGCGGGAGTAGTTAAGGACCTTGCAGAAAACCTCTGTATAACATAAAAATAATTAATACAATTATAGAGTGCTAATCCTGTAATAAGATTATTATTTTTGTATTAATTATTTAATAACTTAAATTTCACCTAAACATAATATTAATACATATAAATTTGCTTAATTTATAAACTAAAACTTATTAAATTTTATATTTTTTGCTGTTTGTTACCTCTTGCCTTTGATCAAAATTGGATATATAGTTTAAATACTTAACTAATAACTGAAAACTGAAATGACCTCTTTTAATGATGCTCGACAATATGCTCCTGCAACTGAACGCAATCGGGAATTTATCTTAGAAGTCTTACAACGACTTTTACCTCCAACGGGCAACATTTTAGAAATTGCCAGTGGTACAGGAGAACACGCTATTTTCTTTTCTCCCCGTCTAAAACCACGTCAGTGGTTTCCTTCTGATCCTGATCCCATCTTGCGTGAGAGTATAGCAGCATGGCAAAAACATAGTCCGTCAGATAACCTGCATCTACCTCTTAATATTGATGCACGGGAGTCAGCTTGGGCGGTGGAGAAAGAAGACATTCAGATTAAAGCTATTGTCAATATTAATATGATTCATATTAGTCCTTGGTCTACTTGCCTGGGACTAATGGCGGGTGCGGGACGTTTGTTACCTCAGAATGGGGTACTATATTTATACGGTCCATACAAACTGAGAGGGGAACATACAGCACCAAGTAATCTAGCATTTGATCAGTCTCTACAATTTCAAAATCCTGAGTGGGGAGTAAGAAACTTAGAAGATGTGGTAGCGGCAGCAGAGAAGGAGGGGTTAAAATTTCAAGAGCAGGTGCAAATGCCAGCAAATAATTTATCTGTGGTTTTCCATAAGGGCTAATATCACGTTTACCAAATCTCAAAAGTCTTGCTACATTTTTTGGAGAGGAGTTAATAGGGAATATTAGAAAATAAAAGTCTTTCCTAAACACAAAAAAAGCATTGGTAAATTAAGGGATGAATTAAGCTGGAATGGGCAGCTCTATAAACCAACAAGCTATTTTTTTTGCTAATTCATCCTGCCATCCACCAATGCTAATTATTCTTCTGTTTGCTTTTACCTGTACTTCAATACTTCGGTAGTGCGTCAGTAAAGTGTGGGATAAGTAATTAAGTCGTTCCAACTCCAAGGAGCGATCGCGTTCCTCAGCTCTTTGTGCAGCAGTATTTTCTTTGGGACTATGAACTCAAATCCAATTAAAGTAGGCCCTTGCCAACCTTACTTTTACCTCAGTTTGCTGCCAGACCTTGCCAAATTTATTCTGTCGGCAATGCCATCAACCGAGCTGCTTTCTGATAATTCTATTTGTGCGTTCCAGGGGCTTCCCAACCCAAGAATTCCCTTCTGCCAATTCCTGATACTGGCACTGTTTTCGTTTTTTTGGACGAATGACCAAAACTCATCACTGCTCATTTGCGAGGTCTTGATATTCTGGACATGAGCATTATGAATCATTTGTCCTTTTTCAGAGGCAGCTCTAACCAAAGTAACTACCGTATTATCCGGCCAAATTCACTGTTCGACTAATCCCTCTTAAACTACTGCCCTCAACTTGAGCCTCCAGAACCATGGGCGTTTGTTCAGGTTAAATTGTTCTACAATAGTAGAGAGTGTCAAAAGTATCGGTGAAAGTTTGTAGGCATTCAGGACAATAATATCGTTGACAACATTACTGGTCTTTCCCTGTTTATGAGTTTTCTGATGGCCACATAGAGGACATTCTATGATAATAGAAAGTATTTAAGGACAAGGATTATATTACCATTCCCAAACTTTCTTGATGCACTACCAGCTATTAGGATGTGCTCAGTTAAATGGCTTGGTCACCACGTCCGGTATAGTAAGAATTGTCCCCTCATTTTTCTGCTGCCGATATGCCCACTCATCTGATCAATACATGAGCTTGAGCCACTGTACTTCTGGTAATTTTTGCTATCTAAATAAGGCTATGAGTATAATTTTTGTCAATGCTTTGAGAATTAATCAGCAGGCTTTAAGTATAGAATTCATGATTTGTAATTAGTCTGATTACTTCTAATACTCAAGAAAATATAGTGATTTATTAATTTTGAGTTTTATGGTTTCAGGCGTTAATTTTTTTGGTAAATATAGATATATAAAAAATATTTAAAGTTACACAAAATTCAGCTAGAATAAATTCTTAATTGTGGAGATAAAATAGAGATATTAATTCTGCTAAAAAATATAATTTTAAGGGATGGTAGAGTGACTTTTAGATTGAATTATCAAGAAGCTTTATTTTAAAATATGCCAGATACTTTGCTTGAATAGGCACAATAAATAATTAATCGAAGTTATTAATTAATTTTGCAGCAAAGATAATATGGATATACAGATAATTTAGTTTTCAAAGGACGAATTCTTAAATAAATGGTAGTGATTTACAAGTATTAATCTTCTCAAGAAAATCTCATTTGAAAGAAGTGAATTGGATCAGTTTTCTAGTTTTTGTTCAGGTGTTCCCTATTTCACTCTAAATCAGCTTCCTCAAAAGACTGCTAAAAAAATTCAGGAAAAAAGGATATTAATTAAGTTATATTTCCGTTCAAGATTTATAATTAAGGTAATTCTTTAGACTTACTGGCAGGTTAATTAAGAATTTTTCCACCAAAACTCAGTAGGAGAAAAAATTTAAATGGCAGACTTATGGAACCAAATTTTAAACTTTGCAGAAAAAACTACCTTTATAGTAGGAAATCAACTTTTAAAAGATTTTGGAAATGTCAAAGCAGACAAAAAAGCTGATGGTAGCTTAGTTACTAAAGCTGATAAATGGGCAGATAGGGTAATTAGAGAAGCGATCGCCTCTAGTTTTCCCACTCACGGAATATTAACAGAAGAAAGTCAACAGATATTTCCCAGTAATGAATGGTGTTGGATTATTGATCCTTTAGATGGGACAACAAACTTTGCTAAAGGTGTGCCAATTTGGGGAATTTGTATGGGATTATTGTATCAAGGTATTCCTATATTTGGTTATGTAAATATGCCACCATTATCTCAATCTTATTATGCTTTTTATTGCCAGGAAAATCAAACCTATTTAACTAATCGACCTATCACTAGGGCATTTTTAAATAATCGACAAATTCAGCCAATTAAAGATGTGATTACTGGTAATCATTTATTTAATATTTGCTCTCGAAGTACAAAAATTTTACCCCAACTGCCAACAAAAATTAGAATGTTAGGAGTGGCAAGTTATAACTTTTTACTTGTAGCTTCTGGGGCGTCTATTGGTGGTGTTGAAGCTACACCAAGAATTTGGGACATTGCTGCATCTTGGGTAATTGCAAAGGCAGCAGGAGCAATTTGGATACCATTACGATCAGAAGATATTTTTCCTTTAAAAATAGGCAAAGATTATTTGAGTCATCCTTTTCCGACTTTGGTTGTAGGAAATGAAGAATTAGTTCCCTATTTTTCAGCTATAGTTGAACCTTTAATAAAATAAATTCAAGGTCAGATAGAGAATTTTTAGAGCAAGTTATTTTAATTAAGTAGGTAAGTTTAATTATCTGTAGAAGAGTAGTAGATATTCAAAATGGTGAAAACTTACTGATAACTTGCTTCTAGGTTCTTTTTCAGATATTGCACATCAATAAGCAGTTTTAAATTTGCGAAGTTATTCTGGTGGGCAACTATTAGCGAAGGAGGAACCTGCATCTAAATTGGGTAAAATGAATTTATGAGGGTTAAGCATTTTTCCAGTTTCCCCTATAAAATGAACTATGGCAAAAACTATCGCATCTACATCAGTTTCGGCAGCTTGTTGGGAAATACTGAGAGATTCACTAATGTAGTCTGTAAGATATTGAATATCGGGTTCTTAATAATAGTGAGCTAGAATGACAGCATTTAATTCTTGCTTGAGGTTGGCGATCGTATACTTTCATGTAACAAAGCTACATAATTCATCAAGAACTTACAGCGCTTTTGCTAAAATATGACTTCACTTCAAAAACAAAATCTTGTAGGGAATAATTGGCGTTTGCCGAGTATTCATTAAGATATCTCCCCTACTGTGATCTACTAATCATGAAAACCGCGGTAATGCATCAAGAAAGCGTGGGAAAATTTATCAAGTCATGCCAACGACTGGGAGCGATCACTAAACCATATCTTTGTGCTGCTGTGTTACCTTTGTACCTATGAACCCAAATTCAATTGAAATAGCTAACCACCAAGCTAACTATAGCTTCAGTTTGTTCCCAGACCTTGGGACATTTATTCTGTCGTTGATGCCCGAGACCCCTCTGTTATCGGACTATGCTATTAGTTGGTTCTAGTTATTGAGTTTGCTATGCCACCAATAATATTTTTGACAACTTTAGGGTCAAACTCGCTCACAGCTATCCCAATCATCGAACTACTTTGTTTGCAGTCGGTTTTTCCTTCTGTGTTAACGATTAATTCTTTGGTGTTGGTGAGTTGAGCTATGAACGATAAAGAAGAGGAATATCTTTCCAATCAAGATAATGAATCAGTAAACCGACAGAATACTTCAACATTTCCACCGACTTTTGACTTACACAAGCTTTTTCGGTGTAGCCTAGCTAAATACTGCCTAACTCTTCTATTTTCTCTTTCGACTCTGGTCATATACGTTTTACTAATAAAAAGTAGGGAGGTTCCATGGAACCTCCCTACAAAGTTTGGGTTGTGACAATGTAGTTTATCAATCTCAAAACGCTGTAAGACAGATAAGACAAGTCTGACAAGTATTAATGAAAACTTGAAAGTGCCTAGCATCAACGCTCTCACTTCTGAAACTAAGAGGAAGTTCTACCTTGAAAGCGACATCAAACTGTCCGCAAGGATACAGATCAAACAAGCTTAATAGAAAGGTTTAACAATACAACGCGACAGCGGGAGTTAAGGTTAGTAAGAAAAACATTATCCTTTTCTAAAAAGTTAAGTAATCACATTGGATCTATATAGAACTTCATGCATCATTACAATGCCACAATTTGTACTTGACCATTAATATGCATGACTACCAGAGTTTTAAAGGAGACTTTTTCAAACTTTTTGCAGCATTGTTTTTCAAAAAATTTTAAAGAAAAGTGCCTTATTGGAGCTTTAAAAAATTGTAAGCTTTTCAGTCCCTGGAGCTGCAAAAAGCTGGTGCGCATAAGTAGATAAGATTTCCCTCTACCAACACTCCTCACCCTCTGCTTTTTGCAGCAAACCCTAACTATTCTATCGGATCAAGAAATCATCAGCACCAATAGCAGGTTGGTCAGTCAGCAAGGCAAACTCACCCCCTTCGCCAAAACCTGGTTCGTTACCATTCTCATTGTAGAATAATTTACCGTTATTGCTATTATAAACAATTAACGCCTCGGAAGTCGCAACATTCTTGGTAACGCTAGCAAACTCAGTTTCTAGACTGAAACCTTCTCCCGACTTGCTCTCAAGAGCAGTAAATGTCTTCTTATCTAACAAAATAATATCGTCATCAGGATTAAAGTCATCAATGGTATCGCTACCTATTGCCTCAACATCAAACTCCTCGTTGGTGGCAAAGATGAACTTGTCTTTACTTGCCCCACCAATCAAAAAGTCGGAACCTTGACCACCGTTAAGTTTATCGCGACCTTGACCGCCAATTAATGCATCGTTTCCAGGACCACCAAAGAGATAATCATTTTCAGTACGACCTTCTAGAAGGTCATTACCATCTTTACCATAGAGATAATCAACACCAGGGCCACCAATAATCCTATCATCTCCATCATTTCCACTGATAGTGTCTTGACCCTGGCCGCCAGATATTAAATCTGAACGCATGGAACCAGTAACTCGGTCATTACCTCCCTTAGCTTGGAAACCATCAGGATAGTCTTCCAGGGTACTTGGTTGGATTTCGTAAACGTCATCCTCACTACCTAATTCTTCTTGTTCTGTAGGAGAAACTTCAGATCCTAAAGGTAGAGCATACTGCAAACCAAAATTGCTGAATAGCTCGTTCTGTTCCCGAGGTAGCAAGTTTGAATCAAAATAGCGTTCATAGATTTCGCCGTAGTTACCAACAGCTTTAATCACGTTGGGAACAAAATCATTCGGCAGTCCCAGCACTTTACCGATATTTCCTTCGATACCTAAAAACTGACGGACCACTGGGTCAGAATCATTATTAGGATCATCATCCAGATTATTGGCCATTAAGCGCTTGATGTTCTTAGAAGTAATATCATATTCTTCTGCTTGAACTAAAGCATTAGTTACCCAACGAACTACATCTGACCACTCTGACTGATTTTCATCTATAATCAATCCTAAGGGTTCTTTGGAAAGAATATCATCGAGAATTTTATGCTCCTTAGGATTAGATAAATTCTGAACGCGCCCGTTGAGAATGGTCATATCTGTGATAACGGCATCTATATCACCATCATCATAGGCAGCAAACATTTCATCGTTGGTAGTAAATTCTGCTGGTATAATATCCCCACCTAACTCAGTTATCGTATCCTGAATATTTTGTAAACTAGTAGCTCCTTCTAAAACTCCAACGCGACGACCGTTGAGAGCAGGTAACACAGTAATACCGCTATCATTGCGAACTAATACTCCCTGCCCGGTATAGAGATAAATTGGACCAAAGTCAATGCCCAAACTAGCATCCCGGACTAGGTTATGGGTGATACCCATTGCTGAGATATCGACAACACCATTGGCAGTGTTAGCAAAGCTGTCTTTAAATGACTGAGTCTTGACTTCTAGCTTTTCAGGATCTCCAAATATAGCAGCCGCAATGGCTTTACCTAAGTCAACATCAAAGCCCTCATACTCTCCATTGCTCATTTTTACCGCAAAACCTGGCTCATTGTCTGGAAGTCCTAGTTTTAAGACTCCACGCTCCTTGATTTTTGCTAGCAAGTCGCGATCATCATTGTCTTTAATAACGATATCAATCTCGCTGCCAGAGAATGGAGGAGAATAGAGAAAACCACCATCACTCCATAGTGAATTGCGATCACCTTCTATTCCCGAAAAGTGGCGATCGTAAATTTCGCTGTAGTTACCTACTTGATTAATGATATTAACTGCAAAATCATTAGGCAGTCCCAGGGTTTCACCCAAATTTCCTTCTATACCCAGGAACCGACGAATTCCTAAACTAGAGTCATTAGTGGGATTATCATCTGTATTCAGGGCAATAAATTCAGCGATATTTTGTGAGCTGATGCCAAACTCTTCTGCTTGAATGGGAACATAACCTGCCCACCGGACTACATCTGCCCACTGGGAGTCATTTTCTGGTAAAGCTAGAGAAATAGGTTCTTTAGATAGTTCTACATCTAATAGACGGTGATTTTCTGGCTGGGATAGTTGGTCTAAGTTCTCTAATATTAAGGAGCGATCGTGAGAATAGGCATCTACTTCACCGGCATCATAAGCTGCTATCATTTCCTCTGCAGTTTCAAATAGTTTAGGTGTAAACTTGATGCCCTCAACCTCTAGTTGATTTTGTAAATTGATTAATGCCGTTGTACCTTCTATCACTCCTATTGTTTGCTCGTTAAGGTGTGAAACATTTGTAATATCGCTGTCATTAGGAACGATAACAGTTTGATAGTCAAACAAGTAGGTCGGTGCAAAATCCACATTTAATTCTCCATCCCGTCCCAATGTTGCAGTAATACGTTGCGCTGCCAAGTCCGCCTTGCCGTCTGCTACCAGTTCAAAAGATTTAGAGAATTTACTGGTAATAGACTTAACTTTGCTAGCATCCCCAAATACAGCTGCAGCTATAACCTCAGCAAACTCTAGGTCAAATTCATTTCCCGAACCCGAAATTGCAACTTTAATCTGACCTCGTTTGATAATGTCATCCAGGATAGTTGTTTCGGGGTTTGCCACGCTGTTTAATTTCGCTTCCTGAGGCTTAATTTCAATAGATGCCTTACTCTTTTCTGGGGTAGTTTTGACTTTAGGTTCGTCTACGAGTTCGACGATATCTGCTAATTCGGCAAAGTTATTGTAAGTTTTTCCATTGTTTTGAATTAGGGCAATTTCTTCTCCCTTAAATTCAAGAGTACCTACAACAACCTTAAAGTCTTCGAGGGAATTTGTTTTAAACCCACTGCGGGATATTTGGATTTTATCCCCTTGAGTGGGGTCAAAATCTATAATCAGATCACCTTTGTCGCTGGGTTTTTGGAAGTAAAAGACGTCTGCACCTTCACCGCCTCTAAGTAGGTCAACTCCAGGACCGCCATTAAGGATATCCTCTCCCGCTTCACCTACTAACCAGTCGTTGTCTCGGTTCCCTTTCAGAATGTCATTACCCTTACCACCTTCTAGTTGGTCATTTCCACTATTCCCTTCTAGTTGGTCGTCTCCTGTATTCCCATCCAGGAAGTCGTTACCTGGACCACCTTTAATAAGGTCGTCTTCTGAACCCCCAGCAATGACATCATCGCCAGCGTTGCCTTCTAAAACATCCTCGCCAAAGTTCCCTTCTATCTCGTCGTTACCCTTTCCTCCTTGAATGGTATCCTTGCCCTGACCACCCATGAGCTTATCGTCTCCTCCCTTTCCCTTGAGCATATCGTCACCGTAACTACCCAAGAGTTTGTCATTCTTTTCTTGACCAGCAATCTCATCATCGCCAAAACTTCCGGTTTCTTCAATGCCATTCTTGGTGGCATTGTTGTTACCTTTGTCATTATCGGTAATTTCTAGAAATGCTGTTTTCGCCATGGGGTCTAATGCATAACCATTCCCTACATATTTCAGGTTAATAGTGACGCTTTCTGAATTTTCAGAAATCTTATCGTCTAATACCTTTAAGTCTATAACTGCTTCCGTTTCTCCAGGTTCAAAGTTTATTTCTCCAAACAAGCCATCTTTGTTCTGATAATCTTGTCCTAGAGTGGCAGTACCGGAGATAGTGTAGAGGATTTTTAATCCTTGGGGTGGAGCTGCTTCGCCCAGGGTAATAATAAATTGCCCGTTCTTGTCTTTTCCTTCCTTGACTGTATCGCTAGCAACGACTTTCACTATGCGGTCTTCGTTGAGAGCGTGTTCAACTAAGAAGGTGTCGGCATTTAGTATTTCCTTGAGTTCGGTTTGAGCTTCTCCCGCTGTAATTTTACCCTCGACCAGTTGTTGGGTTAAGTCCGGTAAGATGCTGTAAACCTGTTTTTTGATTGGGTTGATACTTGGCAATACATCGTCAACCGAGCTTGATAATGCTTGTTCTACTAACTTATCAATGAGGTTATTGCTTTGAGTGACTAAGGTACTTAGGGCAGCGATGGTTTTGTTATTAACTGAAAGATCTAATTCCTCGGTTAATTGGTTGTAGAATTTCTGTAGGTCTTGTTTTTTACTCAAGTCGAAACTTTCGACTGTTTTTAAGACCTTACCTAGAGCATTAATGACCTGAATTTGACCATCTGATTCTGTATAATATGCTGCTTCTAGGAAGGTGGTGCCGTTGAGTAGCAGGTTCATTATTTTGATGTGACCAGAGGTAATCTCTATTCCGCTATCGTCCCCTTCTCCAATGGCACTATAAGGATCGAATTTCTCTAATGGTTGGGATAGAGACTCTAGGGAAAATCCGGATATTTTGTTGAGTAGCCTTTCTACTTGTTTTTCCTTTATTCCCTGACTGGATAAGACTGCTTTGAGGGTTGTGAGTGGAGTAGTGCTGGTATATTCTCCTGTGGCACTTATCTGAGAAATTAAAGGTATTTCCCCAGGTAGTCCGGTGTTGGTATCAATACCACCAATAACAACGACTTGAGCTTCTTGAGCGTCAACTTCTCCGTCTCCATTACGATCTAACTCTTCCAAGTCAAAGGGTAAACTATATTCTCCATTGCTGTCAGTGTTGGTTTGAGTTTCTCCCTTATCCAGTTGGAAGTTGCTGTTAGTATCAATAAAGACTGTCGCATTTGCTAACGGTCCGTTGGAGGCATTGCCTTGCTGTATTTGTTCGTATGAAATATTCTCTATTCCAAAGACAATTTTTTTGCTATTGTCACGTTTGTTCGTAATCTCCTTACCAGTTGAGGTATCAGTAATAATATAATCACTCTTAGCCCCGGACAAGACTAAGAGATCATTGCCTTCACCACCGTTAATGGTATCATTGCCGCTACCTGGGTAAATGGTATCGTTGCCTTCTCCACCATCAAGATAATCGTCCCCTGTGCCGCCATAGAGAATATCATTGCCGACACCACCAAAAATAAGATCGTTGCCAGAATCACCTTTTAAGGTGTCGTTACCTTCTCTACCATAGAGGATATCATCACCCTGATCACCTACTAAAGAATCGTTACCCTTACCTCCATCTATTTCATCGTTTCCATCACCCCCATTTAGATAGTCATCACCTTGACCACCTTCGAGCTTGTCACTATCCGATTCCCCATAGAGATGGTCATGATCTTCACCACCTTCAAGCTTGTCACTCCCACTTCCTCCCCTTAAGGTATCTTTGCCAGACTCACCTTTGAGTACATCATTATCATTACCACCATGAAGTTCGTCATTTCCCATTCCACCTTCAAGGACATCGCTTTTATCTTCACCATAAAGTTTGTCGTTACCACTTCCACCTTTGAGTTGATCTCGCCCGTTACCCCCATAAAGTTGGTCGTTACCACTTCCACCATCAAGCATATCGTTTCCATCTTCACCATATAGGCGGTCATCATGATCATTACCATAGAGGAAGTCGTTATCCCTTTGGCCATGAAGGTAGTCGTGGCCGGCACCCCCTTCAAGTTTGTCTTCATCATTTCCGCCTTTAAGAGAGTCGTTGCCGACACCTCCCATTAGATGATCCTTACCGTTGCCACCATCAATAGTATCATTTCCACCCTGGCCATCATATTCTTGGTTGCCGTCACCAAGCGATACATTCTGAGGTAAATTGGGATCATTTTTTGTGTATTCTATATTAGTCACTTGTCTGACTGTCTTAGTAACCCATTTTACTATGTGATCTAGAGGCCAAGGCAACCACCCGTCTTGTACTTGTTTGTCGACCCAATCCACGACCTGCCGAACACCAGTCTCAAAAATATTGCTGACTAGGCTAATGCCTTGATTCCAGGCGTTTCCTAGTGACTTGAAGGTATCTGACACATATTCGACAGTATTATTCCATTCTTGTGCAATAAAATCGGCTACCTGTTCCCCTAGCTTATTTACTTCATTTATTGCAAAGTTAACTAAATCCCCAATTCCATTCTTTATCTCACCTAGTGATACTTCAAAATTAAACAGTGGGCTATCAAGTTCCAACTGTGAACCTTCCAATGTCCCGTTTGAACGAATTGTCAGATTGGCATATGTATCAGATAGAAAAGTCCAATCCGGGAAATCCAGTACTAAACCAGTTGTCAATTTAAACCCCTGACCATCTTGAGTTATTTCAGCCTTTAATTTTTGACCCAAGAATTCGAGCTCACCCTTTGCTGTGGCGACATTGTTTAGTTTGCCAATTTCCACATCCGAAAGTTTGAGGGTGCCATTTAGCAAGCTTAATTCCTTAACTTTAATACCAGACGTAGAAAAGTCGAAATCAGCTTTAGCCAAGTTAATTCCGAAAAATTCAAGCTGACCATCACCTCGGAAATATGCCTCACTTGGACTAACTTTCAGGTCTAAATTCAAGTCAGTATCTTTCCCATTGGGAACGCCAGATATCTTAACAACTCCCAAGATATCAATCTCAGGTATTTTCAGAGAACCTTCTAAACTTGGATTACCCGAGAATGGATTCATGTTAAAATTGAAGGTTCCTTCCTTGCTCCCAACCCTCACTGCAGCATTAAATCCAATCCCCTGTTCTAAAGTCCTTTCAAGAACTTCTGTCTCAACAGGGACAATTTTAATCAACGGATCGAGTTCTTCATCGTCATCAGGACCATCAATGGAAACAACTGAAATCGGAACAAGATCACTAAAGCTATTAAACAACCCTGTCACTTCGTCAAGAATGGGTACATTATCCAATTGGTTTATCAGATAAGAATTTATTGGCCCTGTTATCATATCAACTAAGCCAAGTGGCTCGTTGAGAGTTAACTCTATAGCAAATTTCTGAGGATCTGTAATATCAACTAAGAAAGCAGCGTCAAAATCATAGTTGCCAAACTGTAAGTCTCCAACAAATCCAACATTGTCAATAAATGGTGGAATATAAGTCGCCCCAATTTGAACGCCTAGTTCCCTTAATTCACTATCCGGTAGACCAAAGGGATTTTTCCAAACTCCATCTGCATCAATATTAAATTGCCCAGTGAGGGATTTGGGATCAATTTCCAATCCACCAATAAGTGTTAATGGAGGTTCGTTCTTTTGAACTGGATCATAGCCTTCTAAGGTCATTCCGCCATCAATTCCGAAATTAGGAATAGGATTTGTTGCACTCATTTCTAATCCCAATGCAACATCTTTCAGTGTGGCCTTAAAATCTCCTATAGAAATCAAGGGAACATCCCCTGCTAAAATCCCTGCTAAAGAGAGATCTTCCTTGCCAATTTCTAGTGCTACACCGACATTATCTACTCCTAAATAATCATTGATAAATTTAGAAACGTCATCGTTCTTGTTTGCAAAATTGACATTGCCTTCCAAGCTAAACCCATCGGAGAAAGATAAACTAGTCTCATCTAACTGGAATCCATCTAGACCTGGAATATCCCCTAAGATGGAATTCAAATTTAGAGGACCAAACTCATATTCAAACTCAAGTCCGTCTTTAAAATCAATATCAAAGTTCTTATCATTCAACAACCCACCAATGCCTAATGACTCTGTTGTCAACTCGAACTCAGGTTTTGCTAGAACAAGCTGAGTTCCAGGTTTATTCTTGTCCCCATCACCCAAAACTATCTCGGCAATCTTATTAACTGCGTCCTCAACGAAACTAAGAGAATTAAAACTATCGCCAATTAAACCATTCAAATCGAAGGTAACATTGTCCAGATAGGTAATAGAAATCCCTTGACTTGATAAAGATAAACTTGCATTCCCAATGCTGTTGATCGTATCACGAATATTGGAGGGTAAAGAAACAGAACTTGGCAGTAAACCGACCAATAGATTAATCAGTTGTTTGGGAGAAAATTCGCTAACAGATAGTTCATAATTTCTATTCCCTGTCTCATCTGTGGCATATCGTAAACCGGGATGACTGACCGTTAGAGATTGAGACATAACATTCTCACCCAAGCCTAACGTAGAAAGAAGGCTATTAATAGTACTGGAAATATTGAGTTCACCTACATAAGTGACACCAAATCCATTATCATTCAATTCAATATTTAAGTTTGCCAAACCACCCAAAGTCGTTAGCAAATCTTGTGCAAATCCTGGTAGTTCTGTTCCCGCAATAGTCTTGAAGGCATTTGTCATCTTCGTGGCATCAAGCTCTGGCAAACCGAACTTAAATCCACTCAGTTTGGGAATTTTCTTCTGAGCGCCACTCACTTTGGAGCCAATCTCACTCACATCAAAACTGAGGTCAAAAACTTCCCCGTTAAAATCACCAGCAAAGCTTAATTTTTTGGTATTATTTTTCTTCTCAAATTCTATTCCCGGTTGAGCCAGCACTAGCTGAGTCCCTTCAGTAGCTGGGTCACCATCTCCTAAGAATGTTTCAGTTACTGTATTAGCGGCATCTTTAAGGAAATCATTGTCGCTAATCATACCAACTATGTTGTTGACATCTAAGACGACATTATCTAGATAGGTAATCCCAAATCCTTGGTTGGATGCCTGTATATTAACCTTACCCACTTTGTTGAGCTGCTC
>ENA-UENX01000314-UENX01000314.1-marine-metagenome-genome-assembly--contig:-NODE-314-length-24018-cov-3.387992_pt1 | contig 24018 bp, 16 predicted proteins | sample MGYA00237875_ERZ529327 | MGnify/ENA primary metagenome ERZ529327 (study PRJEB26372, sample SAMN05368347) | marine metagenome | biome: cultured habitat; feature: ocean water; material: water; isolation... | reverse complement strand
CTCTGTGAATGCCTTTTTCGCCCCGCCGCCGATCACGGTAGATACCCTAGATCAGCTTTCTAATCTCAACAGTCATACCTGGAATAACGCCCTTAACTTTTCCTACACGGAACCTTTAGGAGATAATCAAACCTTGATGTTCAACCTACAATCCTCTTGGCAGCAAGAGGAATCAGACCAGGAGGTATTGGACTTTTTTGAAGGAACTGCGGCATACGATTTACTGAATGAGCAGTTGTCCAATGTGTTTTCTAATGATTACTTCACCAATACCTTGGGGGGCGGGTACAACTATCGTAAAGGCCGAGACTTCATGTTTATGGCCAGAGCTAATTTCCAGTGGGCTCAGTTGATTACCGATCAAACCTTTCCTAGGGAACAAAAGCTGAAGAATACCTTTTTCGGGGTATTACCCATGATGATGATTCGTTACAATATTGAGCGAACGAAGAATATTCGAGTCTTTTACCGGTCCAGGACGCAGCTACCTACGCTGGAACAACTACAGAATGTCCTAGATAATACCAATCCATTGCAGCTTACGATAGGGAATCCCAACTTAGTGCAGTCAGCTAGCCATACTTTAATGGGAAGATACCAGGAAACCAACGTGGAAAAATCGACCACTTTTTTTGCTATGCTCAGTGCGGGATATACACAGAATTATATTGCCAATAGCTTATTCCTGTCTGCAACCGACGATCCGATTTTTTCAGAGTTAGATGTCGAACCAGGAGCTACGCTAACTCGGCCGGTCAATTTAGAAGGGAATTGGAATCTCCGCACCTTCCTATCCTATGGGTTACCCTTAAAGAGCATTAAGTCCAACCTCAATTTTGATTTGACGGGTAGCTACAATCGAGTCCCTGGTCTAATTGATGGACAAGCCAACTTTTCCAATAATAGTACGGCAGGCCTCGGACTGACCTTGAGTAGTAACATCAGCGACAAGGTCGATTTCACCATCTCCTCTAGATCGAATTACAATGATGTTCGCAACACCCTCAACACAGGTAGCAATACCAGTTTTTTGAATCAAAGATCACGGGTCCGTTTGGGGTGGATCATTGGCTCAGATCTCGTGTTTAGAACTACCATGACACATCAATTCTATGATGGCCTAGCTGAGGACTTTGACCAGAACTTTTTCTTGTGGAACATGAGTATTGGCACGAAACTGTTCAAAAACAAACGCGGAGAACTTACTCTATCCGTTTTTGATTTGTTGAAGGAAAACAACAGCCTACGCCGAAATGTAACGGAGATTTACTTCGAAGATGTACAAACCAATGTGCTTCAACAGTATTTCATGTTATCTTTCACTTATAATATCCGACATTTCCGTATCGGTTCAGCCCCAGATCAAACAGAGATGCGGGATCGCTTGCAGAGAGAGGAACGCTACAGAAATTTCAGAAGGAATTAATGAGTAATAAATAAACTTATTGCAGACTAACCTTATCCAAGGACCAAGGACGTAAACGAATATCATCATGAAGAAGTACACTTTCCCACTACTATTGGCCGTTATCTTCACCTTTGCTTGTAACTCGAGCAAGCAGAGCACTACAACAACTGCTACTACAACGGCAGAAGCTACACCACCGACTAATCCAAGACAAGCGGGCCCACGCGGTGGAGGAGCTCGTGGTGGACAAGGCCAAGAGCAACTGCAAGCGTTGATTGCCGAGTTGGGTCTCAATGAAGATCAGAAGGAGGAATGGCAAGCTATCAATCAGAAATACAGAGGGCAGATGCGCACCATGCGAGAAGAAGCGAACGGCGACTTTGCTAGTATGCGTGGTAAGATGCAGGAATTAAGAGCTGCGCAAAACGAAGAGATTAAAGCCATCCTTACTGACGAGCAGTTCGAGAAATACCAGAAGTTCATGGCTGAACGCCGCTCTAACCGACGAGGTAGAGGACAGGGAGGGAATAACTGATTGATCGTTTTCACAGATAGGGCTAAGTAAACTAATCGTGGACGGGACGGATTGTCTGCCCACTTAACTGCAGGAAATCAAAATGTTTTCTGCACCAGTCGTTATATTAGGGGCAAAAAAAGAGATGCGACTTACAATCCTAGCCATTTGTAGTCTGTGCTTTTTCGGCCTTTCTGCACAGAACCACTTTGAATTTGAAGACATTTTTGAATTAGAAAATGTCAATGATCCACGAATCTCGCCAGATGGGGAAACCATAGTGTATCGGCGAGATGCAAAGGATATCATGACGGATGGTACCCGGTCCCAACTTTGGATCGTTGATTATGACGGCAGCAACAATCGTCCCTTAACGAATGGATTAAAGAATGATTACCACCCTCGATGGTCACCTGATGGAAAGAAATTAATCTATACCTCCAATAAGAATGGTAAACCACAGCTGTTCTTACGCTGGATGGATTCCGGTATAGAAAATCAGATTTCCCACTTCACCCAAACACCTAGCAATGTCAAATGGTCGCCAGATGGAAAACAATTGGCATTCACGATGTCTGTTCCTGCGGCCAAATCCACCTTGGATGTTAAACTTCCCAAAAAGCCAGCTGGGGCGAATTGGGTGGACCCACCGATTTATATCGATAAGCTAAAGTATCGTTCTGATGGCTCGGGCTATGTGAAGGATGCCTACAACCATATTTTCGTCCTTCCGATAGATGGAGGCTATGCTAGGCAACTGACGAAAGGCAACATCAATCATAGTGGGCAATTCTCCTGGAGCCCTGATGGTGGATCTATTGTTTTCTCCGCGAATCGACATAAGAATGCTACCTATGAACCCGCCAATTCTGAGATTTACGAAATCAATGTAGGAACAGGAGATATTAAGGCGTTGACCGAACGAAAAGGACCTGATTCGAATCCTACCTTTTCACCTGATGGTAAATGGATCGCTTACACGGGCTATGATGAGCAGTATTTGGGCTATCAGGTGAGCAAACTGTATGTGATGGAGCGTTCCGGAGCCAATTCGAGACTTGTTTCAGGAGATTTGGATCGCGGGGTAAGCAATATCAACTGGTCGACGGATGGTAAAGGGCTGTATTTTCAGTACGATGATGAAGGACATACAAAGATTGCTTGGATGGACTTGAAGGGAAAGCATACGGATCTAGCCAATGAGGTCGGCGGATTATCGCTAGGTCGACCCTATGGCGGTGGTACATATACCGTGTCGAAGAATGGTAGATATGCCTTTACACTGACAGCACCTGAACATCCGGCCGATTTAGCAGTAGGAGAAAAAGGCCAAGCAGCTCGTCGACTTACTCATGTCAACAAAGACCTTTTTGCGCATAAAGAGTTGGGCGAAGTAGAAGAAATTTGGTACACCTCATCCTACGATAAGAGGAAGGTGCAAGGGTGGATTTGCAAACCACCTAACTTTGATCCAGCTAAGAAATACCCACTCTTACTAGAAATCCATGGAGGGCCATTCTCCAACTACGGTTGGCGCTTTTCCGCTGAAGTGCAATTATACGCGGCAGCCGGTTATGTGGTTTTGTATACTAACCCAAGAGGTAGTACCAGTTATGGCGCGGAATTTGGCAATTTAATCCACCATAATTATCCGGGACAGGACTACGATGATCTGATCTCAGGTGTGGATGCGGTTATTGATAAAGGATACATTGATGAAGATCAATTGTATGTGACTGGTGGCAGTGGCGGTGGTGTTTTAACGGCCTGGATTGTGGGGAATACGGATCGATTCCGAGCAGCCGTTGTTGCAAAGCCTGTGATCAATTGGACTAGTTTCGTATTGCATGCAGATAACCCAGCTTTCTTTTACAAATACTGGTTCCCCGGCTTGCCTTGGGAAGAGCAAGAGAACTATTACAAACGATCTCCCTTATCCTTGGCCGGAAATGTGAAGACGCCCACGATGCTGCTCACCGGCGAACAAGATTACCGTACCCCCATGTCGGAAACGGAGCAATACTATGCCGCCTTAAAGCTCAATAAGGTGGAATCCGCCATGGTGCGCATTCAGAGTTCAGGCCACGGTATTGCCAGCAAGCCAAGTAATTTGATCAACAAAGTGGCCTATATTTTGGCTTGGTTTGAAAAGTATAAATAAGAGCCGTTTAATAACATTCAACAGATACAACTACAAAACTCACTAAACATGAAAATAAAGTATTTTGTATTCTTCTTCTTGTTAGGTCTTTGGTCTTGTGAAAGTGCAGACAAAGGTGACGGAGGAGAGGAAACCAGTGGCACTGAAGACTCCTCTGGCAGCAATACTGCGGGAGGGATAGATGCACAGCTGGCCAAGTATACCAATGTAAAACTCACATCTGATCTCAGCGTATTGAGTAACAACCAGAAGAAAATGATCCCCATCCTAATCGAAGCTGGAAAGATCATGGATAAATTGTTCTGGTATGAGGCCTATGGAGATCAGGAGCAATTGATGCAAAGTATTCCAAATGAGAAGTTTCAGCAGTTTGCCAAAATCAACTATGGCCCTTGGGATCGCCTGGATGGCAATAAGTCGTTCATAGAAAGCTACGGTGTGAAGCCAGCCGGGGCCAACTTCTATCCGGCAGATATGACCAAAGAAGAATTTGAGGCACTTGAGTTGGAGGATAAAAATAGTCTATACACCTTCCTGAGAAGAGGAGAAGATGGAACGATTAGTACGGTACCGTATCACGAAATGTTCAAAGAGGATGTAGAGAAGGCAGCAGCGCTCCTTCGGGAAGCCGCTGAACTGGCCGAAAATGCAGCCTTGAAGAAATACCTCCTGGCACGCGCAACGGCTTTCGAAACAGATGAGTATCAGCCTAGCGACCTGGATTGGATGTCCATGAAGGATAACCAGATTGATGTTGTGATCGGCCCTATCGAAACCTATGAAGATCAATTGTATGGTTATAAGGCGGCACACGAGTGCTATGTGCTCGTGAAAGATATGGCCTGGAGCGAGCGCTTGGCGAAGTATGCCGATGTGTTACCAGATCTACAGAAGGGACTACCCGTACCGGACGCCTACAAGCAAGAAAAGCCGGGATCTGATGCCGAACTGAATGCCTATGATGTTATCTATTACGCAGGAGATTGCAACGCAGGGAGTAAAACCATTGCGATCAACCTGCCGAATGATGAAGAAGTGCAATTGAAGAAAGGCACACGTCGGCTACAATTAAAGAACGCGATGCGAGCCAAGTTTGATAAAATTCTCTTGCCGATTGCAGATGAACTAATCGCTGATGATCAGCGCCAGCATATCACCTTCGATGCGTTCTTTAGTAATACGATGTTCCATGAAGTAGCGCATGGTTTGGGCATTAAGAATACGATCGATGGCAAAGGTACAGTGAGGGAAGCCCTAAAAGAGCATGCCTCAGCTTTGGAAGAAGGCAAGGCAGACATTTTAGGCTTGTACATGATTAAGCAATTGCATGAACAAGGAGAGATCGAAGGTGATCTCAAGGATTTCTACGTCACCTTTATGGCGGGTATCTTCCGCTCGGTACGTTTTGGAGCCTCTAGCGCACACGGAAAAGCCAATATGATCCGATTTAATTTCTTCAATGAGTTCGGAGCTTTCGCGAGAAATGAAGAGACTGGTAAGTACTCGGTGGATTTTGAGAAGTTGGAGGAAGCCATGCAGGCGCTTTCCAATAAGATCCTAACCTTGCAAGGAGATGGAGATTATGAAGGTGTAGCTACTTTGGTTACGGAAAAGGCAGGTATTGGGAACCAGTTACAAGCTGATCTTGATCGCTTATCTTCAGCCGGCATTCCAGTGGATATCGTCTTTGAACAAGGCGTGGAGACCTTGGGCTTAGGGGATTAATAGCACAGGTTTTATCTGAGTCAAAGGGCCTTTCCACCTACACAGGTAGAAAGGCCCTTTAGTGTATCGTATCATTAGAACAAACCCGAAATATTTCCATCCGCATCAATATCGATCTGTTCAGCTGCAGGTTTGGAAGGTAATCCTGGCATACGCATAATGTTGCCGGTGATGGGTACCAAGAAGCCGGCTCCGGCTGCGATTTCTATTTCCCGAACGGTCACCACGAAATCCTTAGGTCTACCCAACAGTTTGGGGTTATCAGATAAGGACTTTTGCGTTTTAGCAATACATACAGGAAGGGCTTCCAAGCCTAATTTTTTGATCTTTCTTAGGTCAGCTTTGGCCCTGGCTGTATAATCGATCGCACTAGCTCCATAAATCTTGGTAGCCACAGTTTCGATTTTCTTTTCGACTGGCCATTCCCAATCGTATAAAGGAGTAAATGGCTTATCATTATTTTCGACTATATCTATCACGGATCGTCCGACATCCAGTGCGCCTGCACCTCCTTTTTCCCAAGCTTCACATACGTGAATCGGTACTCCGCGGCCGGATAGGTTCTTCTTGATGACCTCTATTTCCTCCGCTGTATCCTTATGGAATTTGTTGATTGCGACTACTGCTGGGACATTAAACAAAGAGATATTTTCGATGTGCTTTTCCAGGTTGGAAAGGCCCGCTTCTACGGCTTGAGCATTCGGTTCGTGTAGCTCTTTGAGGGGTACACCGCCATGGTACTTCAGCGCTCTCACCGTGGCGACGAGCACTACAGCTTTTGGAGATAAACCTGCGGATTGACATTTGATGTCGAAGAACTTCTCAGCGCCAAGATCGAAGCCAAAGCCCGCCTCGGTAACAACATAATCGGATAAGGACATGCCCATGCGGGTGGCAATCACAGAATTCGTACCCTGAGCGATATTGGCGAATGGCCCACCATGGATGATGGCTGGATTTTTTTCTCCCGTTTGAACCAGATTTGGCAAGATGGCATCCTTCATCAGGGCCGCCATGGCACCTTGTGCCTTAAGGTCTCTGGCATAGACGGGTTGCTTGTCATAGGTAAAGCCAATGAAAATATTTCCTAGCCGTTCTTTCAGGTCTTGTAGATTATCAGACAGGCAAAGGATGGCCATGATCTCTGAGGCGGCTGTGATGTCAAATCCTGTTTCGCGTGGTACCCCGAAGCTGGTGCCGCCGAGTCCGACTATGGTGCGACGGAGCGCTCGATCATTCATATCGATTACCCGCTTCCAAAGTACCGTTCTGGGATCAATACCTAGACCGCCTTCCTTCTGTTGCAGATTATTGTCGATCAGGGCGGCCAGGAGGTTGTGTGCTTTTTCAATGGCGGCGAAGTCTCCTGTAAAATGCAGATTGATGTCTTCCATCGGAAGAACTTGCGAATAACCTCCACCTGTGGCTCCCCCTTTAATTCCAAATACTGGACCTAGGGAAGGTTCTCGAAGTACTACCGTGGTTTTCTTCCCCAACTGATTCAATCCTTCCGTAAGACCGATGGACATGGTTGTTTTTCCTTCGCCTGCGGGGGTAGGAGATAGGGCAGAAACTAGGATAAGTTTACTGCGTTTGATGGCTTCTGAATCAATGAGAGATAGAGGGAGTTTGGCCTTATGGCGGCCGTAGGTGATGATGTCCTTTTCTTCGAGATTAAGTCGACTAGCGATGTACTTAATATCGGAAAGGACGATCGACTGGGCAATATCGATATCGCTTGGCATAATGGTTAGGGCTTGATTGAGTGATGAATATAAGTAGCTTATTTGAAAATCTGATAAGCTTTGTCCTGATCTTAAGTGAAAACTAAGGTTGTCAGATTACCTAGCTGTCGCGAAGAAAAGCAAATTGCCAGCGTTTAACCATGATTTTTATCAGTCTACTTACTTACATTTAAGCTGAGAATAAATCCTTACATTAGGGAGCACTGAAGTACCAACAAAACGAGTAAAAACATGTCTAGATCACAAAATCGCCGAACATTTATTCGGAATTCCAGCCTAGGATTGGCCTCCATAGCCATCATGCCAGGCTTACAAGGAAAAAGCCCCGCTAGTGACCGTCTTCGAGTGGCTCATATTGGTTTGGGTGGAATGGGGAATGCGCATATGCGTTGGTTTGCTAATTTACCAGAGGTAGAAGTTGTCGCTTTGTGCGATGTCGATCAAACTCACTTGGGAAACACTTTGAAGAAGTTGAAGGAAATTCAATTAGATGGCAAAGTAGATACCTACGAAGACTTTAGATCGATTCTTGAACGGCAAGATATAGATGCGATCACTTGCGCAACACCAGATCATTGGCACGCCCAGATCGCTAGCCTCGCCTTTGATGCTGGGAAAGATGTGTATGGTGAAAAACCTTTGTCCTATGACGTGCGTGAAGGACAGATGATGCTAAAACATTTGCAGAAAAACCAACGCATTTTCCAGCTCGGCACGCAAATTCATGCCGGAGATAACTACCACCGCGTAGTAGAAATCATACAATCAGGAGTATTGGGGAAAATCCATACGGTAAGATTATGGAAGACTGGAGCACCCCCAGATTTGGGCCAACCTAAAGTACAGCGCCCCCCTGCTACTTTGAACTGGGATATGTGGTTAGGCCCTGCTCCAAAGACCGACTACTTTCCAGAGCGCTGTCACTTTAACTATCGATACTTCATGGATTATTCTGGAGGTGTTTTTGCAGACTTCTGGTGTCATATCGCTGATGTTGTTTTCTGGGCGTTGAAACCGCAAGGATTGACCTCCATTCAAGCTCGTGGGGAGGCTCCGGCAGGCATCGTAGATACACCAGAATGGCTTGAGGTAGATTATGCCTTCAAGGATCTTAATATCTATTGGACCACCACGCCCCCCGATGTACCTGGGGCGAAGGACCGAAACATCGGTGCCTATTTTGAGGGAGAAAATGGGACCTTGATCACTGATTATAGCAAACGATCTATCACGATCAATGGTGAAACGATGGAAGACATTGAGAAGGTACCTCAGAGTGTCCCACGTTCACCTGGTCACCAGCAGAATTTCGTGGATGCGGTGAAGTCCCGTAAAGAGCCGGAATCCAATCTCGCCTATGCGCGCGCCATGACACTCCCCATGCATTTGGGATTGATCTCTTACCAATTAGGTGGTCGGAAACTGGAATGGAATGAAAAGCGCGAGCGATTCGTCGGGGATAAGGAAGCCAACCGCCTTTTGGCCCGTAAACCCCGCAAGGAATGGCGATTGATTCGATAAGGTCGAACTTAGCGGGTAACACTGGTAAATGGAATTTTTCCAGTAACTTGCCCGCTTTGACTTTCTCGCTGCCATATGTTATTTAACTCCGTTGATTTTGCCATTTTCCTGCCGCTAGTATTTCTGCTGTACTGGAGTGGCTTCCTTCGGAATGTGAGGGACCGAAATGGTTTCCTGATCGTTGTCAGCTATCTCTTTTATGGCTGGTGGGATTGGCGTTTCCTGCTGTTGATTGTCTTCAGTTCTGCTTTAGATTTTTCGCTAGGGAAGCAGATGGCCAAAACGGAAAACCAGCGTGTACGGAAGCGCTGGTTATGGCTTAGCATCTCAGCAAATTTAAGCTTATTGGGCTTCTTTAAGTATTACAATTTCTTCATAGAATCCTTTGCTGAAGCCTTTGAGTTGATGGGAGTAGCCTTTTCGCCTCATTCCTTGCAGCTGATTCTTCCCGTCGGGATTAGCTTCTATACTTTTCAGACGATGAGTTATACCATTGATGTATACCGCCGTCGAACAGAACCAACCGACGACGCCCTTGCTTTTTTTGCCTATGTTTCCTTTTTCCCGCAGCTGGTGGCCGGCCCTATTGAACGAGCTACTTCCTTTCTTCCCCAATTTAGCCGACTTCACGCCTTCAATTATGAGCGGATTCGCGTGGGGCTGCAATTGATCTTATGGGGACTCTTTAAAAAAATGGTTATTGCGGACAACTGTGCGTATTGGGTAGATCAGTTTTTTGCCGACCCTGGAGGGCACTCGGGTATGCTTTTGGTTCTGGGGATCATTCTCTTTGCTTTTCAAATTTATGGTGACTTTTCCGGCTATTCGGACATTGCCATCGGGACCGGACGTTTATTGGGCTTTGAGTTGAGGAAGAATTTTGCCTATCCGTACTTTTCGAGAGATGTAGCCGAATTTTGGCGGCGTTGGCATATATCTCTTTCTACTTGGTTTCGAGACTATGTATATATCCCATTAGGAGGGAGTCGAGTAAGTCAGAGGAAGCAGATCCGCAATGTATTTATCATTTTCCTGCTGAGTGGTTTTTGGCATGGCGCAAATTGGACTTTTTTGGCTTGGGGTTTTGTCCATGCTGCCTTTTTTCTGCCGCTAATTCTTTTAGGCTATCATCGAAAGTATCTGGAAATACCAGGGAAAAATCGTTGGCTACCTTCGATTGTAGAGGGAGGAAGGATGATGATCACTTTTGCCTTAGTCGGCTTGGCCTGGGTATTCTTTCGGGCAGAGAATATGGAGGTTGCCTTTCAATATTATCGAGGCTTGATGAGTTTCGGGATAGAGGGGGGGAAGGTCCAACATTTATTCCCACTAATCGGGATTGCCTTGTTGCTCTGGATTGAGTGGTTTTCGAGAGCAGAAGAGGTTCCCTTTCTATTTCAGCATAGAATCTTAGGCGTACGTTGGCTGAGCTATTGGAGCATGGCGTTGGCAGTGTTGCTATTGAGTCCGGCGGAGCCTTCTGTTTTTATATATTTTCAGTTTTGAAAGTTCGCCTTAGAAAGGAGTCTGGCGAGCAATGCTAGATATTGACGACATATGCCTACATCATGTAAAAGCTATATAGCCTGTAGCTATTCAATAGTACCCAGATTGCTCATCGGCCTGTGCCTAGTGAGCGTTACGCTCTTAACTTGTAAAAGAGACTTAGCCGACAATGACTTAGAAAAATTTGAGCAATGTATTGGATATGATTTGAATGATCTTCTGCTAGAATTAGAGCGGCGCTTGGAGGTGTTTTTAGCAGAGCATTACGGGCATAGAGGTGATGATATACTTGATTACAGAAGGTTCGTGGACGATTGGAATACTGAAAAAGCAGAGGAGATGTTCTACCTGGTCCAAAGGTCAATTGATGAAGAAATAGGCAGGTCCTTAATCAACAGTTTCACAGTACGCAAGATTGTTAATTGGTCATTGGAAATGGGGGATAGCACTTGGTTATATACTCGCAAAGAAGGGGAACAGTTAGTGAATCAAATCCGGTTCAATCACCAAGGTAAATACAAGAATTGTCTTGAAGCTTCTGGAGACTCCTTGGCTACCGCTTATTTGGCAGTAAAAGATTTAGATGATCCACCGTACAGAGCCATGGCAAGCTTCCTGCTTTTTTATCTGGAACAAGTCAATACGGACTTCGAACTATTACAACAGTTGATTTTGATTGAATTATATCTTAGGCCTTTAGCAGTCAGGTACCTGGAGCAGACAGCTAACTAGTTGAACTTAGCTATAAATTTTTACCAATTGAAGCCATTACTAATTCGAGTATCCATTTTCCTTCTTGGGCTACTAGGCCTCAATTTCCTATTGGCTTATGCCTTAGGTGTATTGGACCGGGATGTAGACAAGCGCGGCTATGCCTTTGACCGCTATCGCTGGGGGGAGTTTTATGAGTTGCCGAAGGGTGATAGTTTGGATATTCTCTTTTTGGGCTCCTCACATGCTTACCGAGGCTTTGATCCAAAACTACTGGAAGAGTGGCAGGGTATTAAGGGTTTTAATTTAGGAAGTTCCGGACAAACGCCTTTAACTTCCCTGCACGTTTTACACAATGCCATTCGGCATCAGCGACCGAAGATGGTCGTGATGGAGCTTTACTTCTATACCTTTCTAGAAGCCGATCAATTAAACAATGGTGGTAACAACTGGCTGCAGTTACATAATTCGACAGCGAAATGGAATTTTCTCTGGCAAGCATTTGATGCGTATGAAATGAGTGCTTTGACAGTCCTCCCCATTTTGCGCAGAAAAAACGCTCTGCCCTACGTGCTTCGGAAATACCTCAGAGGAGATGATCATTTGGATCATGCTGGATTCTACAAAGGAAGAGGGTATGTAGAAAGAAGTGAACAAATATCAGCGGAGAGATTGCGACGACCTGATCTATACGATCAATTGGAACTGGCCCCGGACTGGGCGCTACCAAAGCATCAGAAGGCCATCCGAGAGATAGCAAAGCTTTGCGCAGAAGCAGGTATTGAGCTTCGCTTTATTTCCTCCCCAATGCCTCAAATTACGGTGAAAAAAATCCAAGATCAGTCTCAAATTGATGCCTACTTAGAAGAGTTGACCGAATCGGTAAATGCGGAATATCGCAATGATACTCAGAATCCAAATCTAGGGCTGGTTGATTCCTTACACTTCTTCGACAACAACCACCTCAATGCTGAAGGGGTCAAGATTTGGAACCGACAATTGCTGAATTACCTGAAACCTTAATGCACTTCAACGCTCGGAATTGACTGCGCTTTGTCAAAAAATGCAGCAGTATTTTCTATCTTTACTGCGTGTTAAACCCAAAAGCAAGTTATACATCCCATGATCCGATATTCAAAACTCCTACTCACATTTTGTCTGAGTATTAGCCTATTTCTATCTACAAATGCTCAAGAAAATACTGCAATTCAACCTGCCGGTTTGCAGAAGCAGTACTCGTCTGTTTTTTCTTCTTCATCAACAAGTTTAAGCTTACCTCCCATCGATTATGTTGCCGTACAACAAGAAGATCAAAACAGTGGTATGCCTAGAATCGCGGTCCCGGTAAAGGTTCAAGCTGGACTAGAGAATGGAGGTAGTTGGTATACACTGCCCAATGGGGATTTGGTTTGGCAACTAGCTTTGGAAAGCCCAAATGGCCTAGGGATGATGGCACTATATGAAAAATTTAATCTTCCCAAAGGGGCGAGCCTATTTATGTATGCTCCGGATGGCAAGCAAGTGCTTGGACCGTATACCCATCGTGACAATTCAAAGAATGGTCGATTCATGACGGGCCTAATAGAGGGACAACGAGCTATTGTTGAATATCGGGTGCCAGCAAATGTAAAAGGACAAGGTGCTATTGAATTGTTTCGAGTCGATCAAGTCTATGACCCTTCGGTTTTCAACTCCTTGAACGGCACGGTTGCTGGAGGCAATAGCCGAGGCTTCGGAACTTCCAATGACTGCCATGAAAATATCAATTGTGATCTGGGCTTAGCCTTCCAAAAAGAAAAACGTGGAATTGTGCGCGTTATCGTGGTTGTTGAAGAAGGGATCGGCATTTGTTCGGGCAACCTACTCAACAACACCAGAAAGGACGGTACACCTTATATCCTGACTGGCTTTCACTGCATGGATGGTTTTACCCCCCTGTATGATATGTGGCGGTTTGATTTCAACTATGAAACCACCGGCTGCGACAACCCGACGGCTGAGCCAGGGGCACAAGCCCTAACCGGTAGTGTTTTCCGTGCGGGTCGACAAGAAAGTGACTTCCTTTTGCTGGAATTGACCGATACCATCCCACTAGACTACAACCCTTACTTTTTGGGGTGGAACAGTCAAAGCAGCGAGCCAGATACTTCCTATTGCATCCATCACCCGAATGCAGACATCAAAAAGATTGGCGTCTCCTACGAACCAGTCGATATCATAAATGGATCCTTGAATTGGAATAATGGGGTGACTACTCCCCGTAATCATCATTACGAAATGATTTATTCAGCAGGGAGCTTCGAAGTGGGATCTTCTGGCTCAGCCTTGTTGGATCCGGAAGGTCTAGTGATTGGACAGTTGAATGGGGGACAGGTTAATGAAAACTGCGTCGGCACCAAAGGGTGGTTCGGAAGATTGAATGTAAGTTGGGAAGGAGGAGGTACTATGGAGACTTCCTTGAAGTATTGGCTGAACCCGGATACCTTAGCTCAAGATACAATTCATGGCATGGAGAATCCGAATGCTTTATTCGTGAGTGGCTATGTATATACTGAAGAGGATTTCGGGGTGGCCAATGTATTGGTAGGAATTGGGGATGGAGAAGAACTTTACCTGGCGTCTACGGATAGCACGGGATATTATGAATTTCTACCCATTCCAGCAGGGAAAGAATACACCTTGGTGCCTGCCAAAACGTCCAATGCGGTAAATGGTGTGTCTGTTTTGGATATTATCCAAGTACGGCGTCATATCCTAGGACTGGCGGATTTGGACTCTCCTTACAAGATTATTGCTGCGGATGTAGACTCGAATGGAATGGTCACTACGCTCGATATCATTCATATGCAGCGCCTGACACTGGGCTTAGTAGAGGAATTGCCTGGTGTGCCTTCATGGCAATTTGTAGCGGAGGATTTCGAGTTTCAAAACGACAACATGCCTTTGTCAGAAGATTTCCCGATTGCCTATATTTTGGCAGAAGCAGCCAGGGGTAAATTTGAACTAAATTTCATCGGAATAAAGTCCGGAGATGTGAACGTGACGGCGGATCCCTTAGAGTAAGAGAAGTGAAAAGCGGTCTAATCAACTGAGATTACCAGTTGATTAGACCTTGAACGGTTATAATAGGAAGTTACTGTTTGATTACTTTCCGTGTCTGCACTACTTTCCCATCCAGGCTCAACTGTACTAGATAAACTCCAGCATCTCCTTGCCAATGTAAAGTCTCTCGCCCACGAGCTTGATCTAGGTCGAAAGCGGCTAGCTGTTGCCCAATGACATTGAAGACACGGATTTGGCCCTGGCGGAAATTTTGCTGGATATCATATTCAAATTGAATGGCATCTTGGAAAGGATTCGGGAAAAGCTTTAAAGATCCTGCAAAGCTATCTGTATCAGCGGTAGAGCTCACTGATGCATCCGTCACTAGGAAGGCATCAACGGCAGCCTCTACAGCATTGCCCACTGGTGCAAAGTCAGAAGTGGTAAAGGAGATAGTCATCGTTGAAGTGATATCAATCCAGTCCCGTAAATGGAAGGCTGACTGATCTCGCCAGTTGTTTTGTGCATCTTGCAAAACTTCTAAGGTCACTTCTTCTGATCCATTATTGACCGTTACGACGAAGGAATCCTGTGTCGCTCCCTGATTGCTATTGAAGCGCTGAAACCATAGATAGTAAGAAACGACCGGTTCACCATAGGTCGTTAGATCCATCACAGGCGAAGTCAAGGTTACGCTACCACCATCTACATCATCTGTTCCAGAACTTCCACCACCATTACCGGTCATGTAGCAATTCTCACCAAGATCACCTTCTATATCAAATTCCGGATTTGCAGCAGTGGATGAGTTCACATAAGTCCCAACAGGTTCTCCCAAGACCCAGAATCCGGAGGTCGTTTCATCCGCAGCCTCCGTTTCCCATCCAAGATCAATGAGGAAGTCATCCTGATAACCCGGAGTCAATTCTATGGTCAAGGATTGGTTGCTATTGATGACCACGTTTTCCATTACTTTGTGTAGGTAGCCCCAAGCCAAGGCATAAACGTCGTAGGTGCTTTCCACTATATTTTGCATAGAAAACTGCCCTTGCAGATCCGATATAGAAGCATACTGTACTTCGTCTGCTTTTAAGATCACGCGAGCTCCTGGTATTGCTTGACCATTGCCATCTTCTATAGTAGCACCAGCTACTGCGTACACGGCTAGCGGCTCCAATTGCACATCTACCACCTCCAGTACCCCGTTGTTTAGGGTAACCTGAACCGTCTTCGATTCATACCCGAACTTGCTGTACCGAACAGTATAGGTGCCTGCCTGCGCAAGGCCAGTGGCATATTTACCAGCAAGATCGCTCTGTCCCTCATTTAGCTCATCCGTAATAATGCTAATGTTTGCATCAAAGATTGGGTCGCCATTGGAGGCATCTGTGATCGTCCCTTCTAACCAACAGGCCTGTTTATAGTCAGCTTTTAATACATATAATCCGGAGTTGATGTCAGTTACTAAGAGATTTCCGGATGGTAGATATGGATAAGCGCCCCAAGCGCCATTGAATCCGCCATCCCCACCCGCAAAGGTGTCGTAATTGCCGATTTCAATCATATTGGCTGGCCGTGTTCCATCAATAATGACTACTCCATCAGTGTAGTAAGAAGTAACTACCCAATTGTCTTTGTAGACATGTACATTGTGCGGGATCACCCCTCTGTTAATGGTGCCTAAGGGGCGAAATTGATCCAATTCCTCAATCTCTCCATTGGCAGAAACAGAGTAGGAGGCTACCGGAGCATTTGCTCTTTCATCCGTAGTAAATACGATGGAATTATTATCTGTAGCCCAGGCGTTATGGGTGAAATCGAAAGGCGTCTGTTTTTGCCCTACTAAGGTGATGTTTTGCTTGTCACTGATATCGTAAATCGCCAAGTCACTTCTCAGCTGAGAAGCGAACATCATGTTGTCTTTTACATACACATCATGGGCATATACCGCCGGGCCGTAGGCAATAACTGAAGGCTCGGTTGGATTCGTTAGAATGTCCAGCATGATGATACCTCCATTATTCACGTCACATCCAGCCAAATAGCAGACCCCTTCTTCATCGATCCAAATGTTATGACAGTCTGTAAGCAAACCTCGATCTAGTTGCGGTCGCCAGTAAACGTACTCTATGGAACCAGGGAGTTTAGAAAGGTCAATAATGGCAATGCCGACATCCTCGTTGGCATCTGTAATATCTTGGGTCACATAGGCATAATGCCCTTGAGTTTTGATGTCTCTCCAGCTCGTGCTCGCACCGGGAATGAAACCTACCTCAACTACATTCCTAGGATCAGCAAGACTGACGATCGAAGTGCCACGAGTGGTGCCAACTATAGCGTATTCCGTACCATCTTCCGCTGCCCAACCCCAGATGTCGTTGGCATTAAAATCGTACGAAAATTGATCTAGTAATTCAATGTTCAGTTGTGCGTAGGTGGTTTGAGAAAGAGAGACAAGTAAAAAGAGGATTACAATTTTTTTCATGATACTACTTTGGGTGGAAAGGGATGATTTGATGCAAGGAATTTGTTTAAGGATGTCTGCTGAGTCACGATGGAGAAACTTTTGACTTCAATTGAGGCTTTTTTTGAGCCTGTCTGTTGGCGATAGCCAGGCAAGCCGCATAGCAGCGCTACGTGGCGATAAAAAAACGAAAAGTGAGGTGAAAAGGACTTCTTAGTGGCCAGTGAGATATTTTTAAACAACTTCAAATGAATTTATTATTGATCGCTAAAATTACGTGATGTATTATGCAATTGGATTATGATCTACGACTTACCACGGCAATTGTTAATCTGCTGACAGAAATCAGTTTGTCCATTTCGTCCTTTATCTCGATCTGCCAGACGTGAATATTGCGACCAATTTTAGCCGGTTTTGCCGTCGCATATACATGACCCTGTCCTTCCTTAGCCGAACTTAGATGATTGATGTTTAATTCTACTCCAACTACTGCATGCGTACTTAAATCTTCTAGACACAGCACTGAAGCTGTGCTTCCTACAGTTTCTGCCAATGCTGCAGACGCTCCACCATGTAACAAACGCATGGGCTGAACGGTTCGGTGATCTACCGGCATTTTGGCGACCATATAATCATCTCCAAATTCTACGATTTCTATACCTAGGTGTTCCACTAAGGTATTTCCACCAGCTTGATTAAGACCCTCTAAAGTAATAGGCTGCTTCCAAATCATATTGTCGCTTTTGGCCGCAATGATACGCAATATTTGGGAGGAGCAAGGGTGCAACTTTTTCCAAAAAAAGACATCTTTGCATAAAACACCTGAGAAACATGCGCATTATCCTATCCCTTTTGCTTTGCTGTGCTCTTCTAAGTTGCCAGCAGACTACTGAAAAAATTGACAATCCCGAAATCCTTTCAGAGATCGAAGCCGTTGAGAATGGACTGAGAAGTCCCGTTTCCTTTGAAGGGAATCCTTTCTGGACGATCGAAGAGCGGATGAATCACTACGGGGTTCCGGGGGTGAGTATAGCAGTGATCAAGGACTTTAAGGTGCACTGGAGCAAAACCTATGGGATAGTGGATCGAGATACTAAGAAGCCCGTAGTTGAGCAAACGCTCTTTCAAGCGGGTTCGATCAGCAAACCCGTGGCCGCCATGGCCATGCTGAGACAAGTGCAAGAGGGAAAGCTAGATCTCGAGTCGGAAATCAATACCTACCTCAAATCCTGGCAATTGCCGGACAATGAACATCAAGAAACTGAAAAAGTGACGCTAGGCCGCATCGTTAGCCATACAGCGGGGCTAACGATCCATGGCTTTCCTGGTTATGCCCGTACTGAGGAAGTACCTAGCATTGTACAAGTACTAGATGCTGCGGGCCCTACAAATACTGGCAAAATTCGCGTAGATATGCCTCCCGGTAGTCGTTATCGCTACTCTGGAGGAGGTTACTGTATTATGCAATTGCTATTGGAGGATGTATCTGGCATGAGTTTTCCAGACCTGACCAAGCAGACCGTTTTGGATCCCTTGGGCATGACGCACTCCAGCTATGCTCAGCCCTTACCCGATAGCTGGCAGGCTAAAACGGCTACGGGCTATCTTCCTGATGGCAGCAAAGTGGAAGGACAGTGGCATATCTATCCAGAGATGGCAGCGGCGGGACTTTGGACCACTGCCACAGATTTGGCACAGGCTTTTATTGAGCTACAGAAGGGTGTGGCAGGAGAAGAAACGCAGGTGTTAGAGCCAGCGATGGCTCAGCAGATGCTCAAGCCCTACTTTGAGGACTTCGTGGGACTGGGCATGTTCTTGGAAAACAATGGAGAGGAATGGTACTTTTCACATGGAGGCTGGGACGAGGGGTTCTCCAGTGAAGCGATAGCCCACAAAACGCGTGGTTATGGCGTTGTTGTGCTAACCAACTCCAACCATCCACCTTTCATTAGCGAACTTATCCGATCCGTTGCTGCTACCTATCAGTGGGATAATAAACAGGCGCCGATTTACAAGGCGGAAGAAATTACTGAAGATGAACTGACGCGCATAGAGGGTAAATATCAATACGATGAAGATCAACACATTGAGATCTTTCAGGAAGATGATCAAATGTTCTTTAAATATTTAAAGGACAAACTGCCGATACCGCTGACCAAGATTGGAGATAATGAATACATTCGACCTACTAGAACAAATATTATACAATTTCTGGAGGACCCAGAAACGGGTGTTCAGCATTTGGTCTTTCGAGAGGAAGGTTCTGAAAAATTGACATTCGATAATCCCCGTATGCAAGCAGGAGAGCAAGTGCCTTTCCAATACTTTGTGGATGAAGACTACGAAGGGGGGCTAAAGGCATACCAAGAATTGCAGAAGCAGCAGCCGGATAGTCGGTGGGTGCAAGAGGGGACTTTGAACAGCTTCGGGTATGAACTCATGGGAAATGATCAGATCGATTTAGCCATCTCGATCTTTCGCTTAAATGTGGCACTTTACCCAAACTCTTCCAACGTCTACGATAGTCTTGGCGAAGCCTATCTAAATAATGGTGACAAGGCCCTGGCTGCTAAAAACTACCAGAAATCTTTACAGTTGGATCCCACAAATACGACAGCACTTAAAGTGTTGAAGGAATTGGGTGTGATGTCTTCCAGCTAATCTGTGATCTTCCAGATTTCCTGTGAAGTACTGGCCCATTTTGTGAGCCGTCCAGGCAAGGAATCCTTCAAGCATTTAATGGACCCTTCCTCTGTAGGAGGATTGTCCGGGTTGACGACTTCATACACTGTCTGATCATTAGACCTGTTGAGAGCTTCGTGTCGCAACAGTTGCTGATGTACCTTACCGGTAGTGCTCAATACCATTTCTGGTAAGAGTAGGAGATCATTCTTGTACATTACTAAAGGGAGACTACAGAGCGTTGTTTCCGCCTGATAAGCCGTGAGAAATTCAATGGGATACGCTGAGGGTGCAGCTCCTTTCAATTGGCTTAACAATTCCCCCTTTTGTTCCTTGTCCGCCCATTTGATGCCAAACCCTAGTTTCATGCTACAATTAATATAAGACAAGGCCATTTCCCATTCACTCGGATGAAAGTGTTTCCAGTATCCATCCCTCCGCATCCAGGTAAGCTGACGCTTGGCATAGCGGCGTGAATTGCGTTTGATCTTGTCAATGCTTTGTGGTAGCGTAGTTTCCCCATCTATGAATGAGAATAGCTCTTTGTAGCCTACAGTTTGTAAGGCAGTGAGTGCTCTGTAAGGGTACAATCTTCTGGCTTCCGCGACCTGACCCGCTTCAATCATCAAGTCCACCCTTTGATTTATCCGATCATATTGTACTCTTCTCGGCCAGTGCATTTGAAGAAATATCGGTGTGAAGTTTCTTTGGGCTTTACCCTTAGTTTGAAAACTGGAAAAGGGTTGACCACTGGCTCGGCACACTGAGATAGCACGTATAAGTCGATGAGGATTCTGCCGGTCGACTTCCTCGAAATAAACGGGGTCAAGACGCTGAAGCTCTGTCTGTAAGGCTGCAATGCCTTCAGTTTCATATAAGGTGGACACCTTTTCCTTAATGCCTGCTGGAACGTCCGGGAATTCATCCAAGCCTTCGCAAAGGGACTTAATGTATAAGCCGGATCCACCGGTGGCAATGACAATATCGTATAGTTTAAACAAGCGTTCCAGGCGCGCCAGGGCTTCTCTAACAAAATCCCCGACGCTATAGGCTTGCTGAATGCTGATATGGCCCACAAAATGATGTGGTGCGGAAGCCAATTCTTCTTCGGTAGGTTTGGCCGTTCCGATGTCCATCTCTGCATAAAACTGCCGGCTATCCAAAGAAATAATCTCCGTCTGGAAATGCTGGGCCAAACGAATTGCGAATCCCGTCTTCCCGCTGGCGGTGGGCCCTCCTACGATGATTAAGTATTTTTGATTAGCCATCAACTTTTATTAGAGTAACCCAGCAAAGATGAGGAAAAGTTTCCAAAAGGAGGAAAAAATTGATTCGTAAGTATTTTGTTAAAACAATTTGATTACGTAATTTGCGGGTGAAAACGCTCCAAGATTTTTTAACCTTTTAAAGTCTTGAAGCATGTACCACACAAATTCAGGATTACGCCCTGGATGGGCATCCTATTTATCTCATTACACCCATTTCCCGGTCATCATTGCGCTCGATATGAGCCTGGCGGCTGCAGCTCCAGTGGCAGGCTATGATCAGTATCTGACCGTAACGGTACCGGTCTTATCTCCAGGCAACAGTGGCTTTGCAAATGGGGAAGAATTACAACTTTTCTGGGAAATGGAAAGGGCTCTTGTAAACAGCCTGGAGCGAGAGGCACAAGCCATCTACGCGGGAAGAACGAGTTCTCAGGGTAAGAAGCATTTGATTTTCTTTCTCTACAATGCAGATCCGATAGAAGCCTTGATAGAAGGAATTCAGGCTCTTTATCCTGCCTACTCAATCGACTTCAGGATGGAGCCAGATCCAGAATGGGATATCTATTTTGATTTGCTATTCCCGAACCTGGAAGAGACAAATAGTCTTTTGAATCAACGAATGCTGAAACGCCTGATTCGAAGTGGAATCGATCTCCAACAGGAACAGACGGTTCAGCATTGGATTTATTGCAAGACGGAGGAAGGGCGTCAGGCCCTCCGTCAGGTTGCCGAAACACAGGGCTTCGAGGCCCAAATGCTGCCTACCAGAATTGGAGAACATCATTTTGTCTACTTGCTGCGCCTATGTAAGAGACACAAAGTGGATCAAAATACGATAGATTCGGTTAGTGCAACCTTGAGAACCTGGGCCAGGGCACATCACGGGGATTATGATGGCTGGGAGGTTTCTGTGGAAAAATGCCAGGCATTGGACCGGGAATTGAAGGATTTGGAATAAAATAATTCCATTGTTTGAGCGGACACCTTATTTTCCCTCTCAGTTCCTACCCTTATTTGCAACATTATTCATCATTGCTTCGTCAGGGAGAGGAACAAAATTGATGACACACAACCCTTAGCATGACTCGAAAGACATTCTGGCTGGCTAGCGTTCTTTTTTTAGCAGCGGCATTATTTTTAGGCGTACAGTTAATACAGACCGCCTATACGTATAAAACGGAAAAGGAAACTTTCGCCAACGCCCAAAACTATGAAAATCGATTACTGGACTTTGATCAGTGGTTGCCGGATGGAGATAATGGGGAGCGTAAAGAGATGGAGAGAGTGGCAAAGAATAAGATGCTTGACCTCCAAATGACCGCAGATCGATATTCAGGCTTTATGATTTCGGCCATAGTATTGTATTTGGCTTTTTTATTTTTCTATGGTAGAAATAAAGAAGAACGGCCAACCGCACTGGGTGGCCTTCTTTTAGCGGCCTTGGTGTGCTTAAGTATTGGCCTGTTTACCCCCATCCTTGAAATAGCTGCCTTTGAACGGGACCTAAGTATTCCCGTTAAGGTCAAGACGGAGTTTTTATCACTAGACATAGATTATACGGCCAAGTTTGAAGGGGAAATGTACTTCTACTACCAGAGCAAGTCGATCGTTGAATTAATAGGTCTACTTCTACGGCAAGGCAACTGGATAGTCGGAATAAGCATACTGGTGTTTAGTTTATTATTCCCCTTGGGAAAAACCCTGTTTACCATACTTGCGCTCCTCAAACCTCGCCTAATCGATAAACCGCTATTCTCCTTTTTCATCTTCAAGACCTCCAAATGGTCGATGGCCGATGTCTTTGTAGCTGCTATCTTCCTATCCTTCTTGGCCTTCAATAATATGCAGACGGGTATTCAAACCGATAGTAATATCCTTTGGGGCTTGTATTATTTTCTGGCCTATTGCCTATTGGCAATTCTCTCCGCTGTACTACTTCAACGACAGCAGCAGCAACAAAGCTTGCGTGAGGTGGTGTGATGCGGCTGACTTTACAATTATACAATCAATGCAAGTGATTTGTCCGCTGGTGTTTATATCTTGCGCGTTCATATTGACGGCAAATCTACTGCCATTTGCTTGATTAAAAATAATTGCAATACATTCTATACCCAACCAAAAGAGGTTGGCGCTTTGTGTGCCAACCTCTTTTGTATTTAGCCTATGAAGAAGATCGAAACCGTACCCACCTGGGAAGACATTAAAGAATCACATTTGGCGATCCAGTCCATGATTCACCGTACACCCGTGCTCACTAATACAGCGATCAACGAATTAACGGGAGCTGAACTTTATTTCAAGTGCGAGAACTTTCAGAAAGTCGGCGCTTTCAAAATGCGGGGAGCTAGCAATGCAGCCAGGCGCTTGACCGAAGAAGACAAACAGCGAGGCTTGGCTACGCATTCCTCTGGTAATCATGCCCAGGCTGTAGCCCTGAGCGCCAAGATGTTGGGCGTGCCGGCTTACATCGTCATGCCGGATGTCTCACCCGCTATCAAGAAAGCCGCTACAGCTGGCTACGGCGCCGAGATCACGGAATGCGAAAACTCTTTGCAGGCCCGAGAAAGCACCTTACAAGCTGTAGTGGACAGGACAGGAGCCACCTTCATTCACCCTTTTGATAACTATGACGTGATTGCGGGACAAGCGACCTGTGCTAAGGAGCTTTTGGAAGACGTTGGAGAATTGGACATCGTCATGTCTCCAGTAGGAGGGGGAGGTTTAATGAGTGGCACGGCATTGACGGCCAAGTATATGTATCCCGAGATTACCGTATACGGAGGAGAGCCAGAAATAGTGGATGATGCCGCACGCTCCTTAGCTAGTGGACAGCTGCAGAAGAATGATCGAATTGATACCATCGCTGATGGACTCCGCACTAACTTAAGTGATAAGACCTTTGAGATCATCAAAGACAAAGTCGATAAAATCTTTACCGTTTCGGAAGAAGCCATTATCAAGGCGATGCGGTTGACGTGGGAGAGAATGAAAATCATTATCGAGCCTAGCTGTGCGGTGCCCCTGGCTGTCGTAATGTCTTACCCGGAATTTTTCAAGGGTAAAAAAGTGGGCTTAATATTGACAGGAGGGAATGTTGATCTTGGAAAACTGCCATTTTAGCTAAATATGAAGCAATCCCTGATTGGAGATGAAAACTCTTTTTTAGATTTGCTCATCTATTTCAAGAGAGAAACCTAGAAAGGATGTTATATAGCCTTGTACGCCCTTTGGCTGCTCTAGCCATTCGAGCCAATTACCAGCACATTTGCAT
>ENA-UENX01000313-UENX01000313.1-marine-metagenome-genome-assembly--contig:-NODE-313-length-24023-cov-3.297541_pt1 | contig 24023 bp, 16 predicted proteins | sample MGYA00237875_ERZ529327 | MGnify/ENA primary metagenome ERZ529327 (study PRJEB26372, sample SAMN05368347) | marine metagenome | biome: cultured habitat; feature: ocean water; material: water; isolation... | reverse complement strand
GATCACTCCCATAACTACTGATTGCTTTGCGAGCGTGATCATCCGTCATGATAAAGAGGATATTGGGCCGAGCATCTTTAGGGCTTTCTGTTTCAGATGCATTTTGGCAAGCTGTGGTGATCAATAACAGCAACAGGAAAAACCAGCGGGTCGTTGACATGTTCTTTTGTTGGTTTCGTTTTAAATCAATCCTACTCCACAATATACGTAAAGGAATGGTTCGCTGGAATCACAAATAGAGATCGTATGGAAATGGGTGGAATTCAGGAAATGGAGGCATCCTTTTGGCGACGTTCCAACTCTTGTTGGATAATAGATCGGATCAAGCCACTAGACTTATAGGTGCGGAACTTTTGGTGCAAGTATATTTTTCCGACTGCAAAAGCTAAGATGAAGGAGAGGATCAGAAAAGTCATCAAACCAGAGAGCCAGGAGATGTCGACGGCATAGGCAAAGAATAGCAGAATGAACCATACAGATACACTAGCTAGGATAAGAAAGAGTTTGCGGTTGAACTGCAACACTTCATATTCTTGTAAACCCAACTTGTCTAAGAGATGATATAGTTCTTGATTAGAATAATACTGAGGCCCTGCTTCAATGATCATGAGCAAGTCATCGTTTGCTTCTTTTTCAATTTTCCGCAAACGTCGATCTAGGAAAAAGTGCCTCATTCCTGCAAAAATTAGCCTTTTTTTGGTGTGATTACGTTGATCTCACGATTTTGCGAACCGTACGCGAATTTAACCAAAAACGTTGGATTAAGCAATTTCTTGTGTTGAAAAGTAAGAACGTGTGAAAGAATTACAATAGGGGTTAATTTAGTCCTAAACAGCCTCCCTACTGACTTCTCCCGGTAAACCAAAATGGTATTACGCTCTCTTTTTTCTCCCCTGACTCGTTCTTATACAAATGGACAATTCGTAGCCGATTCGTCCCTTCCTCAAAATGTTGGGCGGGAATATAGGTTAGAAGGCCTTCTTCTCCGGCATTGGGATGCGTATGTCTAAAAAACTCTAAACTATCTAGTTTAATGTCATTCACGTACAACTCATAGTAATTCACGCGGCAATCCTTGAATTGATTACGACGACGCCGATTGTTTTCCCTACGAGATAAGGACTTATCTTCCTTATAGGCCTCACAATACTCGTTAATCAATACTTTCTCCCGTCTGCTCATGGGAATAAAAACCCGCATAACGCTCCCCGATATCACGTCTGAAGGAAGCAAGGGAGCGAACACAGCACGCCCAGGAGTCATTTGGTCTTCGTAATTGTCGACGTAAATCCGATGGTCTGTTTCTGCCATTTCAAAGAAAGCCTTTTGCCGCAGCAAGCCGACATTGGAATTCATAAAAACGGGTAACGAAATAAGCATGATCAAGAATATCCCTACTATGGCCCATATCCCCATTCGGTTTCGCTTAAAGTTTGTGAGCAAGATGTACAGAATGTAGTATCCGGGCTCATAAAATACATTGTACATGATGCGTCCAAAGATCTTAATGGACATCTTGAAATGAATGCGCTGAACCCATTTCTTATCCCGCAGGGATTTATTATTGAGCAACCCAGAAAACATAGTGGGAACCAGAAATAAAAGGATCAGGACGAGAAAGGCCGTAGAGATACTTACGGGTAAGAAATTAGCCAGGACTAAAGATAGGATCAGGCAAAAACTGATCAAGATACAAACGGCAATAATCATAATCACTATCCCGAAGGTAGTCCCAAATATCAGGCTACAGAAGTCATCCAATCGTCGATTAAAATCATTGACATCTGGAAATTCTTCAAACAATTGTTCCAGAAAGTGTTCACTATGATACTCCGTATCTCGATTTATCCCTCCAGGAAATACAGAAACTAAACCGATCATTCCTATCCACAAAGCCCGCAACACGAAATGTAGGATAAAGGAGACGATCAGAACGGAAGCGCAAATTGTTAGATACCAAAAGATGAAATAGCAGATGTTGAGTGCTCCTTCTGGCAACCATAAAAGGGCCATATCAATCAGCTCCCGAATAAGGTCGGGCAGTAGCAAGGAACCGTAGATTGCCGCTCCAGAAACCAGCATTTCAGCTTGCCAGCTTTCTGCTTCCAATATTTGTAGCCAGGTAGGTTTTTCCTTATTTTCCATGTACTTGGGTGCTTAAGTCGCACTTAAAATAATCAATAAATCCTGATCCCTGGCTGTGGACTTATCAAATTGAAGAAAGTAGAAGTATTACAAGTTAAAAGAGATGAGACAGAGTACCTATTAACCGTACACTGAAATGCAAAAGCCGCACTGGACAAGCGTCCAATGCGGCTTTTGCGTTTTCCTAAGATACCTACGTGAATGCCTACTCTAACTTAACTTAGCTAAGTCTCTAATTAGAATACTTCGCCGATTAAAATAAATAAGATTAGCTCTTCTCAAATCATTCAGAACCGAAGTCACGGTCTGCCTAGAGGTACCTGTTATATTTGCTATATCCTGCTGAGTCAGACTATGTTTGATCAACATCTCATAGCCCACGCGCTTACCTTGTCTTGAAGCACTTTCCTTCAGGAAATCGATGATACGACGACGAGCATCTTTAAAGATAAGAGATTCCAAACGGTTCTCTACTTGTCTTAGACGATCCCCTAAAAGATTTAGTACGCGCATGGAAAGGTCAGAATATCTTGGAAGCAACCTCGTCAAAGTTTTGATTGGCACTACAACCATTTGCACATCGGCAGTCATCGCTGAAGCGAAATCTCGGTACTGCTCCTCTCCAATAATTCCAAGCTCCCCAAACATGGAGAATGGATGCAATATTCTTTTGATCACCTCTCGGCCATCGTCAAAATGGGCACCAATCTTCACGCTTCCTCTCAAAAGGAAATAAACGCTGTCAGCTGGGGCATCCATCTTATAGATGATAGCGTGTTTGGCAATCTTCTTGAAGGAGGATTCCGCCGCGACCAATTTAAGAATATGAGGATCTAAACCCTGGAACAATGGGAAATAAGACAATAATTCTTCTATGGACTTCTGATGATACCTTAGTTGCATTGCCGTCGTTTTATTGGTTAGACATTTACATTCTTTGACGATACAAAAGTGCAACTTAGATAACGGGTAAAAAAGTACAGAAAACGAGCTTTGTCAAAAAACAACAACTAAAACAAAAAACACAAATACTTGTAAATCAAACACCTAACAAAAACAATGAAGTTTAATTGTCGAAAAATCAAGAATAAACAATACTTTTTACAAGATCAGTTCCATCTACAATATCTACTTGATAAGCTTCAGCTTTTCTTTGATAGGCATCTTGGTAAGCCAATTTAACGGAGGAAATGAAATCATCACTGCGAGCGCTTTCTACTAAATTGATACTACAGCCTCCAAATCCGCCTCCCATAATCCTACTTCCAATCACCGCGGGATGCTGTACCGCAAAATCCACTAAGAAATCCACCTCTTTACAACTCACCTCGTACAGATCTCTTAGCCCTGCGTGAGTTTCAAACAAGAGTGGACCAACTTCTTCGACTTTTCCCTCCCGAAGTGACTCACACACTTGTAATAGTCTTTCATTCTCGCTAGTGACGTAAAGACAGCGCTTGAATACTATTGGACCGAGTTCTTCTTTATGTTTCAGAACCATCGCCTTGGAAACATCTCTCAGGCTTTGCACTTGCGAATAGAATTGCTGAAGTACTTTCACGCCTTCAGCACACTCCTTAACTCTCTCCTCATAGGCTGATTCACTGAGATCATGGCTAATCTTGGAGTTGATTAAAACGATCTCATACTTCCCCAAATCACATGGAATGTATTCATACTCAAGGCTCCTACAATCCAGCAGCACCAACTGCTTTTCACGGCCCATTAGGCTAGCAAATTGATCCATTATTCCGCAAGGAACCCCAACGAACTGATGAGAGGAACGTTGAGCCAAGCGAGCGATTTCTGGCTTTTCAATTTCGACGTCAAAAGCCGTTTTCACTAAAGTCGCAAATCCAGTTTCCAACGCAGCAGAAGAACTCATCCCAGATCCGAGTGGAAGGTTCCCGCCAAAAACCACATCCAAGCCTTCTAAGCTCACTCCTTGTTGTCTATATTGATCTAAAATACCAAGCAGGTAGTTAACCCAAAGCTTACTACTCCGTTGAAATTCGCCATTGAGCGGAATAGTATCATACTCATCGATGTCTGCAGCATAAACCCGACAATGATCCAAGCCATTAGTAGCTCCGGCAAAAAAAATAAACTTATTGATGGCTGCTGGCAAGACATATCCCATATTATAGTCGGTATGTTCGCCGATGATATTGATACGTCCACTGGCACGTATCTCATACGTAGGTGCGCTATCAAATCGTTGCTCGAACAAAGATTTGATGCTTTCGAAATTGTGCATATTTAGATAGGTGTTAGCCCTCGTCCATGTTCATGTTGTGGAAGATACTTCCTACATCATCATCTTCCTCCATCTTCTCAATCAGCTTAATCACATCCTCCACCTGCTCGTCAGAAAGGTCTTTAGTGTGGCTTGGGATTCTTACCAATTCAGAACTAACCACTTCTAGATTCTTCTCCTCCAAAGCCTTCTGCATGTCTCCAAAGCTTTCGAACTCAGTATACAAAACGATCTGATCTTCGTCCTGCTTTAGCTCTTCCAAGCCAAAATCAATCAGCTCTAATTCCAGTTCCTCTAGATCTAATTCCCCCGCCTTAAGCTTAAACACTCCTTTCCGCGAAAACATGTAATCCACCGAACCAGAAGTCCCCAATGAACCTCCATATTTGGAAAAGATATGACGTACATTGGCTACTGTTCTATTATTGTTATCCGTAGTAGTTTCAACAATTACGGCTACACCATGGGGCGCATATCCTTCAAATAGTACTTCATCATAGTTCTCTGCATCCTTGGAGCTAGCCCGCTTAATCGCGTTCTCGATATTTGCCTTTGGCATATTGGCAGTCTTGCCATTTTGAATAGCCAACCGCAAGCGAGGATTATATTCGGGATCCGGTCCTCCTTCCTTGACAGCAATAGCGATCTCCCGCCCTACTTTAGTAAAGACTTTGGCCATGTTGGCCCAACGTTTCATTTTTCGCTCCTTGCGATATTCAAATGCACGTCCCATTCGTAAGAGATTTAAAATACTAGAAAGATCAAAAACTCAGAGAGAAGATGATTCTTGCTAATTCGTCAATAAGTTTTTTCTTCGCTAAGATCTGACTTACCGCCTATCGTTTTCTCAGGCTTAGATCGAGGCTTTTTAAAGTAAACATGACCAAGAGCGAATGCAGTAGAGGACTACTCCCCGATATAGCGGTGCAAAATTAATTTTTTCCAGGCTTCTCGCAAAGTTTTTCCCTTCCTCAAGGTAGCAGTATTGGGAATTTTATATAATAAAAACTGGCTCTTCAAGCAAGTTGAAGAGCCAGTAGGTTGGCGTTTAGTATTATTTATACCTTAAGCCTTTATTTGGCCGCAGGCATATTATGCTCTTGGTACCAAAACTATCTTTTTCGAAACTACTTTCTGTCCTTGTAAGATTTGTACGAAGAGTGTACCTGGAGTAGCCTTTCTTGATAGGTTGATCTGCTCATTGTAGATACCATCAAACTGATTGATTACTTGGTTATACACCACTTTGCCATTGACGTCGATAACTCTAACTCGCGTCGGAACTGGATCAGCTTTGAAACGCAAATCGAACTGGCCATAAGTAGGATTAGGGAAGGCATTGTAATCATTCAACTCAAGTGTATTGTCGATGATCAATTGTGGTTGCTCAGGCAACTCTTCCTCAACCTGTGGAAGTACCTCTACTACCTCTTCAACCACTTCTTCTTCCGCAATTGGCTCTTCAATCTCTTCATCGCAAGATTTGAATTGTGCAGTGATTTCTGTGAAGCTTCCGGCTCTCTCTACTTGCACTTTGAACCAATCTCCTGCTTCGTGCTTGTTGCGTTCACGCAACAATTCGCCATAGCTATTCACCGTTACTCCATCGAAAGTGGTAATCACGTCACCGGCTTTGATACCATACTTTTCAGCTGGGGTATCACCAATGATGTTAGAAACGTGAATTCCTTTTCCTTGAGGACCATTTCCGCCTAAAGAAACGCCAATAAACACCTCGCATGGATCACGCTCCCAGCTACTGCGGCTACGATACAAAGTAGATTCAGTAGTGGAAGTTAAACCATCTCTTACGTAAGTAACATCAACCGTTTGTCCAGGTTTGTACTTATTCAACTCATTGCGAAGGTCTGTGCGATTACTCACCTTCGCACCATTGATACCGGTCACTACGTCACCGGTTTGAATCCCAGCAGCTCTGGCTCCTCCTCCAGCAACAGTACTAGAGACTTTCACGCCTTGTACATTGCTGCTGCTTTCATCTAGGTAGATACCCAACATAGGACGATCGCTATCGCTCTTGAATTCCTTGAAGTCGAAATTATCGAACTTCATATGGCGCACCTCTTTGAGCTTATGCTGCAACTTCTCTTGCATTTCCTTGAGCTCAAACCCCTCAACCGTATTGTGGTCACCACTACGACGAATGTAGATCATGGCATTTTCGCCATTAATGATCTCAACATCCCCCATCTGATGAGCTGAACTATGCACTTCCACCTGCACATTGCCTGATTGTCCGTTGATTTCGTTCAGGTATTTCTGCAGAGCTTGCTGGTCATCGAATCTTTTCTTGACCACTTTCTTCGTTCCATCTTTTGCAGTAGTGCGTTGGGTTACCGTAACAGGAGAGATTTTTTCTTGCGCTTGTAAGCTAATGCTTACGATTAATAACATCAATGTGGCTAAACCTAGCCGTTGCCATGTAAAAATTTGCATATCGGGCAATTTTTAGGTGAAAAAAGCTTGTTTAGTCGAAAAGACACTACGATATGTCAGACGTTGCACCACCTCGTCAAAATTTATGTTTTAGGACCGGATGCCTTGCCTACGTAGCGCGTTATTCTTCAACTGTAGCAAAGACGGACTGATATGCAAAAAAGTTTCATTATGATCTTAGCACTAGGTTTTTGTCCTTATCCTAGTAATATCGATAAAGTAGAAGATTTTATTTGTATATGATGATGGACAAGTTTATTCTGAGTCGGACTCCTCCAACGGTTCATCTTCTGACACTTGCTCAATGGGCAATAAACCCAGAATTTGCTCGGCAAATTCAAAGGACGCCATTCGAACGCCTTCTATATCCTTTGATTGGCATCCCGCAGCGATCACGTGTGTTTGAGCTTCGGGGAAGGCTACAAAGCGTTTGTCTTCTTCGGGCGTAGAGATTTCTTCCATAAAGTTTCGCATGGCCTCTACTGATACCACCATATCCTGTTCTTCCTCGTTCTTGTAATAACATCCTATGAAGACGGGATGTGAGATCTTCTCAAAGACCTCCGTTTTCATCGTTTGATCAAGAAGAGCTTGAAGCGCGATGAGTCCTTCCAGTCGGTAGGTGGTGGTCCAAGCGGGATCGCAACTCTCGGGGACTGTAAAAGAGCGATATTCCCCTCCGGTAGTTGCACGGGCGAGTTGCAACCCCCAAGGCTTAGTAAGAAGTGTCGAGGCACTGCTGTAAATAGCAATGTTAGGAGAGTACATGATTTGCGCCTCTACGATATCTGGATTTTCTGCAGCTAAATAGGCACTCAAAGTACCGCCAGTAGAACAAGACATTAGGATCACCTTATCCCCCAATAACTGCCCTAATGCAATGGCTTCTTTTGCCGATTCTACCAAAGCTTTGGGAGTCAGGTTGAGGAAAGACTCTTCGGAGTTTCGGCCGTGATCGGCCAGGCGAGCTAGGAGCAAATTACAGCCATAGCGCTGGGCAAAGTCCTGATGTATCGGGGCCCCTTCCATAGCACTAGCCGAGAAGCCATGAAGATACACGATACTATACGGCGTTTTTCGCATAGAATCGGCCCAAATCACTTGAGCTCGATTTTCTGGGAATACGTCGGGCACCTTATCATCTTGGCTGGCTAGGTACCCTTGAATATCCGACAAAGGCATGTCGATGGCTTCAATCTTGCCGTCCACCTTTTCAAAATCCTTTTGTGGTCCAAGGAAGACTCCTCCTACAAAGACGAGCGGGATCAAATATCTCTTTTTCAGTTTAAGTTTCATACAATTTATCTTTTAAGGCATGGATAAGTGTAGAAGCGGAGGTGCAGGTTTCTTCTGGTAATCCGAGCATTTTTGCTGCTAGGCGGAAGATCTTTTCTGGGTTCTTGTTCTGCTCACGCCAAGCCTTTAGCGCGGAAGCCCCGTCGGACTTAGATAATTTTCCGCCTTGCTCATCCAGCAGTAAATCATGGTGCCAGAACAAGGCTTCCTGAAAGCTCTCCAAGTGCAATTGTTGAGCCAACCAGAGCTGAGCCGCCGTCGACCACAATAAATCCTTCCCCCTCACCACAAAGTTAATATTCCAATGAATATCATCTATCAGGGAAGCCAACTGATAAGCAGGAAACTGATCCTTTTTTCGAATCACAAAATCTCCCATTCCGGCACTGAGATCTAAATTCAAGGTAGAATTTGGGCGCCATTCCTTCATTTGCACGCCTGCTTGGGATGGTAATTGGACGCGCCAGGCAGCCTGCTCCGTATCCAGAGAATGAGATGCTCCCCTACAATGCCCATCATATAAGAAGCCATTAATTGAGGTTGCTCGTACCCGTCTGCGAGAGCAAGTACAAGCATAGACTTTACCGGCATGACGAAGTTGAGTTAGATATCGACAGTACAAGTCCATTCGATGTCTTTGTGAATACTTGGTCTCAAATTCATCTGGCCCGGTAGGGCCTAAGTCATAGTCTAGTCCTAACCATTCAATTGTTCTAAAGATATCTTCCACGTAGGCAGGTCGGTATCGTTGTCGATCCAGATCATCAATTCGCAGTAGTACATGGCCACCTGTTGCCCTCGCTAATCCCCAGGTCAACACAAAAGATAGGCCATTTCCCATATGCAAATATCCACTGGGAGTTGGGGCTAAACGTGTCACAAGATCAGAAGGAAGTATGTGGGTCATCTGACGATCGCACTAGGTGCTTTCTTGCAAAATTAAACGGGTGCCAATATAGTTAACTTTTGGAATGGATTCCTTTTCGATCAGTTTGAAGAGTAGACCAATAGCCGTAGCGCCTACTCGCGTTCCTGAATGTTGTACATAGCTAACCTGAGGATTAAAAAACCTTGGCATCTCACCGTGGCTAATGCTGATAATGGCAATATCTTCAGGAATCTTAACCTGAAATTTTTGCAAGGCCATCATGGCCCCCACCAAGAGCGTATCGCTCATGGTAAAGATCGCATCTGGCCAATCCGGTTTTTCCAGCACCTTTTCTACTTCCTTAGCGGCATGATTGTAGTCGTAAGCATGGATGAGTAGGCGCTCCTCTACTTTTAGATCAAATTCCTGAAGTGATTTTAAGAAACCTCCCTTGCGCAGTTTCGAGATAGAGAGCTTTGGATCACCAAATAGGCCGCAAATTCGCTTCCTACCTTTATTGGCCAGGTGAGAAACGGCTTCCCAGGCCACTGCTTCATCGTGAATAATGACGGTAGGTAGATCAAATTCATCATTTACTCGATCGAATAGGATAACGGGGACACCCTGATCTACCAATTCAGTAAAGTGATCTAAGGTACTGGATTCTGAGGTTAGAGAAACCAAAAGACCCTCCACGCCCAGCCGTTGACAAATTCGAACGTTCTCTTGTTCACGCTCTAGTTGATTATTGGAATGCAGCACAATCAGATTATAGCCTTCCTGCCGGACTTTTTCTTCTATAGCACTAATGACCGGCGGAAAGAAGAACATGTTCATATCCGGGAGAATAAGGCCTATCAAATGGCTCTTCCGATTGCGAAACGAGATAGCTTGTAAATTAGGTACATATCCTAGGTCATCTGCTATTCGCTTAACCTTTGCCCTAGTTTCCTGACTTATATCTGGATGATCTTTTAGTGCTCTTGAAACAGTAGAAGGGTTAATTTCCAATAACTTAGCTATGTCCTTTATCGTGATTCTTCCCATCAGTTTTACCTAGTTGTGGTAGAGTTAGAGGCTACTGCGCTGATCTTAATTCAATCTATTTTTAGCAATTATTCTATTCCTCTGTCTTTTAAAGATATAAAATATTTTTCCACCGCAACCGTTTGCGCATTCGGTTGCAATAAATTGCGCTCGAATTCAGATTACCTTTATTTGGTAAATCTCAGGCTCTATGTTATTTTGTGAGAACAATGTTCTTTTGAAGTGACTTTCTGTTTAGATTTATGAAGTATTTTTTAGAAAAACCAACATTTATTCTTTTTTGAAGATGTAAGAAACAAACAGAATATCTACGAAGAATTGTTAAAGCCTATACATCATTTCAAATAATGTATGAAACTTAAAACGACTGGGGTGGCAAACTAAGTGCCACCTTCTTTTTTTCCAAAAAGCAAAGCACACCAAAAAAAATTGGGTTAACAATTGCAGAAACAATTTTAACCCAATATATATGAAACTTAAAGCGACTATACATATTTAGTGTTGGCGCTAAATATAAAAAAGCATTTGATTTTTTCTGCTCTTTTACCTTCCTAATTGGTCTGAATTTCGCCCTTCAGAGCCATTTACTCCTACTTTTCTCACAAATTTTCCTCTTGCTAGTCCCGATCACTGCGCATCCTTAGCGGATCCTGTTTGTACAACCACTCTTCAATAATACCTCCTTCACTACACAACATTAATTTTACGTCAACGCTCCTTTGGCGAAGTGCTTTTGTAGTAAGCTTTCAAGGTATCGTTGATCAACTTCATCAAAGGACCCAATCACGGTGCTATCAACATCAAAAACAGCTAATAACTCACCGGTAGCATTCAGTACTGGAACTACAATCTCTGACTGCGAATTTGGGTCGCAAGCAATATGATCTGTTCCTTGTGCCAAGGCATGAACCTCTGCTACGATTTGGGTCTCCTTAGTCCGCGCAGCCTTTCCGCAAACTCCTTTAGAAAAATCAATGTGTAAACAACCTAAAGTACCTTGATAGGGTCCTACCATAAGTCGATCATTCTTCACCAGATAAAACCCCACCCAGTAGTAGTACGGCAGGTAGGTTTTCAACAGGCAGTTGATCGTGGCCATTTTAAGGATTTGATCCGTTTCCCCCATTAAGTTGGCATCAATGGCCTGAATAGCTTGCTCATAGGCTTCTATCTTCTCATCCTGCCCCAAGTTTTTTGAAGGATTAATGAAATATGGCATTTCCGCACTTGCACTCATAGATATAATAGTTTTAGACAGACATAAATGAAATGAAACACGTCAAAAAGGTCAAAAGATCTATGGCCACAAAAATAGAAAGGGCTAGCCTCAAGAGAAAAGGCTAGCCCATTATTTAGGAAATTTAATCAGTTTTCACCTAACTGCTGCGCTATACCAGCGCCTTCGTTTCCTGCTGAACCATATGAAGTGGGGAATCATCTCTCACCTCTAGCGCAGATGCGCCCATGAGGTATTCATCTACCTTCCGAGCAGCCTCTCTACCTTCCGCTATCGCCCAGACCACCAATGATTGTCCTCTGCGCATATCTCCCGCTGTGAACACTTTGTCTATTGAGGTCATATAGTCCGTATCTTGCACATTCCCGCGATCTGTGAGATCAATACCCAGCTTTTTCAACATACCTTCATGTTGCGGATGTAGAAAACCAGCAGCAATCAATAGCAAATCACATGGAATTTCTTCCTCCGATCCAGCTACCTCTTGGAAGCTATATCTACCAGTAGCTTCATCTTTGGCCCACTCCACTTTTACGATCTGAATGGCCTTCAAATTGCCCTTTTTATCTCCGATAAAGGCCTTGGTATTGATAGCCCATTGGCGTTCACACCCTTCCTCATGAGAGGTCGAGGTACGCAATACCATAGGCCAGTTTGGCCAGGTAACCATATCTCGCTCCTGCGGTGGCATTGGCATGATCTCCAGCTGTGTCACAGATTTAGCCTTATGCCGATTGGAAGTACCTACACAGTCTGCTCCAGTATCACCCCCACCAATGACTACTACTCGTTTCCCAGTAGCCATGATGGCTGATTTTTCGGGGATACTATCGCCGGCTACACGTTTATTATTTTGATCCAGGAACTCCATAGCAAAATAAACACCTTTCAAATTTCTACCCGGTATCTTGAGATCTCTTGGAACCGTAGATCCTCCACACAGGACCATAGCATCACTCTCTTCCAGAAGCTTTTTTGCGTCCACGTTCTTCCCAACTTCAGCGTTCACTTTGAATTTAATGCCTTCCGCTTCCATCAAGGCCACTCTCCGCTCTACAATACCTTTATCCAGTTTAAAATCAGGGATACCGTAGCGCAATAGTCCACCTGGTCGAGTATTACGTTCATAAACCGTAACGTAATGACCCGCCTTATTCAACTGAGCTGCTGCAGCCAGTCCGGCTGGGCCAGAGCCAACTACGGTAATCTTCTTGCCGGTGCGTACCTGTGGCGGCTGAGGGCGAATATACCCTTTAGCAAAGGCCATTTCGGCAATGGACTTCTCAATATGTTCGATCGCTACCGGTGGTTGGTTGATGCCAAGTACACAAGCGGCCTCGCAAGGCGCAGGGCAAATTCTCCCCGTAAATTCGGGGAAATTGTTAGTGCTGCTGAGAATATCAAAGGCTGTTGCCCAATCTTCCTGGTAAACTGCATCGTTGAACTCAGGAATGATATTTCCTAGAGGACAACCGTTGTGACAAAATGGAATACCACAATCCATACAGCGAGAAGCTTGAGCTACTGTTTTTTCAGCAGGGAAGTTCTCGTATAACTCCTTGTAATCTTGTACTCTTTCTTTTGGGTTTCGCGTAGCTGGAAGCTCGCGAGTATATTTCATAAATCCTTTTGGATCTGCCATTTTTTACCTTTTAGCTGTTCAAAACAAAAAAGAAAATCACCTACTTAGGCGGTCGCCGCTGCCAGTTTCACCTCAACCTTGGGCTTGGTCTTTTTCTTAGCCAATACTGCCTTGTAATCCTTTGGCATGACTTTGACGAAGTGCCCTTTCTGTTGATCCCAATCATTCAAAATTTCTAAGGCTACTGAGCTACTCGTATAGCTAAAGTGATTTCGAACCATCTTACGAAGGATCTCAAGATCTTCGTCACTAAGCGGATCTAGGTCAATCATTTCGGCATTCACTCTTTCCTCAAATTTTCCTTCAGGATTGTAGATGTAAGCCATACCGCCACTCATCCCAGCCGCAAAATTCTTACCTGTTTCACCTAGGACGACAACCAGTCCTCCGGTCATGTATTCACATCCATGATCGCCAATTCCCTCTACCACAGTATTCACGCCAGAGTTTCTTACGCAGAATCTTTCACCTCCTGTGCCTCGGATGTAAGCTTCACCAGAGGTGGCCCCATAAAAGGCGACATTACCGATGATGATATTTTCTTCTGGAGTGAACTTTGCATCTCGATCTGGTACGACGATTAGTCGGCCACCAGAAAGTCCTTTTCCGAAATAGTCATTAGCCTCGCCTTCCAAGGTAAATTCGATTCCTTTAGCACCGAATGCACCGAAACTTTGTCCTGCGGAACCTCTAAAGCGGTATTGGATACAAGCATCTGGTAAGCCCTCCCCTTTCCAACGTTTAGAAATCTCGTTGGAAAGCATAGCACCAACCGCTCTATCTGTATTCTTAATTGGAAAAGTTGAACTAACGGGATTAGCCGCTTCCAAAGCCAAACCTGCGTGATCTATTAATTTGCGATCCAGAACATCATCTATGCTGTGATCCTGCGGGATCTTTTTGAATTGTCCCACCGTTTCATCAGCTGGTTCTTTGTACAAAATCGGACTAAGGTCTAGTGTTTTATATTTCCAGTGTTCGATCTGTTGCTTAGCTTTAAGCATTTCCACTTTCCCCACCATTTCATCGACGGTTCTGAAACCCAGCTCAGCCATGATCTCTCTGAGATCTTGTGCCAAGAATCGGAAGAAGTTGATTACATGCTCGGGGTCTCCGGTAAAACGCTTTCTCAACTCCTTATCCTGCGTTGCAATTCCTACTGGACAAGTATTTAGATGACACTTTCTCATCATGATACATCCTTCAACAACCAGAGCCGCAGTAGCAACCCCCCATTCTTCAGCCCCTAATAAGGTGGCGATGGCTAGGTCTCTACCTGTCCTGATTTGACCATCCGTTTGCACACGGACTCTATCCCTCAATTTATTTTTGACTAGTGTTTGGTGCGTTTCGGCCAGCCCTAGCTCCCATGGCAAACCTGCATGTCGAATGGAGGTAATAGGCGAAGCACCTGTTCCACCATCGTGGCCAGAGATCAAAATAGCATCTGCATGGGCCTTAGCTACTCCAGAGGCGATAATTCCTACTCCGGCCTTAGATACTAGTTTCACATTGATACGTGCTTCTCGATTGGCATTCTTTAAATCAAAGATCAGCTGGGCCAAATCTTCGATGGAGTAGATATCGTGATGCGGCGGTGGAGAGATCAAGCCCACACCAGGCGTAGAATGTCGTACCCTACCAATCCAATCATCTACCTTATGGCCAGGCAATTGACCGCCCTCTCCAGGCTTAGCCCCCTGGGCCATCTTAATTTGTAATTCGTTGGCATTCGTAAGGTAGTAGCTGGTCACTCCAAATCGCCCGGATGCCACCTGTTTAGTAGCCGACCTTTCCCAATCCCCATTTTCTTTTGGAGCAAAACGGATTTCGTCCTCTCCTCCTTCCCCACTATTACTACGACCTCCAATCTTGTTCATGGCAATCGCTAAGGTAGAGTGGGCCTCATGTGAAATGGAGCCAAAAGACATCGCCCCAGTAGCAAAACGTTTGAAGATGTTCTCTACCGGTTCCACTTCCTCTATTGGAATAGACTCTCCTTTACGGAAGGTCAATAATCCTCTTAAGGTAAGCGCTTGGGCTGTTTGATCATTAATCAGCTTAGCGTATTTCTTATAAGCGGTATAATCATTCTTGCGCGTGGAATATTGCAGCAAGTGAATGGTTTGTGGATTGAAAAGGTGAGCTTCACCGCGACGCTTCCATTGGAAGACACCTCCTACATCGAGCTGCGCATCTGGAATGGTTTTCTCAGGGAAAGCCATGGAATGCCGTGTCAGCACCTCCTCCGCGATACCGTCAAAACCGATTCCCTCAATTCTAGAAACAGTGCCCTTAAAGCACGTCTCTACGACCTCTGTAGACAAGCCTAAAGCTTCGAAAATCTGCGCTCCTTGGTAGGATTGTAGAGTCGAAATACCGATTTTCGACATGATCTTCAACAAGCCTTTACCCACGGCCTTATCATATATCTGGAAAGCTTTAGGTAAGGTAATGGATTCGTCAAAGTAAGCTTCTTTATGCAAGCTAGCCAAGGTCGCATAAGCCATATAGGCATTTATCGCACTGGCCCCATATCCGATTAAGGTAGCGTAGTGATGCGTTTCTCGAACATCTCCCGCCTCGATCACCAGAGAAGTCAAGCTTCGCAATCCAGTGTTGATCAGGTGATGATGGATAGCTCCCACTGCCAAAAGGGAAGGGATTGGAGCTCTAAAAGCGTCCGCATTTCGATCAGAGAGGATCAAAATATTAGTCCCATTCCGAGCCAGATCCTCCGCAACCGCACAGATATGGTCGATCGCAGCCTTCAAACGACCTTTCTGACCATCCGCTTTAAAAACAATATCAATGACTCCAGAACGAAAATGCGGATGATGTAATCGTTTGATTTTACTCAATGCTGCGTTGTCCAAAACAGGACTGGGTAAATGAACGAAACGTGCACGTTCCGCATCCGACTCCAATATATTTTTGGCTCCTCCCAACATCGCAAAAAGAGACATCACTGACCTTTCGCGAATAGGGTCGATAGGTGGGTTAGTAACTTGCGCAAAGAGCTGTTTAAAGTAATTGGCCAGGTGCTGAGACCGTTGTGATAACACCGCCAGAGGGGTGTCCGTTCCCATTGAACCGATTGGATCCTTACCTACTGCCACCATTGGGCCAAGTAGAACCCGTAGATCTTCCTTGGTGAAGCCATGTAACTGCTGATTCTTAAAGAGTGTCTTCGCATCTAAGGCAACGACCGGCTTGGATTGCTCCTCAAGATCTTCCAGGGTGATTCGATTCTCATCTAGCCAATCTTTGTAAGGCAAGCGCTTGCAAATTACCTCTTTTAATTCTTCATCTCCGATAATCCGATGCTCGTCCAGGTCCGCGATCAAGATCTTACCCGGCTGCAAGCGACCCTTCATTACAATCTTAGATTGGTCTATGTTCAGAACCCCTGCTTCAGAAGCCAGGATTAAGGTATTATCCTCCGTAAGGCAGTATCTCGATGGACGCAATCCATTTCTGTCAAGCGTAGCGCCCACCAAGATGCCATCGGTAAAACAGACGGAAGCGGGTCCGTCCCAGGGTTCCATAATTGTCTTGTGATATTCGTAAAAAGCCTTTTTGTAGGCTTCCATTTGATCATCGTGCTGCCAGGCCTCAGGAATCATCATCATTAGGGCATGCGGCAGTGAGTATCCATTTAATACCAAAAACTCAAGTACATTATCAAAATTACCAGAGTCGGATAGATTTTCTCCACAGATCGGCTTAAGCTTTTCTAGCTCTTCTGCTGAAAAGAGTGTTGATTCAATCAACTGTTCTTTTGATTTCCACCAATTCAAATTCCCCATCACCGTATTGATTTCGCCATTGTGGGCAATGTATCTAAAAGGCTGAGCCAGCTTCCATTTTGGTACTGTATTGGTGGAAAAGCGAGAATGTACCAAGGCTATCGCTGACTTAAACAGGGAATCATGTAGATCAGGAAAATAAGGACGAACCTGATAAGTAGTCAGCTGCCCCTTGTATACGATCGTCTTATAAGAAAAGGATGTGATATAGAAATGATCCTTGGACTGTGGATAGGTCTTATGGATGTTGTGCGTGGCAAATTTTCGAAGGATATACAGTCGGCGCTCCAATACCTTTGGATCGAGCTGATCTTTTGGTTTAACAAAAACTTGCTCCATGCGTGGCTCAACGGATACCGCCGTCTCTCCCAATTCCTCATTGTCTGTGGGTACTTTGCGGTACCCCAAGACTTCAAATCCTAGTTCATCTATATAATCATTGAATAAGAAGCGGCACTGTGTGCGAAGCGTTCGGTCATTGGGGAAAAACACCATGCCGACCCCATAAGATCCGAATTCTGGTAGTTCAAAGCCTATTTCAGAACCTTTCTTTTGAAAGAATTCGTGTGGAATCTGCAGTAGAATCCCCGCTCCATCACCGGTATTCGGTTCACAGCCACAGGCACCGCGATGCTCCATGTTGGATAGCATATGTAAGGCATCCTCAATCAATTGATGGGATTTTATACCATCCAAGTTAGCGATCAGACCGATCCCACAAGCATCTTTTTCCAAGGAGGGGGTGTAGAGTCCCTTAGTGTTGGTTGTTGGCTGCTGCATATTCTTTACGGTTGTTGTTGTTTGATCCAAGAGTACTTGGGTGCAGAAGGCTGCACCTCTGGAGCTCTATCAGAAGTAATAGATAATTAGGTCTGAAATGGGTAGGTCGGGTTTAACCCTAAAAGTTTCCGTTAGGAGTATTGTGGTGGAGTGGGTTTAACACAGGTTGTTGTTGACACTATATGTATTCCATTCAAGTTAGTGGGATAACAAAAATACTAAAATCCGTCCACAAATAATTATGATTTTTCAAAAAAAACCAAGGATTTTCTCTTTTTCGATAAAGGAGTTTAGCATTTATTCTTTATCCTTTAATTTTTTTCAAATTTCTAATAGGAATACTCAAAATCAAAAAATGGACGATAATTTGTCTTTCGAACTCTAACAGGAGAATTTATTTGTCTATTTCGCTATTTCCCAAATAAAAGCACGAATTCAAAAAAACATAATGATTCTTTTTGGTCATACTCCATCAATGCCAAAAGAAATAAGGTGAGGTTTTTGAAGCGCAATTTTTTATCTAAATGAAGGTTCTGCCAATCTTATTCATCTTCAGGGTAGATCAACCCGATTTCACGCCGAATACTATCTAAACTCAACATTAGAGCCGCACTGAAGGCATGCGACATGCTATCACTTTCAATTTTGCCGGCGGCAATGCATTCCATCACTTCTTTTGCCTCGTAATGGTACCCGAGCCCTTTCTTTTCGATCGGATACGAGCGCAGCTCCGACTTAGCCCCAAATATACTCAGGTGGGTCTGCTGGTACCAATCAGCATGCAGATGAATCGTTCCGGCATCCCCGTAAATGTATGCCTCCCGCTTGGTATCGGCCAAGAAGCTAGCATGTAGCTGTGCTAATTGACCACCTGGATACCGAAGCAGGATATGCGTATCCTCATCGACTCCGGTACTTCCAATCTTGGCCATGGCTTTTATCTCTGAAGCTTTGCCAAACAACAGCAGCGCCAAAAACACGGGATAAATCCCGATATCCAAGAGAGCACCACCGCCGAGCGCCTTGTTGAAGATTCGGTCTTCAGGGGGTAATTCAGATCTGAATCCAAAATCTGCCTTTACGCCCACTAACTCCCCTATTTCTCCTTTGCGGATCAGTTCTAAGAGAAAGCGGGTGCTCGGAAGAAAACGGGTCCATAAGGCTTCCATCAAAAAGGTGTTTCTGCGGCGAGCTGTGTCAATGAGCAGTTCCACTTGCCGAAAATTCATGGCCAATGGCTTTTCACAAAGTACTGGAATACCAGCTTCTAAGCATCGGATCGTATTGTCAAAATGACCAACATGCGGAGTGGCTATGTAGATGGCATCAAGATCTTTACAATCCAGGATATCCAGGTAGTTCCCGTAGTAGAAAGGGGCTTCGAAATCTTTGGCAAAGGCCTGGGCTCGACTACTTTCTCTGGAAGCCACGGCATGCAATCGGGCGCCAGGAATCAGTGCTAAATCCGCTGCAAATTGCCGAGCAATTTTCCCTGGGCCAATGACCCCCCAATTGAAAGTAGAATTCATACTGATTATTAATTAATGCAAGTAGCGATTCCCTCTGCAGCGCCCAAATGCGTCAGATATTAGATTCAAAACCAAGCTGTTGGCTATGTTTTTTGCAAAATCTTCCTTCTTGGCGCTCATTCATCGCCACTTGGGTTAATTAAGCTCTAGCTCCTGCAGTAAAGTCCCTCCTACGCCTTTCATTTGAAAACTTAACTTTGGTGTCGCGGCACTCCAATCGATTAGGATCACTCCAAAACTTCGCTCAAACACCACTTCTCCGACTCTATGTTCGTTCGGTTCTCCAGAGAATTCAGAGTAGCTATGTGTCAATCCACTTGAGGTAAACTCATATAGTCCCCCTTCAATTCCTGGCCAATCTATTTTGGAGAATTCAGAAATATGTCGATCACCGCTTAAAAGAATCGCATTATTAGGATTCGTTTCAGCCAATAAGTCCAGAAGCTTCTTCCTTGCCTCGGGGAAATTAGCCCATTTTTCAAAACCTTGTTCCTCAGGTATCATCTGTATTCCAGAGGCAATGAAATGAATGTCCGCCTCACTTGTAGACAACTGCTCTCTCAACCAGTTCCACTGGGCTTCTCCAAGAATATCTCCGGTCAAATTAGGCTTGTAGCGCTGATAGCCATCATTCTTTTCTAGTTCGTCACGAAAATATCGAGCATCGAGCAAAATCACCTTGACTTGCTTGTCGTCAGTACCGAAAACGTAAGACTGATAAGCTCCTTCTTGGCTTCGCTCCGGCGCATCCTTGGGAACATCCAAAAAGTCAAACATCAATTGCTGACTTTCTGCCCGTTTCGGAAAGCGCTTGTCTCCATCATTCACCCCATAATCATGATCATCCCAAATTCCAATGACGGGTGTATCTTTTCGGAAATCTCCGTAAAGAGTACTGTACTTTTGCATAACGTACTTTTCCTCTAGACGTTGCATATCTTCCGTGTCGCCATAAATATTATCTCCTAGCCAAATCCAAAGATCAGGTTGTTCAGCAGCAATGCTTTCCCAAATAACTTGATCCAGGTCTTGCCGATTACACGACCCGATTGCAATCTTGCTTAGGGTTTCATTTAATGGGAGCTGCTGCCCGATGTATAGTTCCTTCTCCTCCTGAGGAGGAACATTAGGACTATCACTATTGGATCTTTGACATGCGATAGCAGTGACTGATAAGGTGCAGCAAATGATAAGAAATCTTCTCATGTGAGTAAGCTTGGTAGTTGATTTGACTAAGGTTAGCGGTGCCCGATGATCCACCTCAATACGATACTACTGAGGATTGAGGGATTATAAATTACCCGGGGTTCCGCTTATCTATGATAACTATAGCCCTGTGAGATTACCTATGGACAGACCTGTTAGGAAGGCAGTATTTTGGTGTAGGATTATCAAAATATACGTGCATATCAAGGAGTCTTGATATGCACGTTTCTAGAAGAAGCCTCGAATTAGGCTTCGGTCTTCGTTCTCTTTCTTCTTGTCTTGAAGAGTTCCACCACTTCTTTTTCTTTCAAGAAACCATATTCCACGAAAGTCGAGGATACAAACTTCTTGATGTCTTGGTAGTCCTTACCACGCTTGTCAACGAAAATCTTCAGCAGTTTGCGAACATACTTCATGGAAAGATCCTTCAGGTCTTGGTTGAACTGCTGGTTCACAAAGATTCCCATGTATACTGGGAACAATTTGGCTGCTTCAAAGAAATCGCCGTATCCTCGTGGCTCCAAGTTACTGATCAAGCGAGAGAAGTAACCAAAAATCACTTGTCGTACACACTCATTTACCAAAGAACGACCTTCGTGCTGGTTGTAGAACACCTTCACGGCTTGCTGCACTTCCTCATTGATGTAACCATCACGGTGAATTTTGTCGGTGAGTGTGAAATACTCACTTAGACTATCATCCATCGTCTTATCAGCCACACTCGACAACTGTAGCTCAGCCGTTCCATGTAAGTCCACATCATCTCTTTTCAGCAATTCCAGGATAAATTCGAGGAATTCAGCAGCAAATTCTGGTGTATTCCCACGGACATCATTGAAATATTTGGAAATAAATGCCTCATGATCACCGAGAGGGAAGAAAGCCGAAAAAAGTCCCATGATCTGTGCGTGCTCACTGGAACCATGTAGACTCTCATTGGCAACAAACTCTTTTAGAGGTTCTACCAAAGAAGCATTATTTCCATTTCTATTGATTCGATAGATCAAAAAGTTCTTCAGTGGAGAAAATAGTACCTTCAATCCACCTGGAGTGGTAGGAAATTCAGCAGATTGGAAATTATCATTTTTGAACTGTCGACTATATCTGGTCAAACCAACAGCACGGTTCCGAGGCTGTCGGTATTTGTCTAGAACTTGTCCCTGAAGGTAATAGCGAATTCTTTTATTGGTGTAAGCATTAATCAAGTTGGTAATCCAGATATCACTGCTCATAGCAAACCCCATCTGGATGGATTGACCAATTCGCTTCTTAAGAATATCAAAGTTGGCAGAATTGCAAATCGCCATTAGGACACTCTTAAAGTGATCTTGTGGCCGTACGTACTTGTAATTTTTATTTACCTCTCCCCTCAACACCGAAAAGCCCAGTATTTTGGGTAGATATAGTCCTTCAAAAGATTCATCTAGCAAGGCACGCTCAAAAGCCACGAGTTGCAATGGATCATTTTCCGCCACCTCATCATAGATCGCAGCGATTTTGGGTTCAAACATCTCCTTCAAGCGCAAGTAAAACTCCTCCTCTTCCTCTTCCAAATATTGCTGAAGTTCATCTGAAGCTTGCACTTCTTCTGCCAACGTATTCAATCGGTCTTGGTACTGCTGATCCAATTCGTACATATATAGCTTTTTTGTTTCTTCAACTTTTTGCGCTTCTATTCAGGACTGGTTATAAACCTCAGTTTTCATCCTGTTTTTCGAACCATAGGGGCTAACATTAAGCTTGTTGAAGAAGGGTATTTTAAAGGCAAACCTGATAGTGCAATTCAAAGCACTACCAGGTTCACGTTAATTTATTTAGAATAAAGTATAGCCTTGTTCTATGCAGCAAATATAAAAATACTTGGGCAGCTATCTAAAGCAATACTCAACTTTTTTGGACATATTAACTTTTTCTTTTGGGCGTAAAGTAGGGAAAGGTCGCTCATCAAACAACAAAAGCCTATCCAGTGACTGGATAGGCCTTTGATCTTATGAAGAAAGAATTCTTTATTCCTCTTCGCTTGCGGCTTCTGTAGCTGCTTCAGCATCAACAGCAGGAGCTTCTTCCTCAACCACAGGAGGTGCAGGTGCGACCCCAGAAACTTTAGCCAACCAAGCGGCCTTTTCTGCGGCAGCCTCCTCAAAACGAGCAGTAATCTTAGCCTCCTTAGCGTCTACCCACTCTTTGTACTTAGCATCAGCCTCTTCTTGAGTCATAGCACCTTTTTTCACCCCGCGCATGAGGTGTTTGCGGTAGTATACTCCTTTGAAACGAAGAATAGCACGAGCTGTGTCCGTAGGTTGAGCACCTTTCTGTAACCAATCAAACGCTTTCTCGCGATCGATTTCAATGGTTGCTGGTTTCGTCATAGGATTATAAGTCCCCAACTTCTCGATGAATTTACCATCACGAGGGGCACGAGAATCAGCAACTACAATTTGATAAAATGGCCTTTGTTTTCGGCCTTTACGCTGCAATCTAATCTTTACAGGCATTCCATTAAATTATGGTGATTAGAATAACCTACGTACTTCCATCAAGGAACGGTAGGTTTTAACGGGCGCAAAGGTAACATTATTTTTGATTTTCCGCAATGCGCAGGCAAAATACCCCGTCCCAGTTTGGGGCAAACGGGGATTAGTACACTGAAGCCAGCTTTGCGCTAGGCAAAAGATTTTCCAAAACATCTCCCAATTTCTACGATATTTGGAGGAGAAAACTCGTTATTCTCAGAAACCGAACTTCCCTATGAAACAACTATACACCCTTAGCCTTGGGTTACTATGCCTTTCTTTTCTCTCTGCACAAGAAGATCTCAACGGTATCATCAATAGCTACGCAGCAGTCCAAGGTCTGGACGCCTGCAACAATATCCTTACCGTAGACTCTCCCGATGGCTTCGCCGAGAATACCGATGTCATCATCTATCAAGCTCAGGGTGCTTCCATTGACTTGGGAAATTCTTCAAGTTTTGGCAATGTGACAAACCTGGGGCAAGCCGGGCGTTATGAGAAAAACCGAATTTTAAGCATTAACGGAAATGAAATCACACTCGCTTTTCAACTTAGTCAAGACTACGACCTAGCAGGAAAGGTTCAGCTTATCACCTACCCTAGTTTTGATAAGGCGATCGTGACAGACACTTTACGAGGAGCGCCGTGGGATGGAAGTAAGGGGGGAATTATTGCAGTGCAGATCAAAGATTCCTTACAACTGCAAGCACCGATTTCGGCCAATGGTATTGGCTTTCGAGGCGGAGTTTCAGATATCACGGTATCAAACAACTGTAGTTTCGCGACTAATGCCAACAATTATGCCTACGCCATTGACAATTGGCGTGGGGCAGCCAAAGGTGAAGGCTTAGCCATCATCACAGCCGGTTCAGAAAGCGGGCGTGGTCCGCAGGCCAACGGAGGTGGTGGCGGCAATGATCACAATGCTGGAGGTGGCGGGGGCTCCAATTTGACCAAGGCGGGGCAAGGAGGTACGAACGAAGAGCCCTCCTTCTTTGGCTGTGATGGCAATTTTCCTGGCTTTGGAGGAAGAGAAATAAACAGCGACTCCACCCGACTATTCTTTGGCGGCGGCGGCGGGGCAGGTCATGAAAATAATGATGTGGGTACCGATGGTGGTAATGGTGGCGGAATTATCATTCTAGAGGTTAATCATTTGGTCGATAATGGATTTTTGCTAGAAGCTAATGGAGAAAGTCCGGCATTGGGTGGCGGAGATGGAGCTGGAGGAGGCGGT
>ENA-UENX01000312-UENX01000312.1-marine-metagenome-genome-assembly--contig:-NODE-312-length-24025-cov-3.272508_pt1 | contig 24025 bp, 16 predicted proteins | sample MGYA00237875_ERZ529327 | MGnify/ENA primary metagenome ERZ529327 (study PRJEB26372, sample SAMN05368347) | marine metagenome | biome: cultured habitat; feature: ocean water; material: water; isolation... | reverse complement strand
ACACTTAGCCACAGGTGGTTGATTGCAGGCGCCCACATTATCAACTACATTAAAACTACAGTCGATGGTGCTGATACCTCCAGAAAGGTCATTAGCGGTAAGGGTCACTGTCTGTATACCGAGGTCATCACAGGTGAAATTCAACTCTGGGCTCGTCTCTATGGAACCACAATTATCGGTGGAGTTACCATCTCCTATATTTGCAGGCAAGGTCCCATTGCCCATGAGGTCGAGTTCAACATCTTGTATAACCCCCGGACATTTGGCAACAGGATCTTCATTGTCATTCACCGTCACATTAAAGGAGCAGTTAGCCGTTCTGTTAAAATTATCCGTAGCCGTCACATCGACTTGTGCAGTACCTACATTAAAGGTTGTGCCGGGATTTTGACTATAGGTGATCTCTACATTAGTATCGCAATTGTCGGTAGCGGAGGCCGCAAAGCTAACTACAGCACTACACTGACCAGGATCATTATTTACACTAATATCACTCGGACAAGTTGGAACAGGGTCTTCGGTATCATTAACGGTAACGGTAAAACTACAATTGATGGCATCATTTCCAGCCGCATCGCTACCGGAGTAGGTTACAGTAGTGGAACCTACGGGGAAGAAATCTCCTGGATTGTGGCTTGCGTTTCGGCTGGTACTTGGGCAGTTATCGCTCAGCGTCGGAGGTGTCCAATTGACAATGGCACCACAGTCCCCTACATCATTGCTAACCGAGATATTACCTGGGCAATTGCTAAAGATTGGTGCTTCATTATCATTCACCTTGATAGTGAAGTTGCAAACAGCTGTGTTACCGCTGGCATCCGTAGCCGTTACAGTGATGGGGGTGCTGCCTATAGGAAATAGGCTACCGCTAGATGGGATTGCAAATGCCGTTGCTCCTGGGCAGTTATCAGTGGCTGAAGCGGAGAAAGATACTACCGCTCCACATTGTCCAGGGTCATTATTGACCATAATATCTTCTGGGCAGATCGCCACCGGATCTTCACTATCACTTACGGTAACAAGAAAGGAACAGTTGCCAGTATTGCCAAGGTCATCTGTAGCGGTTACGTCGACTTGGGTCGTTCCCACGTTAAATACTGTACCTGGGTTCTGGCTATAGGTAATATCCACAGTCCCACCGCAATTGTCGGTGGCTGTAGCGTTAAAGCTAACGATTGCGCTACAAAAACCAGCATCATTATTAACATTGATATCAGCAGGACAGCTTGCCACAGGGTCTACACCATCTTCAACGGTGATAGTGATGGAGGCACAAGCACCACTCGTACCAGAACAAGTGCCCTCTGCCCGAACATAATAGGTAGTGGTTGTAGTAGGCGACACATTGAAATTAGCACCAGTAGCAACTTCTGTGCCTCCACAGCTGCCAGTGTACCAAACCCAGCTTTGATCATCATTCAGACTGCCAACAACCGAAAGGGTTTGTAGGGAGTTTGGACACAAAGGCCCGGAGGAGCCAGAGATGCTCGTGGCTACACCAGGGGTGCAACAAGCCAGATTGCAGTTAAGTGGCAAGGTAGCAGAGGTGCTATTGCTGGTGATCCAATTTGTGGAATTATTGATTTGATTACCAGTAGCTAAAGTTACCTCGTTGCAATCCAGATAGGCATTTTGTACTTCCGGTGTAAAAGAAATGGAGGTCACGCCATCTGTAAACACTGCTGGCTTAGCAGAGGTATTTGTGTTCGTAGCGTCGGCATCCCAAGCACCATTCATTTGGATACCTGTGATTAGATTAGTCTCTGGACCTTGGTAAGCAAAGATTTGATCTCCCGAAGTGGATGGTTGTAGTGCGGCACCTGTAACAGTCCCCGCAAGCCGTCCACTAGCATCTTTAATTTCGTGAGGTGAATTGAAAATATTGAATTCGTCTCCACAACTGTAAGGACGACAGAATTCTATGGTTATAGTTCCCTCGCCGCCTCTAAATCCACCTGCGGCCAACCAGCCTCTATCAGTAAATTTAATACTGGTTCCTGCACCGACGTCTTTGAGAAGTACAAAGGCAAAATCATCCTCATCAGCGCTATAAGCTATGAAGGCGAGATCTCCTAATGTGAGCCCCGTTTGATCCATGAACACGATGGTGACTTCATCCTCTGTATCGGGGCAACTCGCTGCGGAATTATCGATGGTCCATTTAAGCGTATACAACTGCCCCGCAGTACCAGAAAAAGTGGCGGCAGGATCATTTACATCGGAGATGTTGCCTTGTCCGTCCCCCACATCGACAAAAGTCCAGGTACCATCTCCAAAGCCACCATTGGCTTGTAGGGTGGTGGTGGTATTGCCCTCAATTTTTTCAACATCATTCGGCCCTGCATCGGCTTGCACAGAAGTAACAGAGATGGTTGCTGTTTGACAAGATTCTGTTACCACGCAGCCGCCTCGGCCACTGACATAGTAGGTGGTTGTAGCAGTCGGCGTAACATTGAATGAAGAGCTAGTAGTAGTTCCCACTAGTGTACCGCCACAGCTGCCCGTGTAAATGGCCCATTCGTTTGCACCGTTCAGCGTTCCATTTATGGTTAAAGCTACGGTCTGACCTGGGCAGGCCGATGATGGAGCTGAGACACTAGTCAGGACGGGCTCTACGCAAGAGCCGCAAGTGAAGCTGCAAAAATCTAATGTTAGTATTCCTCCTTGAGTCGTCCAATTACTTGCGGTGTTCACCGCAGCAGCTAAATTAGCTGGCGAATTGGTGGTAATGGAGCAATCGTACTTGGCGTTATCAACCTCAGGAGAGATAGAAATGGAATTGACACCATCTGTAAAAGCGGATGGCTGAGCCGAAGTTTCTGAATCAATTGCATTGGCATCCCAAGCGCCATTCATCTGAATGGCTGCGATCCAGTTTGAAGCGCCTCCAGTTGTGGGTGCCGCACCTTGATAGGCAAAGATCTGATCCCCACTTACTGCCAGAGTAAGACTACTACCCGATACGATTGGAGCAGCCTCATTACCGCCATCATCCTGAATGGCTACTCCGCTAGTAGCTGAGAACTCATCGCCACAGGAATAAGGACGACAGAATTCGTAGGTGATGGTATTTTCTCCCGCTCGAAATCCATTCTGGGTACCGAGCCATCCATTATCTGTAAAGGTAATTTGCGTTCCAGCATTGATATCTTTGAGTAAAACAAATCTAAATTCGTCTGGATTATCCGAGTTGTAGCCCGTAAAGGCAATATCTCCCAGCCCTAAAGTTGTCTGGCTTAAGAAGGTGATTACTACATCGTCAGTGCTAGATGGACAACCTGCATTGGTTACTGTCCACCGAAGTACATATTGTTGCCCAGCGGTTCCAGAAAAGGTAGTGGAGGCTATAGTAGAGGTAGTGTTTGAAACTACTCCATTGAAATAGCCATTGCCATCGCCAGCTCCGATAATGCTCCAAGTTCCTGCTCCATTACCGGAAATATTAGCCGTTGTAGTACCACTTATTTTTTGATCACTGCCAGCGTTGGACGCCAATCCATTTACCGTAATGGTGATCGCCGTACAAGGTAGCGTTGCTACACATCCACCAGTACCGTCGACATAGTAGATCGTAGTAGCTGCTATTGAATTGATGGTGAAGGTAGCACCATTGGTGGCAGTTGTAGAACTTACCAACGTACCTCCACAGCTTCCCGTGTATAGGTTCCATGTCGTGGCATCGGCAGGTGTACCATTAACGGTAATGACCACATTATCTCCGGTGCAGAAGGTGTTGCTGCCGATGGTCGAGTTAGTGGTCAGACTGGTGATATTGGGGTCGGTACAGGCTGATGTACAAGAAAAATTGCAAAAGGCAGAAAGATTAAAACGCTGGGTGCTACTGCTGTTGAAACTCCAGTTTCCAGCTGTATATATGCTCGACCGTAAATCAGCGGGCAAACCCGAGGTCAGACTGCATCCATACTTACCGTTGTCCTGATGAGTGACTGCAAAGTCATTGCCTGGATTAAGGGCAAATACAGGAGGTTGGGCAGATTCTACCGAGCCAATGGCATCGGCATCGTAGGTGGCGCCTGCAAAATGCAGACCCGTAATAAAGGCTGTTTGGTTGGCTCCGGTAGGTGCAGTGGAGCCATTGTAAGCAAAGATCTGATCCCCGGAGCTGGACAGCTGCAAGGCACCGCTCACTACAGCCACAGATCCAACGGTGGAAGTCCAACCGCCAGTGGCAGTACTGAGCAGGATCTCCGTGCCGCAACTTTGTGCGCCACTGATAGTCAGCCTAATTGTGCCTTCCCCTGGCCTAAACCCACCAGCAGCAAACCAGCCATTATCCGTGAAGCTAATGACGGTGGTGCCGGAAATGTCGGTCAGCAGCACAAAGGAAAATTCATCGGGGTTATCTGCATTATAGCCCGTGATGGCTATGTCTCCAATCCCAAGAGTAGTAGCATGGCTACTAGAAAATCCCCAAGTCAAAAGACTCAGAACGAACATAATGCGGTAAACAAAGGGTTTCATATAGTTTGTTTTACTTATTGGCAAAAAAATGATAGCCCCTAGTGGGAGGTCACTAGAGTCCAGAGGGGAAATGTTTTTCCAACCCTCATGATCAAAGGAGACATAGACCTTTAATCAATGCGGTTAGTTTAGGTAGGAATAGGAGGAATTACCTAACTGAGTTTGTAAGACGAAAGATTTGGAGACTTAATGAATACTAAATGCATTACTGAGTGGAGAAAGACATATTGTATGTAATAACACACTCCAAAAGTACCTTTTGGGCAGGATATATCCAAGTATTTGTTATTAATTTATTGCCTAGGTGTCCTTACAGCTAGGGCAAAAGAGGCTACATGCTCAGCGACAATGCCGATGACATGCATTTCACTAGCAGGAAACAATAACTAAAATGTTGGTCAAGATAGATTTATGGTCCTGATCAACTTTGTTGTTTTCAAGAATTCCCTTCTTTTATTTTGTTACGACCAACTTCTTCTGCGCTATCATAGTTCGATCATTTTCAAAGGTGATCAGGTAAATTCCTGCTGCTAAATCGACTAAATCCCAGCTTACATATCCTGGCCCATTAGGACCTATCGAAGTTGCATAAATGATCTGCCCGAAGGTATTGTGCAATGTAAGTTGACCATGCATTCCGGTGAGGTCCGGGATTTCAACGGTAACCCGGTTGCTTGTGGGGTTTGGAAATACCTGTAACGCTAAGGGATTTCCTAAGTTTGTTGTATTAGTGATTGCTCCACAAGGGGTATTCCCACAGGGACCAAGGTATCCTCCTGCATTCAGAATTTCCTTTACCTCATCTGGAATACGACATTCCGTCTGGGCCGAAGTCAAGTCCCCATTCATAATATGACAAACAAAGACACTATCCAGCAGCGGACCGCAGCGCCAAGCTTCGATGATATCTTCTATCGGTAAGGCTTCCGTACAATCTGGGACATCATTTTTATTATTGTCAACCTTGTCATTGCCACCTGGGCATTCATCACACTCATCAGCAACACCATCACAATCCTCATCTTCTCCTAGCAGCGTAACAATAGCTTGGCAACTATCTTTTTGACCTGCTGCTCCTTCGATGAAAAGTAGAATGGTATTATCTCCAAGCGATTCACAAGCTAGCGAATTCACATCTAGGGATAAGGCGAAATCAGCACAATTATCAAAAGATCCACCATCAAGATCTGCTGGTGTGAAACTTTCACCTAAATTGATGCTCACATCTTTGCAAACAGCCATAGGTCCATCTTCCACCGTGATGTTTATGGCCATACAAGAAGGATTAGTGACACATCCTCCAAGTCCCCCAATGTAAAAGGATCCGGATTTTGTGGCCGTCCATTCAATACTATTGGAGTTGGAAGTAGTCAACTGCTCTCCATTGCAACTTCCACTGTATAAACTCCAGAGACTGGCATCGTTCAGATTTCCGTCGATGCTAAAGGTGATCTTATCTCCTGGGCAGAAGAGATTGCCCGCACTGTTTGTACTAATTCCCCCGATATTAGCAGCGGTGCAAACACCTTGGCAGAAAAAAGGGCAAGGCGAACCCAGGTCAAAGCGATTGGAGCTAGCGTTTTCAAATCCCCAGTTGGATAAGTTGTAGATATTGGCTCTTAAATCAACTGTCGCCCCAGCATTAATTAAGCAGTTGTACTTCCCATGATCAAAATGAGGATCTACGACAAAGTCAGTACCAGGGTTGTTCGCAAAGATGGACGGCTGGGTTGATTCTACTGGCCCTGTAGCCTCTGACTGCCAAGCTCCAGCGAATTGTATGGCGGTGACAAAGGCGCTTTGATCGGCTAGTGTAGGCTCCGTATTTCCATTGTAGACGAATATTTGATCACCGGCGCTAGAGAGGCTAAAGTCCCCAGCTTCGGAAACCGTTGGACTGCCAGCTTCGGAAAGCACCTCAACCTTCCAACTATTCTCTTCCTTATACACTCTGAATTCTGTAGAACAGGCATAAAATGCATCAAAAGAAAGCGTCAAACTACCTTCTCCTGCTCTAAATCCTCCAGTAGATAACCATCCACGATCTGTAAAGGAAAGAACTTGTCCAGTCTCGACACTAGTAAGTAGGACAAAAGAGAATTCACTAGCAAAATCGGAATTGTCCGTATCAACAGTAGTATTGTATCCGGTTATGACCAGCTCGCCGATAGGAAGGGATTGGGCACTCAAGTTTCGGTACAAGAGTAGGCTTAATGCTAATAATAGAAAACGTTTTGAGCGGGGGAGGTACATGAAAATCGGATTTAAAGTTTTGGGATAAGCCAAGTTTGGCTGTTTAAATACTTTGTGTGGAATGTTATCTCTACAAATCAATAATCAGGAGATACAACAGGAGCAACTGAGGAAAAGCAGTGAGGCCAAAGGTAGAAACTTGCCTGCATAATGGCAAGCTCATTCTGTTTGCTTAAGTGCTGCTATATGGACGATTTTCTTACTTTTGCGTACGACAAAGGACCTTTGACCCGTTATGGTCCTTGATGCCTAAAAATCCTTTGGGTCCAGCATCCTCTAATCTGGATCTTAAAGCGTAATTATAAACACCAAATCTAAATCAATAGAACCATGAAAACTGATTTTTGCGTTTTTTTGGACGCGGGACACGGGGGCTTGGATAAGAATGGGAAATATGTCACCGCACCAAGCAAGCAATTCAAGCACGAAAAGGGAGAGTTTCACGGAGATGGCTGGTTTTATGAGGGGGTATTCAATCGCACTTTGACCAATAGAGTGGCGGCAAAGTTGAGCAACTTAGGAATTAGTAATGTAATAGTAAGTCATGAATACCTGGATATCTCCCTACACTATCGTGTCAATGTGGCAAATTGGTACCATAAGAATTTCAAGAAGGGCGTCTACATCTCTAATCATGCCAATGCTTCCAGCTCTGGTAATGCTAGAGGCTTTGAGGTGTATACAACCAGAGGAAAGACAAAATCAGATAAGGTAGCGACCTTACTATATGATAATGTGCAGGACCTACTGGGAGACCGTATAAAGTATCGACCTTCACGTTCAGATGGGGACCCGGATAGAGAAGCCAACTTCTTTGTACTAAAGAACACCGCCATGCCTGCGATATTGATTGAACATTTATTCTTCGATAATTTTGATGACGCTAGTTTGTTGATGAATGACGAGATCGTGGAACGATTTGCGGAAGCACAAGTTAGGACCGTTATTGAAGCGGCTGATGCTATTTAAGCCAGAAGGTATCTAAGCTTGAACAACATAAAAGATCTTTTTTCACGCTTTAGAATTTGATTGACCGGCTATATGACGAATAAGGAAATTGCTCGCACCTTTCAGTTTTTAGGTAACATCATGGAATTGCATGATGAGAATAAGTTCAAGATCCGCTCTTACCAAAATGCATATATCAGTTTAAGAAAATTGGATCAACCCTTGGCCGAAATGTCTGATGAGGAAATCGGTAAGATTAAGGGAGTAGGGAAGGCGATTGTGGGTAAGATTAGGGAACTTCTGGATGGAGGGCAAATGGCCACCCTTGAACGATACAAAGCAGAAACGCCAGAAGGAATCCAGGAGATGTTGGGGATTAAGGGTTTTGGCCCGAAGAAGATCAAGGCCGTCTGGAAGGAGTTGGGCGTGCAAAGCGTCGGTGAACTGCTTTATGCGGTGAATGAGAATCGCTTGATCGAACTCAATGGATTTGGACAAAAAACGCAAGAAGATCTCAGGCAAAAACTAGAGTACTTTCAGCGATCGCAAGGCAAATCCCATTATGCCAAGCTAGAAGGGCCAGCTCAGGCCGTATTGGAGCAGCTACAAGCCAAGTTTGTAGATGTACCGATGAACTTGGTAGGCGCCATTCGAAGAAAAGCCAATGAAGTGGAAACTATAGAGCTTCTGATGGCCAAGGACGATTTAACAGCTGAAGGCTTGGGAGCGGCCTTAGAGGAAGTGCAGACGGTTGAAAACGGATTTACAGGAACAACAGCGGATGGACATTCTGTGAGAATATACGTCTGTGCTCCGGGCGAATTCGGATCAAAGTTGTTTCGATATTCGGCAAGCTCTGAATTTCTGAATGCTTTTGTCGAATCAAATTCCGGGCTCGATTTTTCGGGACTTGCCACAGAAGACGCCGTGTTTGCCAAGGCCAATCTTCCGTTCGTTGAACCAGAGCTAAGAGAGCAGAGCTGGGCTTTGGAACTGGCGAAAGCTCAGCAATTACCTACACTGATTGAATTATCCGATCTAAAAGGCGTTTTACATAATCATAGTACCTATAGTGATGGCCTACACTCTCTGCGGGATATGGCTACCTACACGAAGGAACAAGGATATGAGTATCTGGGCATGTCGGATCATAGCAAGTCCGCTTTTTATGCAAATGGCTTGCAAGTGGAACGTGTCTATCAACAGATGGAGGAGATCGATCAGTTGAATCAGGAACTGGCACCCTTCCGGGTTTTCAAGAGTATCGAAAGTGATATCTTGAACGATGGCTCACTCGACTATGAGGAAGACGTACTGAAAGCATTTGATTTTATTATTGCATCGGTGCACACGAACCTGCGCATGGATGAGGCCAAGGCAACTCAAAGGCTGATCACCGCGATAGAAAATCCGTATACTCGAATATTGGGGCATCCGACGGGGCGATTATTATTGAGCCGGGAGGGGTATCCGATTGATCACAAGAAGGTGATCGATGCTTGTGCAGAGAATGGAGTAGCCATAGAGCTAAATGCAAATCCTTACCGACTTGATCTTGACTGGACTTGGATTCCTTATGCGCTGGAAAAGGGCGTCTTGATTTCCGTCAACCCGGATGCACACAGCAAAGAGGGTATTCACGACATGCACTTTGGGGTCCTGTCTGCCCGTAAGGGAGGGCTAACTGCGGAGACTTGCCTCAATGCAAAACCCTTGGTGGCCTTCGAAAAATGGCTTGTAAACGGCCGTTAACAGCTCATTAACAAATATTGAACCCTCATTAACAGGCAAGTAAAAAAAGCTTTTTACTTTTGTGATTGTGAGTAAGAAACATGTAAACACGTTTCCACAAATATTAATTTTCAAACTAAAATTCCTTTACAATGTTGAAGCAACTTAAAGTTGGTATCCTAGCTGTAGCGTTGATAGGTTTCTTGGCTAGCTGCCAAAATGCGAATCAAGGTGTTCGTGAAGCTGCTCGCGAGAATGTGACTAATGCCGTTCAACCTGCTACTTCCACTGCACAAAACCCAGCGGCTACTCCTGCTGCCCCTGCTGGTCCTACTACAGTAATGGCTTTTACTGAAACTACTTTTGACTTCGGAACAGTAAACGAAGGTGAAAAAGTAGCACATACGTATAAATTCAAAAACACAGGTAACGAGCCTTTGATCCTTAGCGATGCTAAAGGTAGCTGTGGATGTACTGTTCCTGACTGGCCAAGAGAGCCAATCGCTCCTGGTGCAGAAGCAGAAGTTACGGTAGAGTTTAACTCAAAAGGTAAAAAAGGTAAGCGTAATCAGAAGGTTACGATCACTGCTAATACTAACCCTCCTCAAACTTTCATCTACTTGACTGGTGAAGTTTTGAGTACTGAGGCTGCTCCAAACATCCAAGTTACTCAGTAATTTTGATGTGTTGAAGCTAACACAACGATCATTCTAGAATGATCAGAGGCCCTTCTAGTCATAGCGCTGGAAGGGCCTTTTGTTTGGTGTGCTTCTTTCGTAACTTTACACCGTCTCAATTGTTGTAGCAGTATTATGAAGAATTACTTGTCGCTGATCACCTTCAGCCATACTATTTTTGCCTTGCCGTTTGCCCTGCTGGGCTTTTTTCTTGCCTCCTTACAACTGGGAGAAGGGCTCAGTCCACGTTTGTTTGCGCTGGTGATAGCGGCTATGATTTTTGCCAGGAGTGCGGCCATGGCTTTTAATCGATACTTAGACCGAGATATTGATGGCAAAAACCCTCGGACGACCCAGCGGGAGATTCCGGCAGGAATCATTAAAGCACAGTCCGCGCTATTGTTTGTGATTGCCAATTGTCTGCTGTTTATCGGTGTTACCTGGCTGATAAACCCGCTCTGTTTTTATCTTTCACCGGTTGCTTTACTCGTGATTTTGGGCTATAGCTATACTAAGCGATTTACCTTTCTCTGCCATTTTGTGCTGGGTTTAGGCTTATCACTAGCGCCGATTGGAGCTTATCTAGCAGCTGGAGGTGGATTTGATACGATACCGATTATTTATTCCTTTGCGGTACTTTGTTGGGTCTCTGGTTTTGATATCATTTATGCCTTGCAGGATGAGGAGTTTGATCGTTCTTTATCTCTACATTCTGTTCCCGTTAGTTTGGGGAAGACCAGGGCTTTACAACTTTCCATATTTTTGCATGTAATCTGTGCTGGACTCATCCTTTTGGCAGCATTTTTGCTACAAGAGACATATCCAGCTTTCTTTTGGCTCCATTGGTTGGCAGCAGGGCTATTCATTAGCCTACTGATTTACCAACATACCATCGTAAAGCCAAATGACTTAAGCAAGGTCAACCGGGCGTTTTTTACTGCAAATGGAATGGCTAGCCTAATATTTGGTGCTTTGGTCATCTTGGATATTTACTGGTAATTAAGTATCTTATGTATTGGCAGTTCCCAGTTTGGGAAAGGAGTCTTATAAAGGATACCCAAAATCATCGAGTCATCCACTTTTCTAGCCATTATATTTCGATTCGAAGGGCAATCATCAACTAAGCTAATTGGGAGGATTGGGCTATTGGTTTAGCTCAGCTATAAGAATTGCAAGAGAACCGACCTTCTCAGGTCTAGCTCGTAACTTTTTGACGATAGCTGCGTAAAGCTAATGTGAGCCGCTTATTTTATCCCCCCTCATGTTTTGAAAAGCCCTCATTTATTTATAGATTCCTCGCCTTAGAAATATAGCACACAAGCACTGGTTTAATAACTTACTTGACTGCAAACCTATGAGAAAAACGACATTATCAATCATGGTTCTTTTTCTTGCTTGTCACTGGTCTTTGAATGCCCAAAATGCCAAACTGAAAAAAGCGAGATACTACATGGAGTCCCTGTATTACCAGGGAGCTATTGACATCTATCAGCAAATCCTAGAGAAAGGAGATAACGCTGAAGCAATGACCAACCTGGCCATTGCCTACAAAAAGACTAATCAATATGAAGCTGCCTTACCTTGGTTTGAGAAGGCAGTGGACCTAGAGGATACCCGACCAGAAGTCTTTTACTATTATGGTCAAGCCCTACAGCATAGTGGATCATGTGCTGAGGCAAAGATGATGTACCAACGATATTTGAAGCTGAGGCCCTATGACCTTCGTCGGAAATACCTAGAGAGTCCTTGCATGGAAAAGGATAAAATCTTAGCCAAGGGAGAACTTTCTCAATATCAGGTCAAAAATCTCCCTTTTAATGGTGCTTTTGATGATCTTGGCCCAGCCTTTTACCAAAATGGTTTGGTTTTTGGTTCAATCAAAGCTCCAGAAGGGCGACGAAAGGTCGCCTTTTTTGATTTGTATTATGCAGATGGGCATCCCAATGATCCCTTTGCTTTCGAAGAATCAGATCAGTTTTCTTCCAATCTGAATACCAATCTACATGAGGCCATTGTGACTTTTAGTCAAGATGAGCAGCAGGTATATGTGACGAGAAATCGACAGGAAGAGCAAGATCCGAGACGCAATCCGGTGATTCGCTTGGAAATATTATCGGCGAAAAAACTCATTGGAGATAGTTGGAGTGAGCCAGAGCCATTGCCATTCAATGATCCTTCTTATTCCGTAGCGCATCCATGTCTATCGCCTTCGGGGGATCGTCTTTTCTTTAGCTCGGATATGCCAGGAGGATTCGGAGGAAAAGACATCTACCTTTCCTTTTGGGACGGCGATGCTTGGGGAAATCCAATTAATCTAGGCCCAGGAATCAACACAGAAGGTGATGAAATAACACCGTTTTTTGATGAAAATGGCAATTTGTATTTTGCTTCAGATGGCCATTTTGGTCTCGGAGGACAGGATGTATATAAAGTGCAGGATAAAGGGGACGGCCAATGGTCGGAAGTCGTCAATTTGGGACCACCGCTCAACACCCCAGCTGATGATTTTGGTTTTATCATCCACCAGGATAATCAACACGGCTACTTTACTTCCAATCGTTCGGGAGGTATGGGGGCTGACGATATCTATGGATTTACCTGGGAAGAGCCGGAGGCCAGTCAGACGTATCGCTTCAAAGTGGTTAATGGAAAATCAATGGGAAGTGTTGGCTTAGTAACCGCAAAAGTGCACGAAGACGGTCGATTTTTGACTACTGATACAGAGGGCTATTTTACCATGGAAGTGAATAAAGGAGATTGCTTTAGTCTCTCCTTTGTATCTGATGGATATGAGCCAAAACATTGGGAAGATTGCGTATCCCTTGTCCAAGACAATCCCAATGTGATTACAATTGGCATGCAGGAATTGGAAAAGAAACAACCAGAACCTCCGAAGGATGTATTCTATTTTGATTTAGAGGTGGTAGATAACCTTACCGGAAGCGGCATAGCTGGGGCCAAGGTAGTTTTGAGTGATGGGCAATGCGGCCTAGCGTACACCGGTACTACGGATGAGAGAGGTTGGCTAAGAATCGAAGCACCGGAGATCTGTTGTAGTCGGGTAAGCATCGATGCGGAGAACTATTTTTTGCATAAATCCGAAAAGGAATTCTGTGATGTGCGCAAAGGAGAAGTAAGAAATATCTTACTGCAGCCTTACATTCGCGTACAAGAGGAGGAAGTCACCTCACGCAGTACTGCAAGTAATCCGCAGGACACCATCAAGAAATTGAATACCTCGTTTCAAGTGAGCCAGGGCAGCGGCGATGAAGAAGGGGAGGAGATCTCTTATCTACTGAATATCTACTATAATGTCGGGCGCACCAGTGTTAAGAAGGAGTCTGTGCCAGAGCTCTTCAAGCTTTTAGATCTGTTACAGGACAATCCGGATCTAATCGTCGAAATTGGCTCTCACACAGATGCAAGAGGGGGAGCCAGTTTCAATCAGAACCTATCCCAACGCCGTGCGAACAACATTGTCAATTTCTTGGTAGGAGAAGGAGTATCGAAACGGAGATTGATTGCCAGAGGATATGGAGAAGAGAAACCCGTGAATGATTGCGTAGATGGGAAGGAGTGTGAGGAGGAGGAATATCAACTGAATCGTAGAACCGAATTTCGGGTAATTGGGCGTTTAGATTAAACACTTATTAACTTTAGTCCTACATATATAAAACGAATAACAAGATAGTTTCATCCTCAATTTGTGGGCTTGATTTTGTAGGCGGTTTTTGATTATATTGTATCATTAAACAAAACCAACCCTATTAATTATGGATAACCCACAAATTATCGATGACAACTTCGGGGGCTCTACGCTCAATTCCGAAATCAAATCCTATCTGGCGGAAACGGCCAAATGGGGCTATTTCCTAGCCATCGTCGGCTTTATTGGCATTGGTTTTATGGTTCTTGCTGGTCTCTTTATGGGCTCCTTTATGAGCACCTTAGGTATGGGAGCTGCTGGTCTTATAAGCCCCGCCGTTTTCACGGTCATGTATCTGATTATTGCCGCGCTCTATTTCTTTCCTGTTTTATACCTATTTAGGTTTTCTACTAAAATGAAAGTTGCGCTGCGCTCTGACAACGAAGCAGAATTGACCACTTCTTTCCAGAACCTCAAATCCTTATATAAATTTATGGGGATCTTGACGGCAATTATTCTGGGCCTTTATGCCTTGATCTTTGTCTTTGGAATGATTTCAGGCGCAATGCTATAGGCATTGATTGGACTGAAGGTTAATTAAGTCAATTTTAGACATAAGAGGTAAGAAGCTGGGCTGCTTTGCCTCAAGATGCCATAATCCTGGGCTTAGAGATGAATCTAGTAATCCGTCTTCTTGCTTCTGACTTCTAAATGTCTAATTTGGTTAATTAAGTTACGAGAAAGACAAGACCCGCTTGGAGAATCATTGTTCCATCCATTAGTCCTGTATAAAAGTAATCATGTCGGCTCGTTGAGCTCTTGAGAATAAGCCAGGCCGTTAGCAGGCAACTCAGGCCGTAGGCCAACCATTGATTGAGGCTAATGCCCAGGGTATAATAATTCAGCCAAGCAAAAAATAAAGCCATTGTCAGGGAAACCAGGGCAATGGCTTTGCTTTTTTTGATGCCTAGACGAAAGGGGAGTGTCTTGACTTTGTTGAATCGGTCAATTTCTAGATCTCTAATGTCAAAAGGTACAGTGATAGCAAAAACAAAGAAAACCCGTTCCAAGATCATCAGGATTGTACAAAGCTGTAGTTCCAGTCTGTAGTAGATCGCCGGCATTGCTACCGTCAGCCAGGTCCATACCAATGCTATCAAAAAGATCTTGATGAAATGAAAATCTCGCAGTCTCTTTTTTCCACCAAATAAGGGGATCACGTAAGCGAGTGATAACAACGAAGGAGCAAAAAGACTCAATTGAAAGGAAAGCTCAAGTTGAAAAAAGAAATAAGCTCCTACCAGCGCAGAAACACCGGCATAAAAGCGAATGTGACTCTTGAAGGTCGCAATTACCCAATATCTACCTTTCTCTTGAAAAGGCTCCGCTTTTTGCAAGCCCACTATTCTGTGAACGGCATACAGAAAGAGAGTCCCGCAAAATAGAAAAGGGAAGTAGGGAGAATAGTGAAGTCGACCAAAAAGAAAAAGTTGTGTTTGCAGCGCCATGGCTAAAGCTGCAACGGCAATCCATAGGTTACTGTAAAGTATAAGATCAATGAACTTGATCAGCCATTTCTGCATAGGCAGTTGCTCGGAACTAGAAATACTTAAAGTTATGTCCGTTTTCTATGCGAAGCAAGGTCTCGTAAATTAGCTTTATCACATTTTCCACATCTTCTTTGTGCGCCATTTCTACGGTGGTATGCATGTACCTTAATGGTAAAGAGATCAAGGCGGAGGGAACACCTCCGTTGCTATAGGCAAAAGCATCTGTATCCGTACCTGTGCGTCTTGAAGAAGCCTCGCGCTGGAACGGAATTTCTTTATCGGAGGCTGTGTCAATGATGAGATCTAATAGTTTGTTGTGGACGGCAGGTGCATAAGTAACAGAAGGTCCTTTGCCCGACTGCACATCACCTATCTTTTTAGGCTTGACTAGGGGAGTATGGGTGTCATGCGTAACATCTGTTACAATCGCTACATCTGGTTTGATAGTGTGGGCTACCATCTCCGCACCTCTCAATCCCACTTCTTCCTGCACGGCATTGACAATATATAAGCTGTAGGGGAGTTCAACCTTATTTTCCCTGAGCATACGAGCCACCTCTGCAATGCAAAAACCTCCGAGTCTGTTATCCAATGCCCGCCCAACGTAGTAGCGGTTATTCAATACGCTGAATTCATCTTCGAATGTAATCACACAACCGACGTGGATACCCATCTCTAACACTTCATCTTTATCCTTAGCTCCCACATCAATAAAAATGTTATCTAGTTTCGGCGTTAAATTGGCATCACTACCTCGCCGAGTATGGATAGCAGGCCAGCCGAAGACGCCTTTGACAATTCCTTTTTTGGTGTGGATGTTTACTTTTTTGGAAGGGGCAATGAGGTGATCAGAACCGCCATTGCGGATGACATTGATGAAGCCATTCTCATTGATATAGTGAACGTACCACGAAATTTCATCTGCGTGCCCTTCAATCACTACCTTATAGTCCTGACCTGGGTTTATAATGCCATAGGCCGAACCATAATTGTCTGAATGCCATTCATCTATGAAAGGAGAAAGATATTCTAGCCATAGCTTCTGCCCACTCGCTTCAAAACCAGTTGGGGATGCGTTGTTGATATACTTCTTGAGGAAAGCCTCCGCGCTTGCAGTAATTATTGACATGTTAGTAGTAAATTCAATTTAACCTAAAAAACGCTTAATGAAAGGCGAATTTTAATGTTGCTCACTCCAGGCCTTAGGATCCTTTCGCCATGACTCGAGCGTGGACTGTTGGTCTGACGTGATATAGGATTGTGCCGTTGCTTGCTGAATTAGCGCCTCGTAGTTACTCAATGTTGCCATACGGCAATTGGCCGAATCGAAAGCCTGACTAGCTTTATCAAAACTGTAAGTAAATATAGCTAAAACTCCAACGACCTCAGCTCCAGCCTCCCGCAAACATTCTACCGCTTGCAGGCAACTTCCACCAGTGCTGATCAGGTCCTCAATAACTAGGGCCTTTTGTCCTTTTTCGAGCTTCCCTTCAATTTGGTTTTGTCTACCATGCGCCTTTGCTTTAGATCTGACGTACACAAAAGGTACGTTGAGTCGATCGGCTAATAGCGCTCCATGGGGGATGCCAGCAGTAGCAACTCCAGCTACTACATCAAAAGGGGGCATTGTTTTAGCAAGCTCCACGAACTGATCAATGATGAATGATCTAATTTCAGGATGAGAGAGTACGATCCGATTGTCACAATAGATGGGGGATCTAAGTCCTGAAGCCCAGGTGAAGGGTTTTTGAGGACTCAGTTTAATTGCATTAATTTGCAGGAGCTTTTCGGAAACAGCTTCGGCAATACTCATTGCTAGGCTTAATTTATCGATTACGAATGCCATTTTCTCAGCGGTGTGTCAGACTTTGAATGGGTATTTCCCTACTAGAAATTGGCCAATTGACGCCTTATCAAGCTTAATTCTTGAGCCATCAACACCTAAAATGCTTGCAAATGTACAAAATCTATATCAATGAAACCCCTTTGGTCCTATTTGATGCGACAAAGGCGTCCAAACTCCCTGACGCTGGGCCGAATGAGCTGATTGTGCGGTACACGGGAAAGGCAAAATTCTTGTTGAATTATGCCGATATGTTGGAGAAGTCGCAACGGTATGAGCGAGTGCTAATCCATACGACGGACTATGATAAATTAGTGGCTGATTTTCAAAGTAATTATAAGATTTTGGAAGCCGCGGGAGGCTTGGTTTACAATGAAGAAGGGAAAGTGCTCATGATCTTTAGAAGAGATTTTTGGGACCTCCCCAAAGGAAAAATTGATCCTGGGGAATCCAAGGAAGAAGCTGCCGTTCGGGAGGTGGAAGAAGAAACAGGCTTGAAGGACATACAACTAGGCGAATTGATCACGGAAACCTACCATACGTATCGCACCAAAAAAGGGAATAGAATCCTTAAGAGAACCTATTGGTTTAGCATGAATGCACCTGATCAGAAGCTAGTTCCGCAAGCCGAAGAAGATATTGAAGAAGCAATTTGGCAAGACCTACATACTTTTTTACCCACTTCTCCCGTTATATACAAAAGTATACTGGAAGTCCTTGAAAATAGGGACTAATTCCAATCCAAAGTTTACTCTCCATATTGCCTGATTTCCCAAGTAAAATTTTACCTGGAATGTAACTGCCAAAGTAAAATTGTGGGCTTTCCCTAAGCTGAAGTAGAAACCGAAAATACTTAAGAAAGGCCTGCAAATTATTGAATTTTTTACTATATATTTGAGGATCAATCCTAAACGTATCCAAAATTTAATTACTATGCATCGCAAGATCGCTGTGATGTGCCTCGTGCTGTTTTTCGGAATAACAAGTGGACTGTCCGCACAAAATGCAGCAAAGAGTACAGCAAAAACCGATAAAAAAGTTTCCGCACTTCTTTCCAAGACTTCGACTCCCGAGCAAGAACAAGATTGGACGATTTTTCACGATGAAGAAAATGATATCTACTACATCGACTTTGAAACCATTAAGGTCAATATCAGTGATGTAGTAATTCGTGATGAACAGAATAAGGTCGTCTATGAGGAGGATGTTTTCGACTTACCCGTAAATACCATTTATGAATTGGATATGAAAGCCTATAAGGCGGGTAAGTATCGGATTGAACTTCGAACCTTTACGGATATCATTGCTAAGAATATTGAATTGAAGTAGTTTCGGGAATATTTTGCCTCGAACGGACTTTAGCCTATATTGGCTGGATATACCTTGCTTATGCATCTTCATCCAATCGATATAGGTATAATCTTATTGTACCTAGCCCTTACAATTGCCCTTGGCTTTTGGGTTTCTAAAAGAGCTTCTTCCAGCCTTTCTTCCTATTTCTTAGGAGACAATAGTATTAAATGGTATTATCTGGGCCTATCTAATGCCTCTGGCATGTTTGATATTTCAGGTACCATGTGGACCGTCACGATTCTTTTTGTGTACGGACTCAAGAGTGCCTGGATCCCTTGGTTGTGGCCAGTCTGGAACCAAGTTTTCGTCATGGTATTCTTGGCCATTTGGCTACGGCGCTCCAATGTGATGACTGGAGCAGAGTGGATCACCACCCGCTTTGGGGACAAGGTGGGCGGTCGGCTGTCACATATCATCATTACCGTCTTTGCTATTATTAGTGTCTTCGGCTTTATTGCCTACTTTTTCGTAGGGATCGGGAAATTTGCCACTATCTTTTTTCCTTGGGATTTATCTACAACTATCGCTGGGTTTCAACTGAGCTCGGAGCAAGGCTACGCTTTCCTGATTATTGCCATTACTACCCTCTATGTCATCAAAGGAGGCATGTATAGCGTTGTAATCACCGAGGTGATTCAGTTTGTGATCATGACCATCTCTTGTTTTGTTATTGGGTACATCGCTTTTACACAGGTCAGTGGAGAACAGATTGCAGAAGCTGTCCCACCGGGTTGGAACCAGCTGTTTTTTGGATGGGAACTCAATTTGGACTGGTCCAACCATTTGGCCAGTGTCAATACCAAGATTGAGCAAGATGGCTTTGAACTGATTGGCTATTTGGTTATGATGATGATCTTTAAAGGCATTTTCGCAAGTTTGGCCGGTCCAGTACCTAGCTACGATATGCAACGCGTATTGTCTACTCGAACGCCGGCTGAAGCAGCCAAAATGAGTGGTTTAACTATGTTGGTCCTTTATGCTCCTCGTTACTTGATGGTAGCCGGATTTGCGGTGTTGGCCTTGGTCTATCTTACGCCGGAATTTCAAGCTATGGGCGCTGACATCGATTTTGAAACGGTACTTCCCTTAGCGATCGATCGCTTTGTGCCGGTCGGTTTCCAAGGGCTCTTGCTAGCTGGACTATTGGCAGCCTTTATGGGGACCTTTGCTGCCTTTATTAATGCAGCTCCAGCCTACATTGTAAATGATTTATACAAAAAATATGTCCGTCCAGATGCACCTCAAAAGGTGTATGTCCGATTTAGCTACTTGTCTTCACTTGTGCTGGTAATCATTGGTATAATTGCAGGATTCTTTGCCGATTCCATTAATGGTCTAACATTATGGATTACTTCTGCTCTGTATGGAGGCTATGCGGCTGCTAATGTACTCAAATGGATTTGGTGGAGATTTAATGGATATGGATACTTCTTTGGCATGCTAGGTGGCTTGTTAGCTTCTACCTTTGTACCGCAACTCATGCCATCAGTGATTGATATTTACCTTTTTCCGATCATATTAGGCATTTCTTTCCTCGGCTGTATCCTTGGCACTTTGCTCACTCCACCGGATGAAGAGGAAGTCTTGAAAAACTTCTACCGTAATACGAAGCCTTGGGGCTTTTGGAAACCGGTTATTGAGAAGATCCAGGCAGATGACCCGGACTTTGTGCCTAATCAGGACTTTCGTAGAGATTGCTTTAATGTGGCCGTAGGAATAGTTTGGCAAATGTGCCTAGTAGTAATGCCGGTATACTTGTTGATTCGGGAAACGGGAGCTTTACTATTGTGTTTGGGAATTTTTGCCATTACGAGTTACCTATTGAAAATCAATTGGTACGATAAATTAGAAGCCTAGCCTATGCTACCCATAACTGGTACCTTTCTAGACGAAATCAGTCATGATATTCCCCATCAGAACTGGGGAAGGAGGGAATGGGATGCGGATTTTGCCTGGATGAAGAAAATGGGTATAGATACCGTCATTCTGATTCGTTGTGGACATAAGCGATGGATCACTTATCCATCTAAAGTTTTAGCTGAAAGAGAAGGAGCGTACACTCCGCCAATCGATCTAGTGGCCTTGTTTTTGGAACTAGCTGAAAAGCATGGGATACAGTTTTTCTTCGGTTTGTATGATTCTGGTAAATATTGGTGGGAACAAGGGGATTTTGAAAAAGAGGTAGATATCAACCTACGCGTGATCGATGAAGTGTGGGCCAACTACGGCCATTACCCAGCCTTCAAGGGCTGGTATTTATGTCAGGAAGTAAGCAGAAAAACAGGAGCCATCATTGACCTCTATGCTCAACTCGGGAAGCACTGTAAAAGCTTGTCCGGAAATCTACCCACCTTGATTTCTCCGTATATCGATGGCAACAAGGCCATTCTTTCCAGTCAATCCTCTTTGACAAAAGCGGAGGTTATCAGTATTGAGCAACATGAAAAAGACTGGAAGGAAATCTTTTCTGGTATCCAGTCAGCTGTCGATATCGTAGCCTTTCAAGATGGGCATGTGGACTATCACGAGTTAGCGCATTACTTTGCCATCAATAAACAGCTAGCTGATTCCTTTAATATGCAATGCTGGACAAATGCAGAATCCTTTGATCGAGATATGCCCATTAAGTTTCTTCCCATTAAGTTCGAGAAATTGCTATTGAAACTGAAAGCAGCAAAAGAAGCTGGGCTAGACAAGGCCATTACTTTTGAGTTTTCTCACTTCATGAGTCCACAATCGGCCTATCCCCAAGCTCACCATCTCTTCAACCGCTATATGGAACAATTAGAACAGACCCATGAATAAAGAAGTGTTTGCAAACCATGCACTAAGGTACCAGCAGGCTTTGCTAGATAATGTGATTCCATTTTGGATGCAGCATAGTCGCGCTAAGAAAGGTGGTTTCAATACCTGTTTGCTGTCGGATGGGCGTGTTTATGATCAAGACAAGTTCATTTGGCTGCAAGCAAGGCAGTGTTGGACCTTCGCTATGTTATATAATCAGCTGGAACAAAGGAGTGAATGGTTGGAAATGGCCTTACATGGTGCCCAGTTTCTGGAAAAGTACGGTAGGGATAGCAATGGAGACTGGTATTTTTCTTTGGCTCCGAATGGTCAACCGCTGATTCAAGCCTACAATATCTTCTCTGATTGTTTCGCCTGTATGGCTTTTGCACAGCTATACCAGGCAACAAAGGAGGACACTCATAGAGAAATCGCCCTACAGACCTTCCAGAAGATATTAGAGCGGCAGGGGAACCCAAAGGGGAAATACAATAAAACGATCGGAAGTACTAGACCGCTTAAGAATTTCGCCTTACCGATGATATTGTGCAATCTTTCTTTGGAATTGGAAGCCTTACTAGAGCCGGCTCAGGTAACCGAAACGATTGATCGATGCATTGAAGAAGTCATGCAGAATTTCTATGATGACGAAAGCGGACTCACATTGGAAAATGTGTTGAGTGATGGCCAGCTCTCTGACACCTTCGATGGAAGGTTGTTAAACCCAGGGCATGCCATAGAAGCCATGTGGTTTATTATGGATTTGGGGCAGAAGTGCCAAGATCAAGCTTTAATTGAAGCAGCGGCAAATCGTGCATTGAAGATGCTGGAGTTTGGCTGGGATGAGGAGTTTGGCGGCATCTTTTACTTCATGGATCGAAAAGGGTTTCCTGTACAACAATTGGAGTGGGATCAGAAACTATGGTGGGTACACCTGGAAACATTAGTAGCCTTGCTAAAAGCCTTTGAACTAACACAAGAAGAAATCTACTGGACCTGGTTCGAAAAAGTGGATCAATATAGCTGGGCTCATTTTCCCGATGCAGCGCATGGAGAATGGTTTGGTTATCTGAATCGAAGAGGTGAGATTTTGTTATCTTTAAAAGGAGGGAAATGGAAGGGATGTTTTCACGTCCCTAGAGGATTATGGCAATGTTGGCAGGTTTTGGAACGCCTCCAGGCGTGACTTTTCTGCAAATTAACTTCTAAACAAAGACCACTTTTATAAACCAGGTCAAATTGGTAACTGATACCCCAGTGAACCAATTGGACCAAAAACTAAAAACCATGGAATTCTTGTATTTCATTATTGTCGGAGGTATAGCTGGCTGGTTGGCCGGTCAGATTATGAAAGGAGGAGGATTTGGCTTGATCACGAATATCATCTTAGGTATCATTGGTGGTGTAGTGGGTGGTTGGTTGCTAGGGGTAGCTGGTGTATCTGTAGGTGGAGGATTAGTGGGATCAATTATTACATCAGCTATCGGTGCAATGGCCGTCATTTTTATAGCTGGCCTCTTTAAGAAGTAATTGACGAGAAGAGATTTCTCGTAAAAAGATAGCACCCCATCTGGATGAATTTGCTCCAGATGGGGTTTTTCTATGCAATAATGTTAAGGTTTGAGTCAACGTTCCGAGAGGCTAACTTGTTGACTAGAAGCAAAACATAAAGATGTTTGATGTATAGGTGCCATACTTTAGAGCAATCTGGTCTTAGCTAGTAAATTAGACCCAAGTCTAGAATCTGCTATCACAAACGTTGTGATTTTTAGCAAGTGTTGATTACCTTTTCAGCAGTAATTGTAGTGTCGGTGAGGATAAAACGACATTTAGGGCTTCAGAAATAACTTCACTTTGTTCTAGTGTTATGTTTTATGATTATTTATAGTTGATTGAATACAAGTTACTTGTGTTGCGTAATTGCCTTTGTTTTGTGATGAAATTGGACCTCTAATTAAGTAATTTGACCGGCAAGCTCGCACCAAACATCTTCCAAGAGAAACACACTAGTTATGAAATTTAACTTAATGAGACCTTTTTTACTACTCATTGCACTATTAAGCCTCAATGCCTGCGCTAATTACAAGTTGCATTATCAAGGAGAGGAAGCCAATTGGGAAAAAACAGCCGTTTTACCCGATCTACCCCTTGCCCACACCATGTACCTTGTCGGTGACGCCGGGGCCTTGCCTTTGGAAGATCAAGGAGTCAATCCTGTATTGACCTATCTGAAGAAGCATCTACAGTCCGAGTCAAAGAATTCCTCCTTGGTTTACTTGGGAGACAATATTTACCCCGATGGATTACCGCGAAAAAAAGACCCGGGGAGAGCGGAAGCTGAGCGTCGCTTGACTGCCCAATTGGATGTGGCTAAGACTTTTCCAGGGCGGCCATTTTTCGTCGCCGGGAATCATGATTGGTATGCTGATGGTCTGAAAGGGGTGAAGCGACAGGAAAAGTTCATCGAGGAATATTTGGATCGAAAGAATGTGCTGCTGCCCAAGCCTGGTTGCAGTGGGCCTGAAGAAATAGAATTGGGGGATGATCTGGTATTGCTCCTAATCGACTCACAATGGTACCTCACCAATTGGGAAAACGAAACGGAGATCAATGACGATTGCCCGGTGAAAAGTCGGGAATTTTTCGCCAACTATTATAAGTTCGCGCTTAGAGGAAATCGCAGAAAGAATGTGGTGGTTGCCATGCACCATCCGATTTATTCGAATGGTTCACATGGTGGGCAATTCACCTTGAAAGA
>ENA-UENX01000311-UENX01000311.1-marine-metagenome-genome-assembly--contig:-NODE-311-length-24027-cov-3.359006_pt1 | contig 24027 bp, 16 predicted proteins | sample MGYA00237875_ERZ529327 | MGnify/ENA primary metagenome ERZ529327 (study PRJEB26372, sample SAMN05368347) | marine metagenome | biome: cultured habitat; feature: ocean water; material: water; isolation... | reverse complement strand
GGAAGGCAAGCCGTTTCTCTCCGTCAACCGTCATACTCATTTCCTTAAAGGCGGCTTGATAGACCTCCCAGATTGGCTTTGACCATAGTACATTGTATAATTTCAATACCGTATGCGGCCTTGAGTTCAGTGAATCAAAGTCCGCCAGGGCGGCTTTCAGAATGGCTGCTGTAGTAAATTGAGAGATCGCAATGTGGTCGGGATGGCCGTAGGCACCTTCCGGGCCAAAAGATAAGACTACCTGTGGCTTAAGATCGCGTATGTGCAGGGCAATTTCCTCGATGATCTGCTCCGCCGGAGCTTGGTCTAGATCCCCATCGATATATCCTAAGAAACGGACGTGTTTTACCCCGAGGACTTTGCAGGCCTTGAGCAATTCTTCGGCACGCGTTTTACCTACAATATCCAAGCCAGGAGATTGTGCGGCGGTACCGAATCTACCTCGTTCTCCTTTTGTAGCCATCAACACGCTAACCTCTGCTCCTTCAGCAGCATACTTGGCTAGGGTCCCCCCTAAACCTAAAGACTCATCATCTGGATGGGCGACGATCGCCATCAATTTTCTTTTTTCCATTGGGTGATATTGTTTTTCCAAATGTAGGTATTGTCAAAGAGCAAGTGAATAAGCAATGATTCAATGGCGGTCTTTATTGAGTGAATGGCCGTTGATCCTGCTTGATCCCAATTTCATCTAAAATTCAGGAGCCAGGCAAGCGAGGAGCAAAAAGAATTTTTAATTTTCATTATGGAAATCACCTTCTTCAAACGCTGGAAAGACCAGCAGGTCATTTTATTCCTAGCCATTATGAAGCTAGGTATTCATTTTCTCACCAATACCCGCTATGGCCTTCACCGGGATGAATATCTCTATTTTGATGAAGGCAAACACCTGGCTTGGGGGTTCTTTGAAGTTCCACCGCTCACGCCTTTCATTGGTGCTATTGCTAATGCTTTAGGGGGGAGTCAGTTCATGATTCGTTTGTTTCCTGCGCTGGCAGGCATGCTTGTTATTGTCTTGGCCTGTAGACTGGTTTTGCAGCTAGGAGGGGGGCGAGCTGCCCTTTGGATTACAGGCATTTCTTTGGCCTTCTCGCCGGCATTATTGGGAAGTAATACCTTGTTCCAGCCCGTGTCTTTCAATCAATTGTTTTGGTTCCTAATTGCCTATCAAACCATACAGATTATCCGAGATCCTAAAACTAAGTCTTGGTATATCTTGGGACTACTGATGGGGTTTGCGTTTTTGACAAAGTATTCTGTAGCCTTTTATTTGCTAGTTCTTCTGTTGGTATTGCTAGCTAGTCCTCATCGAAAGGTCATGTGGACTCCGCATTTTCCCTTAGCGGTACTGATTGCTCTTTTGATTGTCTTACCCAACCTCTGGTGGCAATGGAAGCACGGCTTACCTGTACTCGCCCATATGCGTGAATTACGTGAAACACAGCTACTGCACGTGAGTTGGCCACACTTTCTACAAAGTCAGTTCCGCTTTCATTTCGGCTTTTCTGTGGTTTGGATTTGTGGAGTGATCGGACTTCTGAGGGGAAAGTACTATAGTGAATACAAGTATCTAGCTTGGGCATTACTGGGCACCATACTGCTTATCGGCACCTTGAGCGGTAAGGCATACTATACGGCCGGTGCATTTTTGATCTTGTTTCCTTTTGGAGGACTGTTTCTAGAAAAATGGATTGTGCAGCCGAGATGGCGATGGAGTTTAATGGTAGGACTATTTCTGGTATCGCTCCCCATACTACCTTTTTCCCTCCCGATGCTACCTTTGAGTACCCTTAAGTCTTATACTTCTTTTCTAAACCGAGACCTTGGTGTGTACTACAAACAGCGTTGGGAGGATGGAGAATACTATCCCATTCCACAGGATATCGCCGATATGCATGGTTGGGAGGAAATGGTAGAGAAAGTAGCAAAGGTATACCATGAACTGCCTGCGGATCAGCGCGAATCCTGCATGATCTATGGCGGCTCCTACGGTCACGCCGGTGCTATTAATTATTTCCGTAAGAAATACGATCTTCCGATTGCCCAAAGTCTTAATAGTTCGTATGCTTTTTGGGCCGATCCTAACACACAATTTGACAAACAGATCATGGTGGATGATGTCTTTAGCCTGGAATCATCCTGGTTTGGTCAAATGGAATTAGTAGATAGCATTGCCAACCCGAATGCGCGAGATCCTGGATATATCTACTGGCGCCAGGCCCCCAAGATTGATGTCGAAAAGGCCTGGCGAGAATTAGTGCTGGATCGTAGAGGTGAACAACTAAATACGGACTAGTATTCTTAGACTACCGGTTTCCGATCTACATCGCTAGAAGGGTAGACCTTTGCTTGTTGAAGTTTTTCAATCAGCTTATGGGTGCCATACTTTCGAGCAAATATGAGCTCGCTTTTATGGACCTCCATGATCAGCAGTAAGCCATGCTCTTGATTGCCGATTCTGAAGGGACGCCTTTTCGGTTGATACTTGTCGAAGATTAAGTAATGGGAATTGCCATCCTCATTAGGGATTTCGGCAGTTTCGCCCGGCTCCAGGGAAGAGAGGAATGCGTGTTGCGAAATAATGGTCAGTAAACCTCCCAGCTTACGTTCCATCTCCAAGAAAGCGGAATCTTCAACTTGATTCGCTTTTGGTTTGTGGTTTGTAAAGGCGACCAGTTCGTAGGTGCCCATTTCATTGGGAATTGGGCCGCTGCCATCCGGATGGATCAATTCCATCGTCGCAAATGCTGTTCCTCCTTTTGCTTTGGGAAAGCAGTAAACATCTACTGCTCCTCCGAGTACAAAGGGAATAATGGCATGATCGAACTTGTCATGCATAGGGCCAAGTTGCTTTTCCAAACCCACTTTTTTCAGGTCGTAGTACTGGTCCTGATCTCCTTCAGCAAAGGAGAAATCAGCAACTTGATCCAGCAAATAATCCTTCCTTTCTAATAATTTCTTCCACCAGTTCATCAGACGTGTTTTAGTGATTCACTTACAATTTTCGAACAACAAATCGAACGAGCAAGGAGTTTCCAGGATTATCAATACTATTCCTGAAGCAGATCTGCTCTAGATTTTGGAACAAAAATCGTCAATGAAGATTAATGATTTGTTAACTGTTTCTGATAGGTTGCTGCATCAATACTATACAAGACGCAGTTCCTAATCCGATCAAAGTTTAACAGCTTAGGATGCTCAAACTCGTAGTCAAACTGTAGACCGATTTTCTTCATCACATGAATCGATGGTACATTGATGGCAGCTGCAGTAGCACAGATGTACTCCAAGCCTAGTTCCAGAAAGGCATGCTGTAAACAGCGTTTAGCGCCTTCTGTAGCATAGCCCTGGTTCCAGTGTTGCCTGGCCAGTCGCCAACCGATATCGACACATGGGGTGAAGGGAGCTTCGAAGCTTTGGTAGGCTAGGCCTATGAACCCGATCACTTCATTGGTAGTCAGTTTTTCTACAGCAAAGTAGCAATAACCTCTTTCGGCAAACTGCTTTTGCATTCGATCGATAAACTGCTGTGTACGTTCTCTATTTTGCGTAGCGGGAAAGTATTGCATTACTTCCTCGTCAGCGTTGATATCCGCAAGGATATCTAGGTCCGTACTTTGCCAATTTCTAAAGCCCAATCTGTCACTCGTGAATAAATAAGGTTGTAGCATCGTAATCGCTTAAAACAATTAGGTTTGGTGGTATGAGAATAAGTTCTGTGTGTGAAGGATTTATAGGGATGGAATTATGCTACGGCCTTTTCAACCACTAACATAACGCTGTTTTGGTATCTGGTTACACTTCCACCGGATTTTTCTATCAAAGAACTGATCTGTTGAAAGAATTCCTGCTTAACCAAAGGAGGTAAACTCCCTTGCAACGAAAAGGTGCTGAGTAGCCCGATATACTCCGCTCTATTGTAGGTTATTTCCCAGGGGTATTCATATCGTTGGACCTCTCCAAATAACTTACTATCAGCTAGTAATCGCTGGAATTTGTCTGCCTGAGAAGTTAATGGCTGATGACTCGATTTACGTGGAAAAAAGGACTGATAAATGGGGCTAGTTTGTTGCCAGAAGGGCGTGTTTTGAGAGGTGTCCAGGTGCCAAATCAAAACAAATTTACCTTTTGAACTAAGATGATGATGGACCTTTTGAATCCCAAGGTCTGCCTGAATCCAGTGAAAGGACTGGCAGGCTACAGCCAAATCAAACTTCTGATCCTCATCCACCCATTCTTCAAAATCGGCCGTAATTACTTGCACCTTTGGATACGGCCTGGCGTTGACTTTCGCCAGTGCTGCTAGTTGCGCTCCTTTTTCGATCGCCACGATAGGATGCTGCCATTTGGCCAAATCTAGCGTAAGCTGGCCGGTGCCACAGCCGATTTCCAAAATTGATGATTCTGATGTCAAATCAGCTACTAGACGTAGCCGATCTAGAATGTGAACAGGACATTTGGGCCTATACTTGTGATAGGCCTGAGCATTCTTGTCAAATACAGAAGTGAAAGTCTGCTTATCCAGCATGTATAAATCTAGTGGGTGATTAAGCTAGCTTGTGTGTTGCAAACCTAGGATAGCCCTAATAGGTTCCCATTAGGTGAAGATTTTTTTAATTTATTGTAGAAGGACTTATACTCCAGCTAGTTCTGTAGAGCAGCACCATTAGCTGCGGCTTTCCGCTTCTCCGCTAAATAATGCTCCTTGAACAAGCCACGGGAAATGATCAATTTCATGATTTCATTGGTACCGCCATAGATGCGGGTCACTCGGGCCGCGGCGTAAGCGCGCGCTACATCGTATTCCCAGATATAACCGTAGCCTCCGTGCAGTTGAAGGCATTCATCTACTACCTTATCCAACATATCCGTCGCTTTGAACTTGGCAATGGAAGCTTGTTCCGTGGTGAGCTTATGTTCCATTTGCAGCTCCACACAACGATCTAAGAAGCTCTGATAAACTTGCACTTCTGCGGCGCAATCGGCCAATTTGAATTGTGTATTTTGAAAATCTGCAATGGCTTTCTTGAAAGCTCTTCTTTCGGTCACATATTGCAGCGTTTTTTCAACTACGCCGATAGCTGTTCCTAGTGCCTCTACCGCGATACCTAATCGTTCTCTAGGCAGCTCATTCATCATCAATCGGAAGCCCATGCCTTCATCACCTAAGAGATTTTCTTTGGGCACTTTCACATCTTCGAAGAATAGCTCGCAGGTATCTTGGCACTTAATGCCGATTTTTTCAAAGGGTTGCCCAGTGGTGAAGCCTTCTCTATCCTTTTCGATCATGATCAAGCTAATACCCTCTGAATCAGTCCCTTTATTGGTACGGCAAGCACACAGGACAAAGTCCGCAACATAACCATTGGTAATGAAAGTCTTGGAGCCATTGATCAAGTAATGATCCCCCATGTCAGTAGCTACGGTCTTCAAGGATTTCAAATCAGATCCAGCACTGGGCTCTGACATGCCAATACAGCCGATCCATTCACCAGAAACCATTTTAGGTAGGAAACGTTGCTTTTGCTCTTCGGTTCCGTAGTTTAGAATGTAAGGAGCCACAATATCAGAATGTACAGCTACCCCAAAGTCAATCCCCAATCTTCTTACCTCCTCCAATACCATAGAACTGAATGAAAAGTCAAACCCACTTCCACCGTATTCCTCAGGTATATCCATGCACAGGAAGCCTTGCTCTCCAAACTTTTGCCAGAAGGACTTGGGCATACAGCCTTCCTTCTCCCATTTTTCGTAATGGGGTAGTGCTTCTTTCTTAATGAAGTCCTCTAAGGCTTGTCGCACCATTTGATGCTCGTCGGAACTATATAGATCTCTTGATATGGTAATATTTGATAGCATGGGCTATTGGTTTTATTTGCCGGTTGAAATCGAAGATCCTCCCGGCCATTGATTAGCTTCCCTCTTATTGAGCCGCGAAATTAAGAAAGTCTGCGAAAAGCAGTCGCGGAATTAATGTAGTAAATCGTCAATTAAGTGTAATTCCTGCGGAAGAATGTCGGTCCAGGCCAGGTCCTGAATGGCTGGTTTTTCGTATCTATGATTGCCAACCCAATCATGGGCCAGAATGTTCTGCCAACCGACATGAACTTTAGTCCACAATAGCGGGCCATTATAAATCGGGTTATTCACCTCCTTATATAAGTATTGGAAACTATCTCCCTTTTGGTAGATATTACGGTCAATTGAATTTCTCAACTTTCGCCAAAGCTTTACGTCACCAAACTCCTTAGCAGCCATCATGCCCGTCATGGTGGCCAATGGTGAAGGTCCTGCCTCTGGATCTTCCTTCACGAAAGCATAAGGACCAATACTTTTGGTGAAATGCTCCTTCCAAACCGGATACAAGGATTCATTGTAGGTGGGTTCAAAGGCGCGTAAGAAGGCCATGGTCCAGGCATTGGTATAGCCGGAAAGCATGGGATTGCAAAAGCGAAGATCGGACTGGTACATCTTCAGATAAAAGCCAAATTCTTCATCCGTCATTTTCTCTTTGATGAAGTCGATGGTCCATCGCGCTTCCACATCGCCGTAGGTTGTGCCATACAACTGGTCATAAATCTTCAAACTAAGTAGGCTAATGGAGTTGCACTGCGCAAAGTATCTGCCGGGCTCACAATCTGCGCCCTCATGCTTGCCCTCCGCATGATGTTTGCGCATCTCCGTAACGATCTTTTCCGTTAACCAGGAGAATTCGGTGCTATAACGCTCATCTCCACTGATCAATTGATACAGTCCATACATTAGATTGAGATGTCCTTTATACATGATGTTCCCTTCGGAAATAGGATCATCACTTAGTCCATATTCCGTCCAATCGCCCCAGACCTTTTTCGACTTCATCTTGTCAATCATATGCTGCAGACTGAGGATGGCACGCGGAGCATGTTCTGGGCTAATCATAGCGATCGAGGGCATGGCATAGGCCCCAAAGGCAATTCCGTACCGCCAAAGCAATTGTTCGTCTGTATTCCAACCTTTGAACTCATCACCCGTGAAACTTAAATGCTCATAAGTTTCGAATACGTAATTGAACTGACCGATTTCATCTTTTTGCAGCACTCGTTCGCCAATAGGAGCGAAGTAGGCATCGGCGGGAGCATGGCCATGAGGTAATACAAAGTATGCACCAACGGCTAATAATAAGGTGAGGATTCCTACAGCGATGCCGATCTTTTTTCTCATGGCCAGATAGTTTTGTGTTCTTATAAAAATAAGGCCAATTATTGCATCGCCAAAGTTAGAGCTCGATAAATGGTGGGATGTCGAATATGGAAGGGAGAAAGATGCTTCTCCCTTCCTTGCCAAATCTTTTTTATTTTCTCTTTAAGGTGGCTTTTCCATCGATCACGGAAGTGCTGGTAGCACCTTGTTGGGTAGTTTCCTGCGTGATTTGAAACTCCAATTCAAGATCATCGCCTTCCAAACGCTCAATCTTAAGCGTAGTAACTTCACCGTTTTCATCCGTAGTGGTCAATGTACTCCCACTTACTTCATAGGTTCCAGAGCCAATGAAATTAGAAATCGTTACGGGAGTTGAAATGGTTTGTCCACCAATTTCGTAATCTAGACTAATTGTGTAACCACCTGTAGAAGAGTAAGTTCCGTCTGCTTTGAATTCTACGGAAGCCGTTACATCTGTCGCGTCTCCCATAAAATCAGTGGTAAAAGAGGCTCCTCCGGAAGTGGTAGTTGTTTGCCCTTCGTAGCTGTAAGCGGAGACTTCCCAATTGCCCACGATATCATCAGGGCTGGTAGAGGGATTATCTTCATTTTCACAGGCAAAAAAGCCCAATAGCGTAACCATCAACAAAAGCGCTTTTGTCGTTTTCATAACAGCAAATTTTAATTAAATAGGATGATTGAATTAGTTCATTCTTACATATGGGTAAAGATGAGCACGAAGAATGCTTTTAGACTTTTGCTGAGGTTTAGCAAATTCACGAGGGTAAAACGATAGGCTAGGGCAAGTATTGTGATTGGGTCCTGAGAAAAGTGTTAAAGTTAGGTCGGCTAGGTGCGAATAAAGCCATCGAAATTAACTCCCTATTAGACGTAGTCTTCCCTCCAATCCCATTTCTTTTTTAGGCGCTCTAGCTCTTTCAATTCTAACACTTCCGTTTCTGACAAATCCTCCAAGGGAGGGAGGTCAGATTTTCTACGTCGGTATAGTTTCAGCATCTCTTTTTCAATCTCCTCTTCCTCCCAATCATCCGAAAATTGTCCATTCTTCCCAGGTAAGCCGAAGGCAGAGAGATACAGTATCGATAATATCATCACAAAAATGGGAATGGGGAGACTGACCCAGAAGCTAATAGCGGGAATGTAGTAGGCGAGCATCAACAGGACAATACTCACGAAAGCAAAAACAATGGTGCAGATATAAAATGCCTTTTTGGCTTCTACTTTCTTTTCAGCTTTTTCGCGTAGTTCTTTGTACATGGTCCATTTGATAGGTTGGTGTATAGCTTAGGGCAAAGATAACTAGGAAGCCTATAAAACCGTAAAATCAATAGACAGAAAGCCTCATCGGCGAGACCAAGGCTTTATTTTTTTGCTACCGCCAAAGTGAGGCCTAGTAGAGATAGGACACTAAATTTTGTCCACTTAGTAACCTTCCAGAATCTCGGATTTCTCACATACTTGGATAACCTACCAGACAATAGCGAGATTGAACTAAATATGAGCATGGCTTGCAACATAAAAATCAGACCGAGGATGATCATTTGAAGGGCAATATGAAAACCATCAGCTGTGACAAATTGAGGGAAAAATGCAATAAAGAATAAGGAGACCTTTGGGTTTAGGATATTCATTAAAAATCCCTTTCTGATTAGCGGTTTGACATTTTCTTCATTTTGCTGTAGGGCCTCTAAGTTTATGTCCGTACCCGTAGTCTTTTCTTTCGTAGCCTGATAGGCCAAATAAAAAAGATAGGCTGCACCAAGATATTTTATAATGGAAAAAGCGACAGCGGATTTCTGAATTACAATGGAAAGACCAGATGCTGCGGCAATGGTATGTACAATTAAGCCGAGGCTTAATCCTAAGGAGATGGCCAATCCATTTCGCTTGCCTTTGGTCAAGCTTTCTGAGAGGACAAAGATATTGTCTGGGCCAGGCATCAGTGTTAGAATAACCGACGCTACGAGAAAGGAAGTAATCAACTGTATATCCATATCGACGAATTTACAATTGAATTCCGATTCACAGAAATCCCGACCTTGAAATGATGCCACAACCATAGTAGAAGGGAATATTACCCAGATTCGGTCTGGGATATGAAAACATCTGATGATGTCTCCCTCCAAGTTCCACGTCTTCTTGAAAATTTTTCCTCTTGGTTATACACCGTTTAACAGATCTGCGTGTCTTCCACTATAGGTCTACCCATCGATATTACTAATTGGGCGGCCCATATTTTCACAATTGGAAATGAATAGCAGATGAAGTTCACGTTTAGTTTAGATCGTATTCTGGGGTTTGCAGCGCTATTAATTAGTCTACTGACCCTATTTATCTTCTTCTATCAGACCAATCTCCTAAAAGAACAAAGCAGGCTTTCGGTTAGACCCCGTTTGACCTTCAATAAAAACATCAGTAGGACTGTCTTGGAGTCAGACTCTACTACTTCCACCCTCATAGAGGTGCGCCTAAGCATCATGAACAACGGCCTGGGCCCCGCCATCATCGAATCCAACAAAGTAGTTCATCAAAACAAGCAATACGATTTGATCAACTTCTTCGATACTGCCCTACCCAAACTAAAAACCTATGGGCATTTCTCCCTGGTATCCGACCTCAGCGTTGGCGGCGCCATCCCCGCCTCCGAATCTATGGACCTGTTCATTTACCAATATGACCTTAAGAATGAGGATAAGATTAATGCATACCTGGGCGTAAAGAAACCCTATCAACTTCCCTTCGATATTTACGTTGAATATTCTTCCATGTATGAGGAAAAGTGGATCGTTAGTTCTAACAGGAAAGGGCATCCGAAGCAGGTGAGATAGGGGGCGTGTGAGAGTGTCGAATAGGCGTTTTGCTGTTATAAACGACTTGTTTATCAGGCTTTTGTATCTAGTGTTTTGGTAGATACTGATTGAAGGGGATGGGAATGAAAAAAGGCCAGCCATGTGGCTAGCCTTTTGGGTGCGGAGGAGGAGGGATTCGAACCCCCGGTGGGCTCACACCCACGCTGGTTTTCAAGACCAGTGCATTCAACCGCTCTGCCACTCCTCCGTGTAAGGACAAATACGATTGCTCAAAAGCGATCGCAAAGGTAAAAGACGTAATCGAAAATTGAAAGCCTTTTTAGGGATTTTTTTCATATATATTTCCAAAGACTAAAATTGATCGTATAAGGCGGTAATTGTCAGGGATTTGACTTTTGAGGGCGAAGTTGGATTTATTCAGTAGATTCAGCGTAGCTTTCGAAAAAAGCGCTTAAATCCGACATTTATGAGATGGCTTTGGCAGATGGTACTTCTCTTCGCAGGACTGGGTATGCTGTTCCCCACAGTATATTCGGAAATGAAGCAGCAGCAGATGGAGGAGGTGTGTGATAATGCAATAGATGATGATGGGGATGGTTTGATTGATTTGAATGACCCTGATTGCGAATGCCCGGTTGTGGAACCGGTATCCTTGATTCCGAATCCGTCTTTTGAGGATAAGACCTGCTGTCCTAGTGATCGAAGCCAGTTGAATTGTGCGGAGACTTGGATACAAGCCTCGGAGCCTACAACGGATTACATCCATACATGTGGCTGGTTGGGCTGGGATGGACTGCCGGTACCCATGCCCCTTCCGGATGGGCAAGCTGTGGTGGGCTTTAGGGATGGAAGAGCGAGGATGGGAGACCCGGACCCGGAGTGGAAGGAATATGTAGGGGCTTGCCTGTTGTCGCCGATGCGAGTGGGAGTGAACTATCGGTTTGAGTTTTGGGTGGGCTTCACCAATGGACTGAATTCTCCAACCATTAATATTCATTTTTTTGGTACGGGCGATTGCGAGAACTTACCCTTTGGGGTAGGGGATAGTGATTTTGGCTGCCCGACAAATGGTCCGGGATGGACGATAATGGGCTCCAGGAGTGTGTCGGGTACCAATAGATGGATCAAGACGAGTATCGATGTGACGCCAACCCAGGATATTCATGCCATTGCCATCGGCCCAGGCTGTCCAAATCGGCCACGGGAGAATAACTTATACTACTTCTTGGATAATCTGGTGCTTGACGAGCTCTCCACTTTTGAATTTACGATTAAGGATAATGGTGAAAATCCTTGTACTGATCAATTTGCTCTGCAAGTTCCCTCATTCGATTCTCTAAACTATCAATGGTATCGCGATGGAGTGGCGCTAGTGGGAGAGAATGAGCCTCGTCTGGAGCCCAATCAAGTGGAGGGTTCCTACCAGGTAAGAGTGACGAGTGATGTGGATTGTAAAGTGACTTCGGTTTATCCTTACGTTAAGCCTCGATTCCAGACGGAAGTTGATATGGTCATTTGCGAAGGGGAGCAATTGAGTTTTGGAGATCAAAGCTTAGATGAATCGGGGACCTACCAACGGACGATCAAAAGCTCAGACAATTGCGATAGCACGATTGTTCTACAATTAGAAGTAGCCACCAATAAAGTCGATACGGTAGTAGCACGAATCTTTGAAACGGAAAGTTATGCTGTTGGTCCCTTTAGTTACAATACCGAAGGAGAGCATCTTTCTCCTCTAGCCACCCGCTTTGGATGTGATAGCTTGGTGTTGTTAGATCTAAGTTTCTTTGACGTATATGCTCCGAATGTGTTTTCTCCAAACGACGATGGTATCAATGACCGCTTCATGATCCTAGGAGGGGAGGATCTTAAGCAGGTGGTAAGCCTCCAGGTCTATGATCGCTGGGGGAATTTGCTCTATGAAGGCAAGGACCTAGATCCCGATGATTATTTTGCTGGTTGGGACGGATGGAGTAGAGGTAAGGAGATGCGAGACGGCGTATTTGTCTACACAGCCCTTCTACTTTTAGAGGATGGCAAAGAACGTCGACTTTCTGGATCGGTGACCTTGTTGCGGTAAGTTGTTGAGCTGGACTGGGAAAATTAAAGGGTTAGGCAGCAGGATTGCTTCCAATTTGTATTTTTGGTCTGAGAACACTTTTACCCAACTTCATTCCGCTGAATGCGCTTATTCTGCCTCTATATCAATTTACTGTTGTATTTACCCTTATTCGGCCAACCGCTTTCTTTCCAACATCTCACCGTACAAGATGGCCTAGCGCAATCGGATATTAAGGCTCTTTTATGTGATAGCCGAGGTTTTGTTTGGGCTGGCACGCAAGGCGGTGGTCTCTCGCGTTACGATGGCGCTAGCTTCATGAACTTCTCCACTCGCCAAGGCCTCCCGGACAATCGGGTCAATGCCTTATGGGAAGATGGAAAAGGAAGACTATGGATCGGTACCGAAAAAGGACTAGCCTTTTATGAAGGTACTGATGTTAAGGTATGGGGGGAGCGCAAATTGAATGTGAAAGCCTTGCATCAAGATACTTCTGGGCAGCTATGGATCGGTACCGCTTCAGGACTCTATCGCCTCACAGAACAATCTGTAACAAGACTGCCAAGGCCCTCCCGGCAGATCAACACGATTTTCACGGATAAAAGCGGGCATACCTGGCTTGGTACGCGCGAAGGTCTTTGGGAACTAGTAGATGGTGCCGCACGGCAGATGGAAGGCTTTTCGATGGAGGTGTTAGCCATAGGTGAGGACCAGGAAGGACTTCTTTATCTCGCTACTGAGGAGGAAGGTCTGGTCATTTGGAACGGGTTCAATTTCACACCATTCATTGGGAATCGCTGGATACCGAACCAGCAGGTACGATCTATCTTTCATGATGACTCAGGTGATTTATGGCTGGGATCAACAAAGGGGCTCTCCCTATGGGATGCAACCGGAGTTAGTATGCAGCGAGTAGCCTTGGACAAGGGACAGGCTGTACATGCAATAGATAAGGATATTTGGGGGAACATTTGGCTGGGGACCAGTAGAGGTCTTAGCCTTCATGGTGGGCGTTTGTTTGAGTTTTATCCTAGTAGTACAAGTAATGGCCAACAAGCCGTTTCCTATCTAGGTGCTCTGCCCAATAGAAAGGTGGGTTATGCAGTTGGCAGTAGAGGCCTCTACGAGCTAGCAGATAGTAGCTTGCTAGGGAATCAATGGAAGGGCATTTCGGATATTACAATTCGAGATATTGCCTGGGACTCGGACAGTACAGCTTGGGTCGCCAGTTGGCAAAATGGCTTGTTGCGCTGGGAAGGGGACTCTTTGCAGAACTTCGGGCGTGAATCCGGTCTGGATGTACGGGGCTTCAAGGAATTGCAATTAGATAGTGCGGGCACCGTCTGGGCATTAGGAAATGACGGAGGCCTCTGGCAAATTCAGTTTCAACAAGATACGACTGTATCAATTGAAGCAATCAGATGGGGAAGAAGGGAAGGTATCTCAAGTATTAGGTTGAGTACACTACATCTTGATGAACAAGAACGTTTCTGGATTGGAACGGAGGATGCGGGTTTGCTTTGTTGGAGAAAAGGGGCGCTCTTGTACCAATTTGATAGAAGATTAGGGATGCCAGGAGGCGAGCTGACTTCGGTGGTGGAGGACACTAGTGGCTTTCTCTGGGTAGGTAGTAAGAGAGAGGGCCTAGCTCGACTTGATATCTATGCAGATTCCATAGGAATAGAACGGTTTACTTACGAAGATGGACTTTTTTCCAGTACGGTTAATTCTATCCTATGTACACGTGGCCAGGATCTTTGGTTGGGAAGTCAGGGAGGGGTAGACCATATTCAGTTGGATGCCGATCGAATGCTTAAAAGTGTCCAGCATTACGGGCCGGCAGAGGGTTTTCAAGGAGTGGAAACGCTTCCAAAGCTAGTGCAGGAGGATCCTGATGGCAATTTGTATTGGGGCACGGTAGCTGGCATAGTGAAATACAATGCCAACCTGGTCAGCAATACCACGGTCCCGCCAGGAATTGTGATGACCGGTATCAAGCTTTTTACAGAAGACTTGCAGACGACAACCTTTGGTGCTGCCATTGGAACATGGAATAGCTGGGATACAAGGCTGTCCTTTCCCTATAACCAAAATAACTTCACTTTCTCATATCTAGGTATTGCGCAAAATCAAGCCAGCAAAATTAGGTATCAGTATCAATTGGTAGGGTGGGATCCTGAATGGTCTTCTCAAACGGACAATAAGGAAATTGCTTATGCCAATCTTACACCTGGGAACTACACTTTTCAAGTAAGAAGCATCCAAATGGATACAGGGATTACTTCAGATCCGATTGAACTTGCCTTTGAGATCAAAGCCCCCTGGTGGGAATGGAGAGCTGTCCGATGGGGAGGGATACTGTTGCTCATCTTATTGCTGCTTGGAGTCTTTTGGAGAACACTACGACGAGTCAGAATAAAGGCAAGGGAAGCAGAAGAACGTTTGCGGCTTGATAAACAGATCCTAGAATTGGAACAAAAGGCCTTGCAGTTACAAATGAATCCCCATTTCATCTTCAATGCTTTGAATTCTATCCAACTGTTAATCGGGAAACAAGATCCAAAAACGGCTCGGCGATATCTGGCCAAATTCTCCAAGTTGATGCGATCAACCCTGGAAAATGCGAGGCAACCTAAGATTTTACTGGAAGAGGAAGTAGAAAGTTTAGAGACCTACTTAGCTATTGAGCAATTCAGTCGAGGTGATTCCTTTGACTATGAAATTCAGGTGGTTCCGGAAGAAGAGGCAGCGGAAGTTTCGATTCCGTCCATGATGATCCAACCTTTTGTAGAAAATGCAATTTTACATGGTGTAGGACCAATGAAAGCTAGAGGATATATCAGTGTTCATTTCGAAATCCAGGAACAGGAAGTGATATGTGAGGTCAAGGACAATGGTGTGGGTCTTTCAGGAGAAGGTTCAAATAGTAGTGGCCATAAATCCTTGGCCCTTCAAGTAACCCGCGAGAGATTGGCACTGCTGGAGGAGAAAGGAAGATCTTTTGATGAGGTATTCGAAATTGGATCAAATCCTGGAGAAGAGGCCGGAACTTATGTGAAAATACATTTACCTTTGTTGTAATATGCCAACAGCCATTATCATAGAAGACAACCCTGTAGCGAAGGAAAACCTACTGCTGCATCTCAGCGACTATTGTCCGGAGGTGGAAATGATAGGACATGCTCCTTCTGTGATTCAAGGCGCCAAATTGTTGCGACAGCATTCCCCTGATCTCCTTTTTTTGGACATTGAATTAGAGGACGGCACCGGTTTCGATTTATTAGAAATTCTTGGAGGGAAAGTGGAGGCAAAGATCATCTTCACTACGGCTCTAGATCATTTTGCCGTGAAAGCCTTTCGATTTGCTGCGGTAGACTATCTGCTTAAACCAGTAGATCCAGAAGAATTGGAAGAGGCCGTGCAGCGGGCGAAAGCACAATTGTTTAATCAGCAACAATTCGATCTGTTGAGTGAGCAAATGAAAACGAGTGCTGCTCCAGATCGCATTGCTCTGCATACGCAAGAGAAGATTCATATCGTCGACATCAACCAAATTGTACGTTGTGAATCCATGAGCAATTATTGCCGATTTTATTTCGAGAGTGGCGAAAAACTATTGGTCACCAAAACATTGAAGTCTTTCGAACAGACTTTGAAGGATCACGCCTTTCTCCGGGTCCACCAATCTCATTTGGTGCATCTGCCTTATGTAAAAGCATTCGTAAAACAAGATGGAGGTTACTTATTGATGAAGGATGGAAGTAAAATTCCTGTCTCTGTACGTAAACGCTCTCTTGTGGTATCTACCTTAGGAATGTAATCCTATGATAGCCTTTTAATTACCGGTTCACTTCTGTGCTTTAATCCCAGTTCATCATATACTTTCAGATAATCTAGTAAGAAAGGAATTAAGCCTGTTGGCTCCCATTCTTTTGCATGCATCAAAGCAAAGATCTCTCCCTTCCCTAGATCCTCTCCCTCCAAGTTTTCAGCATCCACTACGTCTAGTTTACGGCCTACTATTGGGTGTCCGAAGAGTAGCGGGCTTCGATGCATAAAATGGATATGTCGACAAATTCCTGCAAAATTGAATTCCTCAGCACCCTTAAAAACATCGGACATAGACCCTCCAAGAACGATCATACTGGAACTTTTTTCTCGCCAACTTGGCTGATACGGAGAAGTAAGTACCAATAGATAGTAGGTGTCATCCTCCATTTGATTCAGGGAGGTGACGATTTTGGCTAAATGACCATACCCCTGTAGATCTTTGATCAAAGATCGTACTCGAAAAAACTCCACAGCTTTCTTAAAGCGTTTGGGGTCTTCTTCCAATACTAGAATATCAATCTTCATTTATGAGTCCATTTTTGATCTATCCAATTACTAAGGGATTGGTGTTAATTCCAATATTACATTGAAATGTATATAAAACCTACTATTCCAAGTGAGGTTATTTTGCTGTAACCACTGATCTGTTATTTCTGTAACATGCTTGTTGTCTCGTATTTGACGAGTTGTAAGGTAATCTGTATAGCCTTCATCTAGAATCTTTACCTGGCTAATGTCGTACCCAGCCTGTTTGATCATCGTCACGGCATATTGTATGCCACTTTTACTCAAAAGGTATTTCCCCGCTTCCTGAAGATTCAGCAAGTTGTTTTCTTGCATGATGAAGTATATATCTCTCATAATCTCGGCATTTTGAACCAAGCTGAGCTTCAACTTTTGGATACTACCTTCCTGGATTTGAAGGTACTTAATTTGGCGCAGCGTTACGTAAGTAGAGGTTGGAATTCCCTTTCCCTCCACCAAGGGAACAGGGACATCCTTGATCCATTTGGGTGCATCGTAGCGAAATCCCTCATCCAAAACAAAGGTGTTGGTTCCGGGCTCCCAATAGCGTTTGTAATGACCAGCGGTGCCACCTTGTGGTGGATTAACATGGGTGAGCATAAGGTTGGGTGCCAATTCAAAATCGGACAAATGGACGTCAGAAGGCTGATACCGGATATCAATAGATTCCCAAAGGCCTTGCACCCTATGAAAAACTTTCTCCCCTGGTTTTCCCGGACCGAGCAGCTCTCTGATGAAGGCCTTCTTATCACTAGCAGCTATGAAGTTACTTGCCAATTGATCCAAGCGATTAGGATAGACTTGGATGTACTCATCGACCACCTTTAGGTCTTCAACGTGGGTTCGGAATGGTAGGTAATCGAAGGAGCCATCGCCGTAGAGTATAGCATAGGAACGAGTCATCCTAGGATGATCCTGGAAAAGGATTCGTAAAGAGCGACTTATATCTAGATCACTGAAGTGTTGATAGAACAGTTGTTCTTCCCATGCCAGCATGGTCTCCCATTCGGGGCTTTGACGATAGGAACGCCAGATATTAAACAGGTCAATTGTACCATTGAATTTCGGGATGAGTCGGTGGTTGTTTCGAAGGAGCTGAGAGAGGAGGAGCTCAATGTCATCTAAGGGCAACAAGATGATTTTATTGATTAGCTCCTCCGAAGCTCCAGCATTCTTCAGTTGTTGTATCATTTGTGCCAGCTCGTCCAGTCCAAGCCCCGCTTTTGCTGTTCTCAATGCCTGATGGCCTTCATGGGTGGAGTTTAGCTCCGTGCGCATTGAGCTAGCCAGTTGTTTCAGTTCTGCCCCCGTCAAGCTGCCTAGTGGAAAACCCAGTTGATCTTCAATCTGCTCCAGATCGATTCCTATGTCCTTAAGTTTTTCGACCGAAGCGACTGCCTTAGCCGCATCTTCCAGAGCTAGCAGGCCTACTGTACCGGCTATGACTGCATTGATCGTGTTGAAGAAAAGGAGGTGCTCATAGAGCTTTTGTCCTTCTTCTTGCCCTAATTCAGTCAATAGATAGTTTTGGAAGGCTGGACTTGAGATAGTGATAGAGCTGATGTCGGAGGAGAGAACGTAGCCTGCAATTAGTAATCGAAGCCGACTGCCGAGTTTTAAGGCAAGCGCAAGTTCTCCAACGCCCATAGCGAGTCCGGCTATTTCCAATGTGTTCATGACTTGATCCACCCGATCATTAATGTGGGTTTGCTCAATTAGGTAGGCCGCAATGATCGCTGGAACTTGTTTGAATACCTTTCCTAAACAACCACCCGACCCACAGACATCTATTACGGTGATTCTATCCAATACCGCTATATCCATCAGAGCAAAGGGATCTACCGCTTCCCATACTTCTAGTTCCTTTTCGGTACACAAGGGACGAGGGTAGTTGCCGAATTCAAGGTTCGTATGAGACTCGTCTATAGCAATGCACTTTTTGATCTGAAAATCCAGCATTCCTTGGTCCGAAAGTTCAACTTGGTATTCGAAGGAATTTAGAACGTATTGATCCGGAAGATCCCAAATCAAGGTGTGATCCGTACTACTTTGATTGATAGATGGGCGTTTCTTGACAAGTTCATGGAGACTACGGACAAACTTGAACCGACTGGCTTCACCTACCCAATGATTGTCAATTTTCTTGAAGAGAGTGCGCAGCAATCCAGGACTTGCTTTTAATCCATTTAGCAACTGATCAATATAGAGTGGTTCATCAGGAACCTTATCCAACAAGGACAGCACCAATTCCTCGTGATCACCCAGCAGCCAGTAGCCTAGCATAGGACCGGAAGACAAAACTTCCAGGGCTTCAATTCGATCCCTAACCGATAGTGTTTCAAAGTAGATCGATCGTTTAAAATGACAGAGCGCTAAGAAGACTTGGTACCAATCCGCAGTTGCCACAGCCTCCCGGAGTCTATGATGGGCCGTAGAAATCTGGGTTTCATGATGGTTTAGTGCCTCTTCGAAGGTCAAGTATTCCTCCCAGGCACCACTCCAGTTGTATTCATCGGGTGGTAAACTTTGAGAAGCATAGTCATCATAAATGGATCCTAGGCTTTGGATAAATTGGGCGATTGAAAAAGCGTATGCTAATCGTTCAGGAAAATCCTTTAATTGCTCGCAACGATCCCGAAGGAAGCCTTTAGCCACCGGATCCCACAGTTGTTCAAGGTAGCCAGCTAGCAGTGGGCCGCAGGCCTCACAGCTTTGTTGTAGACTGGGAGAGCTCAAGAATTCCAGTTGCGATAAGATCGAATGTGCAAAGTGTCGAGAGGCTTTAGATTCAGTAGGGAAGTGAAAAGGGAACTGACGGTTTTTCCATGCCTCCTGTTGATAGCTTTTTCGGCAAAGCGCAGAGGATTCTAGATAGCTACCTTTGGCGCTTGTGTTGATGGTATAAATTCGTTCGTATTGTTCCTTCCATTGATAGGCTTTGAAGCCGGATCCGTAAATCAGGAGCTTGTTCTCACCTGCTCCAAAATCAAAGTGGTTTACCCTTTCTTGCAAAGCCGTTTTGTAAGCTCTGTAATCTTGATAGGCTTCCGGTCCTACTGCTCCTTTTTGCTGAGACAAGTATTCTAAGATAGATCCTTGTCCGGTGGCCACTAACTGGCCTGGCTTAGCATCAATGTACCCTTTGAAATCATTGATGAAAAAGGCATAAACCTCTACCAATTCCGAATGGCCTTGTATCGCCTCTTCGCCGACTTGGTTAAATGCTTTTAATTGTTCATTGAGATAGGTGAGACTGTGTTCATCAAAAAGACCTTTGCCAGATCCGGGCAAGAGGTAATAATTGAACCAATCATAACTAGCAGAGACGGCCTGGAAATCTATGGATTTTCCCGGCTCATATATGAATAGATATACCCGTTGATCCGGCTGTCGATTGCGAATACAATTGGCATTGTACGCCTGAAGTTCTTGAAACTGTTGTTCCAAATGGGAGAAATTCTCAAGATCTATTCCCTTAGTAATTCCTGGAATCAGCAGGGCTAGGATGAATAGGCTAGAAAGACTTATCTGCTTCATGTTTTAGGTTATTGATTAGGGAGCGTAAGAGCCGATGGATAAGTGCTTCTTTGAACAAGTTGTTGAAGATCTTCATAAAACAAATGCTTCACCTGATCTACTACTACAGCAATCTCCGTTCCTTGTTGGATAGCCTCGCTGATGATCCCTAGAGAACTGCTATTAATTTCTGCCAATAGCTGCTGAAATACAGCGATATCATCCGTACCCTGAATTTGCTTTTGAAGCTGATCAACCGTATGGCATAGCAGATAGTCCATTTCTTTGTCGTAAAAGGTATCAGTAAGCTGACCGAATGCTGAACTGCCTATGGAATCAGCTGATTCGACGAGAATCCATTCTGTTTCCTCCTTCAATTCCAATAAGTTACCTTCAAACGCGGGAAGACTATTAAGGGCAATTTCGTTCTCATTCGATATGAATTCAGTTAAGGTACTTCGGGCCTGTTCATAGGCGATCTTGACTTGATCCCAAAGGCAGTCTTGCAGCAAATCAGCTAAGATCTCCACAGTTACATTTAACCAGGTTCGGAGAAAAAGAAGTAAGGCTTCTTTATAGGCTTGTAAGGCCGCTTTCAACTCATCTAAGGCTAGGTCCAATGCTGCTTTTGCAGCTTGGATTGCCTGAGCATTTCCAGTCGCTAAGGCAGCATGGTAAGCTTCTTGTGCAGCATTTGCCTGTTGCTTGGTCAGTATTAACTGATCCACGATATGTTCGGGCAGATAGGTCTCAACTTCCTGTATGAATTCGTCAATGGTCTGCAGTACTATTTCCGTGTCTACTAGGGCTTGGTCTAATGCATCAAGCCCATCGAGGATATCATTGAGCAGATCAAGTTCGTTAGGATCTAACACCTTCAAGCCGCCACCTGTCAAAACTAGTTTTCCATTGATCAATTTACAATGAGCATCGATTTCGACTTGCTGAAATTTAAAATTGACTTGGGCATACTTGAGGTAGGCCAGATGACTGTAACCCTGGCCAGAAAATGGTCCATTCCCCATTACCTCAGTGACCACAATTGGGAATTGATTCGCCCAAATCCTATCACCAGCTTCCAAATGAATAAAGCTAGTTACGGTATTCAACTGGGTTGCCTGATCTGTTTGGCCACAAGTATAGATCACCGTGTCCTTCGACTCCTCTGCCTGGCAGCGGGTATGAAGCATTACTGGACCCAAGTTAGCGTAGTCAGAAAAACATTCTCCGGCTGCAGCACGGACCCTTAAATAATAAGAAGCTTCGGACCGCAGTCCGGAGAAGTTCACAAATGTATCTGTCACGCTATGGGTATAATATGTTGAGTTGTTTTCTGAGAAGCTACTGTCAGTGGCCAGTTGAATTTCATAGCCTTGACTCTGTGCAACTTGAGACCATACTGCATTGAATGTTTGACTATCCTGAGGATGAGATTGTACTATGGGAGTTGCCAATTGACAGTTAGCCATTGCTTGCTCACCATAGTAAAAGCTATAGACTTGACTTTTACCATTCGCCTGGAAATGATGTTTTTCCGTGAGGTCTTGCACTTCGACTTGAACGAGATAAGTGGAACCTTCTTCTAGAGGTGGAGCATCCCAATCATATAGGTGTCGAGTTGAGTTACTAATCTTTAATTCATAAATAGGAAGGGAGTAATGGAGGATCTGTGCCGCATTCATCCCTTCCTGTTTTTTATAGAGTCTGAGTGTATATTCCACTGGAAAGCTTCCCATATGTTGCGGGATCCATTGAAAGTGAATGGGAAGCTGGGAGATAATTGCTCCATTAGTTGGAGCTAGAATTTGCGGGGGTGGATGTAATTCCAATTGAATCACTGCACAGGCCTGATTAGATATAGGGGCTTCATTAGGTCGCTGAGCATCCAAAACCTCCACGCAAAAATTGTAGATACCCTCCGGAAGCCGTCCTCCGTTTTGGTGAAGTGTATTTAGGTCGATTCCTTCCACTTGTAGCTGGTTCCAATCCAAATAGCTACTAAGTTCAATACCATTGAGTTCTACAGCCACACCGTAATCGAGCAGTATAGGAGGTTGTTGAGGATTGATCATAGTTGAGATCTTGACACCTTGCCCAATCCAGCTCATTCGGATATGTACGGGGTATTGTTGTTCTGTGGCATCCTTAAGCAGAAGTTGTAGACTAAGGGGTGAATTGATGGCTCCTCCCCATTCCTCTAGGTAAGGAGAAAAAGGTGGATGCATTCGCACAAATGCATCCACTGGATAAGGTTGAGCGGACAACCTTATGATAAGAACGAACATTGAGAGCGCGATTAATAACTTACTTTCCATCAAGAGCTTTGTTGATACTATTCAGGGGTTTATCGGATGAAAAAGAAAAAGGTAACCGCTCTACTGAAAAAAAATCAAAAAAAATTTCTGGTTAGCTTTAACTCTCTGCCATACCAGATGTGCTCAGCCTGCGAATCTAGAGTAGAATCCATTGTCCTAGTCGTCTTGCAGAGGCAGGAAAAGAAACCGACTAAGGTGACTTTCTACACGAATTCTTCAGCTAAAGGAAAAAATATTGGAAAGGCTTTGTCTAAAGTGGGAGTTGTTCAACTACGCTATTTTATGCAGACTAAAAACCACCGTCAATATCCGACTATGAAATATTCCTTTATCCCCATTATGCTCTTCTTCGCTACATTGTCCTTTGGGCAAGGTTTCCAAGTAACCGGTAAAGTAATTGCCAAAGAAGGGCGAGCTCCCTTAACGGGTGCCTATATCCTTTTATTAGATCAAAACAATAAAGAAGTAAAGTCCGCTATCACTGACGATCGGGGCTACTTCCTGATGGAAAAAGTCAAGAATGGGAGGTATCGAATGAATGTATCCTTTTTAGGGTATGAGACGATTGATCGAAACATTGAAGTCAATGGCGCAGATTTTAGTTATGGAGTCGTTTTTCTGAAGACTTCAGCAGTGGAGTTAGTAGAAGTTGAGGTGAAGGAAAAGATTCCCATTGCTACCCAGAATGAGGATACCGTGCAATTTAATGCGAGTGCTTTTAAGACCTTGCCGGATGCTAGTGCGGAAGATTTGATTGAGAAAATGCCATCTGTGGTAGTAGAGGATGGGAAGGTCCAAGCCCAAGGAGAAGATGTGAAGGAGGTTCTGGTGGATGGTCGGACTTTCTTTGGGAATGATCCTACGGCTGCTCTGCGAAATTTGCCAGCAGAAGTGATCGAGAGGGTGCAGATCTTTGATCAACAAAGTGACCAGGCTCAGTTTAGTGGTTTTGATGATGGCAATACAACGAAGACCATTAATATCATTACACGCCCTGGAATGAATGTGGGCCAGTTTGGTAAAATCTCTGGCGGGTATGGCACGGACGATCGATACATCGTTGAGGGGAACGTGAATATTTTCAATGGCAATCAACGTATCTCCATCATTGGGTTAACCAACAACATCAATAAACAGAACTTCTCTTCCGAGGATCTATTAGGCGTATTGAGTGGAGGAAGCCGAGGAGGTAGGGGTGGACGCGGCCGACGTGGTGGTGGCGGAGGCGGACGTGGCGGACGCGGTGGCGGAGGCTCTTCGGCTAGTGATTTTCTGGTACAGCAGTCCGGAGGAATTGCCCAAACACATGCTTTTGGTCTCAACTACAGTGATAAATGGGGTAAGAATGTGGAGCTGAGCGGGAGTTACTTCTTTAATTCCTCTACCAATGAGGCGCTCGAAGATCTGGAAAGAACTTTTGTAGATGTATCGGATGTGAGCGAGATCTATTCAGAGGGGACAGAGAGCCTGACAGATAATATCAACCATCGTATGAATATGCGACTGGATATTAAAATTGACTCGCTGAACTCCATCATTATGCGACCTAGATTAAGCGTCCAGCAAAATGACGGCTCTTCAGCCACTTTAGGTTTTAGCACATTGGATGATCTTTTTCTAAACCAAAGTGACAATTTATTTACTTCTGATCTGACGGGGGTGAACTTCAACAATAACTTCCTATTTAGACATCGCTTTAAAAATTCACGTAGGACCTATTCGATCAATGTTTCCACTGGCTACAACCAAAAGCGCGGGGAGAGTTTAT